>TARA_R110002095_G_scaffold191982_1_pt1 | contig 24148 bp, 18 predicted proteins | sample TARA_R110002095 | Tara Oceans TARA_R110002095 (sample SAMEA4397255) | marine metagenome | biome: Polar Biome; feature: [SRF] surface water layer (ENVO:00010504); material: water (ENVO:00002006), including particulate matter (ENVO:01000060) such as... | depth 5 m | reverse complement strand
CCAGCCGAGTCGATAGCCAGGCACCGCCAGTCAACGGCACATAGCTGACGGTCGCTAACTGCCAGGGCGCCGGAGCGTGGTCGAAGCGATGTCGAGCGAAGCACTCCACGGGCACGAGAGAATCGCCTTGGCTCCGCCAGGGCTGCCACCAGCCGGCGCGGTCGGTCAGGCAAAACAGGTCGCCGTTGCTGGCGAAGCGAGGCTGTTGCAGTGACTCCGAATCGTCACTGCCAGCCATGCACACCGCGGGGCCGAGTTGGCCGTCTGTTAGGACGTCGGCGATCCAGAGACTGGTAGCCGTCCAGGGTTGCTCGGGACGCTGCCATTGAATCCAGGCCAGACGCTCACCTGTAGCGTCCAGCGTAGGCGAGGCATAGAAGTCGGCACCTTCGACAAGCATCTGATGCACGCCTGCAAGCGAAACGCTTACCAACCGATGCCGGACGTCCTCTTCATCATGGGCTTCCTCGACCGCCAGGATCGCGCCACGGCGGCGATCATATTGCAGATCGCCGTAACGGCATTGCGGGCGCGAGGTAAGCGCCGCCGGCTGGCTCGCGCTCGAACCGTCAATGGCTTGCAGATAGATCTGCTGATCCTTTTCGTTGACGAACGCAACGCCTTCATCGGTGAGAGTAAACGCACCGCCACCGTATTCGTATACCCGGCTGCGCAGCGAGAAGCCCGTAGGGGTCAGGCACTGTGTTGTACCGTTGCGCCAGTACCACAGCGTGCAACGGGCATCAGCTGGGTCGTATTGAATCCAGAGCAACCCGCCATGTCCGGCACGCAGCTCAGCGAAATCGCGGCTGGCCGACGCCGCTTTTTCAGCAGTCCATTCACTCATCCAAAAGCCGTACGGCGTTTCTGTCTTGATCATCACTGGTCGATCCCGGTCGGTCAGGCTGCCGTTCTTTAAACGGACCTACACCTTGAGAATCAGCTTTGACGCCTTTTCGTTGCGGAAGGTCAGTTCATCCAGCCCGCGCGGAGACTGCTCGGCCTCGGTACGCGCTGCAAGAATCTTGTCGTGATGAGACGACTTGCTGCACACGGGATCGGCGTTGGCAGCATCGCCTGTGAGCATGAAGGCCTGGCAGCGGCAGCCGCCGAAGTCCTTTTCCTTCTCGTCACATGACTGACACGGCTCGGGCATCCAGTCGAAACCGCGGAATTTGTTGAAGCCCATCGAGTGCTTCCAGATCTGCTCGATGCTTTGCTCGCGGACGTTCGGAAACGTGATGGGCAGCTGTCGCGCACTGTGGCACGGTAGTGCCGTACCGTCTGGAGTGATGTCGAGGAACAGGTTGCCCCAGCCGTTCATGCAGCCCTTGGGGCGCTCTTCGTAATAGTCCGGCGTGACGAAGATCAGTTTGCAGGGGTGGTTCTCGGCAGCGAGCTTGTCGCGCCATTCATTAGTGATGCGTTCGGCACGCACCAGCTGTTCCTTGCTCGGCAGCAGGCCGGCGCGGTTGAGCTCGGCCCAACCGTAGAACTGACAGGTCGCGAGTTCGACGAAGTCCGCTTCCAGCTCCAGACAGAGCTGAATGATCCGGTCGATGTTGTCGATATTGTGCCGATGGGTCACGAAATTCAGCACCATCGGATAGCCGTGCGCCTTGACCGCGCGCGCCATCGCAAGCTTCTGTGCGAACGCCTTCTTCGAGCCCGCCAGCAGGTTGTTCACCTCTTCGTCGGCGGCCTGAAAGCTGATCTGAATATGGTCGAGCCCAGCGTCGGCGAACGAGGCGATCTTCTCCTCGGTCAAGCCGATGCCGGAGGTGATCAGGTTGGTGTAGTAGCCCAGATCCCGTGCCGCCTTTATCAGCTCGGCCAGATCCTGGCGAACCAACGGCTCGCCGCCGGAAAATCCCAGTTGTGCCGCGCCCATCTCGCGTGCCTGGCGGAACACCTCAATCCACTCGGCTGTGCTCAGCTCATCGTGGCTGCGCGCGAAGTCCAACGGATTCGAGCAATAGGGGCACTGCAGCGGGCAGCGATAGGTCAGCTCGGCCAATAGCCACAGCGGCGGACCGGGCTCGAAACCCGGCTTAGCGAAGCTCGATCCAGAACCGTTCAACGGCTACCTCCAGGAATGCGACGATGTCCTCCTCGATGCCCTCGGCATCGGGAAAGCGGCTCTGCAGATCAGCCACAATGGCGCCCACGCTCCGAGTGCCATCGACCTCGCCCAGAACCGCTGATGCGCTCTCATTCAGCTTGATCATGCCTTCGGGATAGAGCAGCACATGACAGTTCTGCGCCGGCTCCCATTGAAAGCGGAAACCGCGGCGAAAGACTGGAATCTGCGTCAGTTGGATATCGCTCATGGTCCTCTGTCTCGCCAGTAAAACATCATCGATATGAGGCGGTGGGCTGCCGCCCCGGGGCTCATCAGGCCGTTCAGTCAGCCGGTTAGAAGCTGATGCCCTTATGCCAGACGCGCTCGCGGGTCACCGTATGGTACGGCGGACGGTCCAGCTCATAAGCCATGCTCATGGCATCCAGCATGCTCCAGAGGACGTCCAGTTTGAACTGAAGAATATTCAGCATGCGCTCCTGAGCTTCTCGTGTTTTGTAGTGCTCGAGCGTAATGCGCAAGCCATGCTCGACGTCGCGGCGCGCTTCCTTCAAGCGTTTGCGGAAGTAGTCGTAACCGGACGCATCAATCCAGCTGTAGTGCTGTGGCCATGCGTCCAGACGGGACTGGTGAATGGTCGGGGCGAACAGCTCGGTGAGTGAACTGCTGGCAGCCTCCTGCCAGACGGCGCGGCGGGCGAAATTGACATAGGCGTCGACGGCGAAGCGCACGCCCGGCAGCACCAGTTCCTGCGACAGCACCTGCTCCCGGTCCAGGCCCACCGACTCGGCCAAGCGCAGCCAGGCTTCTATGCCGCCCTCCTCGCCTGGGCTGCCATCGTGATCAATGATGCGCTGGACCCACTCCCGGCGGGTATCGCGATCCGGACAGTTAGCCATGATCGCCGCATCCTTCACCGGAATGCAGACCTGATAGTAGAAGCGATTGGCGACCCAGCCCTGAATCTGCTCGCGGGTCGAGCGGCCTTCGTACATGGCGCGGTGAAACGGATGATGAATGTGGTAGTAGTCGCCCTTGGCGCGTAGCGCTGCTTCGAACTCGGACGGAGTCATGGCTGGCAGGGTCATAAAAACTTCCTTACGGGTTGTGCGGGCTGTTCCTTCAGGCACAGGTGAGCACCTTCAGCCACTGAGTTCTCTGGTGATCGCGGGCGGATGCAGGCTACAGCTCGATACTCATGCCATCGAACGAAACCTCGATCCCATGCTCCTCGAGCACTGCGCGTTCAGCGGAATCCTCGTCGAGGATCGGATTGGTGTTGTTGATGTGGATGAGAATCTTGCGTGCGGCGGGCATACCGTCGAGCACTTCGATCATGCCGCCAGGCCCGCTTTGTTGCAGGTGGCCCATTTCGGAGCCCAGCTTGGTCCCGACTTCGCGCACCTGCATTTCGTCGTCGCGCCAGAGCGTACCGTCAACCAGCAGGCAGTCTGCACCTCCCATCAGCTCCAGTAGCTCAGGGCTGACCTTACCGAGGCCCGGTGCGTAGAACAGCTTGCCGCCGGTGTTATGGTCCACGATCAGCAGGCCGATGTTGTCACCGGGATGCGGGTCGTTGCGGTGCGGTGAATACGGCGGCGCCGAGCTGCGCAGCGGGATTGGCGTGATTTCGAGTTGCGAGCAAGTCGGAATGCGGAAGCTGCCTTCCAGCGCAATCCGATTCCAGCGCAGTCCGCCGTTCCAGTGTTCCAGCATGTTGAACAGCGGGAAACCCGTGGTGAGGTCCTGGTGGACCATCTCGGTGCACCAAACCTGATGCGGGCAACCTTCGCGCAGTGTCAGCAGACCGGTAGTGTGGTCGATCTGGCTGTCCAGCAGAATGATGGCGCCAATCGCGGTGTCGCGCGGCGCCCGTGCCGGCTGCAGCTTGGGAAAGGCTTCGAGCTGCGCGCGGATATCAGGCGAGGCGTTGCACAAGATCCAATCCTCGCCATTGTCGCTGATGGCGATGGACGACTGGGTGCGCGCCTGAGCACGGAGCGTGCCGGCTCGCAGCCCGGCGCAGTTAGCACAATTACAGTTCCACTGAGGAAAGCCGCCGCCAGCAGCAGAACCTAAAATCTGGATGAACATGGGCAGCTCCCAAAAAAACGGAGCCCCGACCGGGGCCGGGGCAGTTCAATCAGCGATTGGCGAAGTACATGGTGACTTCGAAACCAATGCGCAGGTCGGTAAAAGCAGGTTTAGTCCACATGGCTGATTCCTCTTTTTGTGATGACGGAAGTATTCCGGCAACTCATTAAGCACCCTGATCCGTCAAAAGCGGAATGGTACTTTGGAAGGAGACAGCGCTCTGCATTGGTAGTGCCTCGACTGCCTCCGTTTTCGTAACGCGCGCTAACCTGCCTGCTCAGCGGCGCACAGCAGAGCGGCCGTGGGTGCCGCGCCAGGCCAGCTCGTTGGTGATTGTCGCCATCGGCGAGAACATATCGAAGTCGAACGCGGTCAGCGGGGCCTGTTCCTGTACACGCAGCGGCCAGTCATGATTGGCCAGCGCCGCCTTGCCTATCGCCACGAAGTCCAGCACGCCAGCGTCGAGCAGTTGTTGCGCCTGATCACCGGTGCCGATGGCGCCGTTGCCGATGATCGGAATCTCGACGGCACCTTTGGCAATAGCCGCCAGACTCTCGCCCTCCTCGAATGCCGGGGCACTGATGTCGGCTTCGGTTACGTGGATATAGTCGAGCCCGGCGGCGGCTAGCGTGGCGATACGATAGCGCGCGGCCTCAAGGCCCCCGTCCCATTTGAGCCGGCTGTCAGTGACCATGCCTTGTGACAGCCGCATACCCACGACAAAGTCCGGCCCGACCTCTTCACGTACCGCGCGGATGATTTCCAGCGGCAAGGCCAGTCTCGCCTTGTAGTCACCGCCCCACCGATCGGTGCGCTGATTGAACTCGGCTGTCATGAACTCGTGCAACAGATAGCCATTGGCGCCGTGCAACTCCACTCCATCGAATCCGGCGTCGCGTGCATGTTTTGCTGCCTGGACGAAGCCGGCAATCGCTTCCTGGATTTCTGCCTCGGTCATCTCTGCCGGCGTTGCGTAAGGGCCTTCGCCGCCATAGAAGCTCAACTGCCGCCCGCCAGGCTGGACTGCCGATGGGGCTACGTGACGGGCGTGATGGATGTTGCCCTGAGTCTGTGCGCCGCCGTGCATCAGCTGGGCAATGATGGCTGCACCGGCCTGATGGACCGCACTGACAATCGGCTTCCAGCTGTCACGTTGTGCCTCGGTGGCCAGGCCTGGCTGGTTCAGGTAACCCTGGCTGTAAGCGATGTCGGTGTAGGTGCCTTCGGTAATCAAAAGGCCGAATCCGCCCTCGGCAAACGCCTGGTAGTAGTCACGCATCAATTCGTTGGGTTGCCCTTCCGGCTCGGCGCTTACGCGGGTCATCGGAGCCAGCACGGCGCGGTTGCGCAGGCGCAGCTGATTCAGCTGGGCAGGTTCGAGCAATTGGGGCATCAGCAAGTCCTCATGAACGTGGGTCATGCTGAATCTGAGGTGCAACAGGCGTTGGAGTTCGCCCCTTACGCTCGCCGGGCTTGGCGAGGGCATAAAAAAACGCGGCCTTTGGGGCCGCGTTGCGTTGATGGACCACCTGCCGCACCCGGTCGGTCGAGGGTCCCCGCACTGATCGCGTGCGAGCAAGTCAGCCGGCGCGCTGGAGCGAACGCGCCGGGTCTCTCAAGTTGCAGTGCCGCGCGCTTAGAAGAAGCCCAGCGGGTTGATGTCGTAGCTGATCAGCAGGTTCTTGGTCTGCTGGTAGTGATCGAGCATCATCTTGTGGGTTTCACGACCAACACCGGACTTCTTGTAGCCGCCGAACGCCGCGTGCGCTGGGTACAGGTGATAGCAGTTGGTCCAGACGCGACCGGCCTTGATGCCACGGCCCATGCGGTAAGCGCGGTTGATGTCGCGGGTCCAGACGCCAGCACCGAGACCGAATTCGGTGTCGTTGGCAATCGCCAAGGCTTCGGCCTCGTCCTTGAAGGTCGCAACCCCAACCACCGGCCCAAAGATCTCTTCCTGGAACACGCGCATCTTGTTGTGGCCCTTGATCAGGGTCGGCTGCACGTAATAACCGGTCGCCAGGCCGCCTTCGAGCTTCTCGGCGGCACCGCCTGTGAGAATCTCAGCACCTTCCTGTTGAGCGATTTCCATGTACGACAGGATCTTGTCGAACTGCTGTTCGGAGGCCTGAGCGCCGACCATGGTGTCGGTATCGAGCGGGTTGCCACGCTTGATCGCCTTGATCTTCTTCATCACCACTTCCATGAAGGGTTCGAAGATCGACTCCTGAATCAGTGCACGCGACGGGCAGGTGCACACTTCACCCTGGTTGAAGAACGCCAGTACCAGACCTTCAGCGGCTTTTTCGATGAATGCCGGTTCAGCATTCATGATGTCTTCGAAGAAGATGTTCGGGCTCTTGCCACCCAGCTCCACGGTGCTCGGAATGATGTTCTCGGCAGCGCAGCGCATGATGTGCGAACCAACCGGGGTCGAACCGGTGAACGCGATCTTGGCGATACGAGTGCTGGTAGCCAGCGCCTGGCCTGCTTCGCGGCCGAAGCCTTGAACGATGTTCAGCACGCCTGGTGGCAGCAGGTCACCGACCAGCTCGGCAAAGACCATGATCGACAGCGGCGTCTGTTCGGCCGGCTTGAGCACGATGCAGTTACCCGCGGCCAAGGCCGGAGCGAGCTTCCACGCAGCCATCAGCAACGGGAAGTTCCACGGAATGATCTGACCGACTACACCCAGCGGCTCGTGGAAGTGATAAGCCGCGGTGTGCTCGTTGATTTCAGCGGCGCTGCCTTCCTGCGCACGGATGCAGCCGGCGAAGTAACGGAAATGGTCAGCCGCGAGCGGCACGTCGGCGTTCAATGTTTCGCGGACCGCCTTGCCGTTGTCCCAGGTCTCGGCGATGGCCAGTTTTTCCAGGTTGGCTTCGATACGGTCGGCGATTTTCAGCAGCACCAGGGCGCGGTCCTGCACAGAGGTCTTGCCCCAGGCATCAGCGGCGGCGTGGGCGGCATCCAGAGCGTGCTCGACATCCTCGACCCCGGAGCGCGGGAATTCGGCGATGACTTCTCCGTTGACCGGCGAGGTGTTGACGAAATACTCACCCTTGACCGGCGGAACGAATTCACCACCGATGAAGTTGCCATAACGTGGCTTGAACGTAATGACGGAACCTTCTTTACCGGGTTGGGCGTAAATCATGAGCGGCCTCTCTAATTTTTCTGCTTGTCGGAGCCTGACCGAACATGGACAGGACATGGGACGATCTTAGGCAGCGCAACCGCTTGCCCGGAATGCACCCAAGGGACAGATGCGTTCCTCATTTGGTAGTAGATGCAATGGAGCTGTACGAGTCTCGGAGTGATGCAATACGCATGCGAATCGACCAAAACGGGCGAAACAGTTGAGTGCCGAGTGGCACCTGTTAGGTCGCCAGGTCACAGTGCAAGAGTCGGTCAGCACTTTTGACGGATTCACTCCACAAACAAAAAACCCGCCACGAGTGGGCGGGTTTTTGCAGCATCGAGGCCGGATATCGGCCCCTTTGATTTGCCGCTTAGCGCTTGGCTAGGACCTCATCCTTCGGCAGTTTGAAGGTCCAGACCATGCCGCCCTGGTTGAAGTCCTTGATGCGCTTGGCGACTTCGCCGCCCCAGAGCGGTACAGCGCCGCCCCAGCCGGAAAGGACCGAAACGTACTGTTCGCCATCCATTTCCCAGGTAACCGGAGAACCGATCACGCCGGAGCCGGTGTTGAACTCGTAGACCTTCTCACCCGTCTTGGCATTGAACGCCATCAGGAAGCCTTCCGGGTTACCGGTGAACACCAGATTGCCCTTGGTTGCCAGTACGCCACCCCACAGCGGCGCGTAGTTCTTGTAGCGCCAGACTTCCTTGCCGGTTTTCGGATCAATGGCGCGCAGTACGCCAATGTATTCCTCGTTCAGCGGATGGATGGTGAAGCCGGCACCCAGATAGGCCGCGCCTTTCTTGTAGGCGACGCCTTCGTTCCAGATGTCCATCGCCCATTCGTTAGACGGCACGTAGAACAGTCCGGTGTCCTGGCTGTACGCCATTGGCATCCAGTTCTTGCCGCCGAGGAACGATGGTGCCACGGTAACGGACTTGCCCTTGTCGGCCTCTCCTGGCGCGCCGGGACGGTTGGCGTCGTCGTAGATCGGACGGCCATCCTTGTCCAGACCCTTGGCCCAGGTGATCTTGTCAACGAACGGGAAGCCGCGGATGAACTTGCCGTTGGTGCGATCCAGTACATAGAAGAAGCCGTTACGGTCCGCAGTACCGGCTGCTTTGACGGTTTTGCCGTTTTCCTTGTAATCGAAGGAGATCAGCTCGTTCACGCCGTCGAAATCCCAGCCGTCATGCGGCGTGGACTGGAAGTGCCATTTGATCGAACCGTCGTCCGGGTCCAGCGCCAGGCGCGAGGAGGAATACAGGTTGTCGCCTGGGCGCAGGTGCGAGTTCCACGGCGAAGGGTTACCGGTGCCGAACAGCAGCGAGTCGGTGTCCGGATCGTAGTAGCCACCCAGCCAAGGCGCTGCACCGCCGGTCTTCCACAGGTCGCCGGGCCAGGTCTTGCCGGCTTCGCCGCCGGAAATGCCGTTCTCGACCTTTTTGCCGTCCTTCATCACGTAGCCCATATGACCTTCGACGGTCGGACGGGTCCACAGCAGTTCGCCGTTCTTGGGATTGAAGGCCTGGATCATGCCTACAACGCCGAACTCACCGCCGGCCAGGCCGGTGATCAGTTTGCCCTTGACCACCATCGGGGCGGCCGAGATGGAGTAGCCAGCCTTGTAGTCGGCCACGGTCTTTTTCCAGACGACCTTGCCGGTGTCCTTGTTCAGCGCGACCAGCTTGGCGTCCAGGGTGCCGAAAATCACCAGGTCGTCATACAGGGCTACGCCACGGTTGATCACGTCACAGCAAGGCATGATGCCGTCCGGCAGGCGAGCGTCGTACTGCCACAGTTCCTTGCCGGTGCGGGCATCGACCGCAAACACGCGCGAGTAGGAGCCGGTGAGGTACATCACGCCGTCTTTGATCAGTGGCTGCGCTTCCTGGCCACGTTGCTTTTCGCCCCCCAGGGAAAAGCCCCAGACCGGGCGAAGCTGACTGACGTTTTCAGTGTTCAGGGCATCCAGGGTGCTGTAGCGCTGGCCTTGCAGCCCCAGGCCGTTGGTAACGATCTGATCGGTGGACTTGGCGTCATCGAGAATTTCCTGATCGGTGACTGCCCATGCCGACACGCTGGACACGGCCATGGCGGCGCAAAGCGCTGTCAGGGCGAAGGGCTTGCGAAGACCGGTGTGCTTCATTGCGGCTACCTCTACGGGTTCATTGTTATCGTCGCCGGGAAGTTTTCCCGGTCTAGTAGCGATTCTTGGATCTAGCCGCTCTTGCAACAATTACACGCAGTACCGATTTTTCTCCTCCCTTGGTAGCAATACTCGCCGTAGGCCACGCCATCCGTGCATCGTGATGGCAGAGCCGGACGACCACACCGGCACCGAAGTTGGGGCCGGTGTGCCCGAAAAGACAATTTCTCGCGCCGAGTTCGAGGCTTACAACGGACGCCCCTCTGCTCACAAGGACACGAGCCATGCGCCGCCTCATCATCTGCAGCATCCTGTTGGCATTGGCTGCCACCGCCAACGCCGCTCAGCCAATTCGGCTGGGCTTGAATTACCCAAGCACCGGCAACTACAAGAGTGAAGGCCTTGAGCTGCGGCGCGGCGCCCTCCTCGCCATCGAGACCATCAACCAACAGGGCGGAGTGCTGGGTAGACCGCTCGAGCTGATCAGCCGCAACTCAGCCGCCCGTGAAGAAAAGGCGCGGTTCAACATCGACAAGTTTGCCGCCCAAGGCGCCTCGATGGCCTTTGGCGGTGCTACCAGCGAGGAGGCCATAGCCGCCGGCCATCGCGCCCGCGAGCTGGGCATGTTGTTCTTCCCTACGCTGGGTTACGCCAACGCAATCACCGGGCACGACGGCCAGCGCTACCTGTTCCGTGAAACCAACAGTGCCTTGATGAGTGCACGCGTGCTAGGCGAGTACCTGAGCTGGCATCTGCCGAACCGTCGCTACCACTACGTCAGCCTCGACGACACCTGGGGCCACAGCATGGAGCAGGCACTGCGCGAGGCCACCCGCAGCCGGGACCGAGCTCGCCACGGTTTCTCGCGCATCAGTGCCAGGGGTGCGCACCATGAGGAGTATCGCGCCGCCCTGAAGAAGGCCGCGGCCAGTGACGCCGACGTATTGGTCGTCATCCTGCTCGGCCAGGATCTGGTGCAGACCATGCGTCTGGCGCATGACCTCAAGCTCGACCAGCGGATGCAGATCATCGTGCCCAACCTGACCGGCAGCATCGTCGAGCAGGCAGGCCCACAGGTGATGGAGCACGTCATTGGCACGGCAGCCTGGACCTGGCGTGTTCCCGCGCTGGTCAAAAGCGAACAGGGGCAGGCTTTCGTCGAAGCCTTTATCGCCCAGCATCAGCGCTACCCCGACAGTACAGCCGCATCCGCCTTCGCCATCGTTCAGCAATGGGCTGCGGCGGTACAGCGTGCAGGCAGCCTGCACAGCGAAAAAGTCATCAAGGCGCTGGAAGACCATCACTACAGCTTGCTCAAGGATGAACAGTACTGGCGCCGCTTCGACCATCAGAATGTTCAGAGCATCTACGCGGTCCGGGTTCGATCACGGGATGAGATCATGCAGGACAGGTTCAAGCAGGATTACTTCACCATCATCCATCGCATGGATGGCGAAGCGGCAGCCCCAAGCCTCGATGATTGGCACGAGGAGCGCGGTGACGAGCTGATCTTGCGCTAGGCACTGCGTTGCGCAAGGGAACACCACAGATTGAACGCCGGGCTCATGGGTCGTTAATCACCGAACGAATGAACGCCCGGAGTTCACTTCGAGCCGATACAGTAGGCGCCTAATGATCAGGGCGTTCATGTCCCCATGCGGGGCAGCGCTGGAATGACGCCATTCTCACGTCAAATCGGGCTTTATCAATGAAACAAACGTGGTCCCCTTTTCCCTGGGTGTGCTTCGCCATGTGCGTCGGTGTCATGGGCACAGCGCTCATCTCGCCGCTATACCCGCTGTACAAGCAGGCGTGGCAGCTTCGTACCAGCGATATATCGCTGATTTACATCATCTATATGGCAGGGGCGCTTTTCGGGCTGTTGTTCATGGGCCGCCTGTCCGACACCCTGGGCTTTCGCAAGGTCATGCTCAGTGGCTTGCTGCTCGGCTGGGCTGGGACGCTGGTGACGATGCTGGCGTGGAACCTGCCGAGTCTCAACATCGGCCGTTTTGCGGTCGGTCTTTCTTCAAGCCTGATCGTGACCAGCGCGTCAGTGGGCCTGGTGCAGATTTCCCGTGATGGCGCGTCGCAGCGGATATCGATGATCACCAGCTTCCTGCTTGCCTTGGGCTTCGGCCTTGGCCCGCTTACTGGCGGCGTCATCGGCCAGTGGTTCGCGCACCCGCTGAAAACCACCTACATCCCGTCCTTGATCCTCGGCGTGCTGGGTGTCTACGCCTTGATGCGGGTGCAGCTCAAGCCGCATCCAGAGCTCAGCGCAGCCGCACCACTGGGTTTACGTACGTTCATTCCGCGGCTGACCTGGGCCGCACGCCAGGATTCGCTGGCGTTTCTGCTGACCTGTGTGTGCCCTTTTTTCGCCTTCGGCGTGTTCGGGATCTACGCGTCGATGGCGCCGCTGTTTCTGGAGAAGATGCTGCCCTGGCATGGCCCGGTGGTGAGTGGCACCTCCATTGGCGTCATCCTGCTCGCTTCCGCCATGATGCAACTGGCCTGCGCGCGGATGAGTCTGCGCTGGTGCGGACTGCTCGGTCTGTTGTCAGTGGTGTTGAGTAACGCAATGCTCGTACTCAACTTCACGGCCGGCTCGTCGCTGGTATTCATCATCGGTGTCTGCGCTGCTGCTGCGGGCCATGGCATGTGCCTGTTGGCCGGTATCAGCATGGTCAACCGTATTGCCAGCCCTGCCGAGCGCTCGGGGCTGATTTCGACCTACCTGGTGTGCGGCTACGTTGGCAGCATCGTGCCCTTGCTCGGCGTCGGCTGGGTCGCCGACCACTACGGCCTGCCTGTTGCGATCAGCTTGCTGGGCTGGATGGTGGTAGCACTCGCTACGCCGCTGGCCGTGTGGTTTTTCCGGCATCCGCGAATGCAGCCAGCCTGAACGGCGCTCCGAAACGACACCCAGGCCAACGAGTTTGAGATATGACCCGGAACGTCTAGTCCGTGACCAAGCGGTAGCCCACTCCCGCCTCGGTAATGATGAACCGCGGCGCGGACGGGTCATCGCCGAGCTTGCGCCGCAAATGGCCGACGACCACGCGCAGGTAATGGGTATCGCCGCTGTGGCTGGGGCCCCATATGTCCTTGAGCAGCTGCTGCTGCGTGACGACCCGGCCTGTGTGCTGGGCAAGCTCAGCCAGTACCGCGTACTCCTTGCGGGTCAGGCTGACCTCCTGCCCGTCCAGGCTAACCCGTCGGTACGCGAAGTCGATGCATAGCGGACCAGACATCGCCTGCGCCGGCCCGCTCGACGCGCCTTGGTTCTGACGCAGCAGTGCACGGACCCGGGCGAGAAACTCCTGGATGCCGAATGGTTTGGTCACGTAGTCATTCGCTCCGCCATCGAGCGCCATGACCTTCTCGGTCTCGCTCGAGCGTACCGACAGTACGATCACCGGCACCTGACTCCACTCTCGCAATTCACGCAGCACAGTCTGCCCGTCCATGTCCGGGAGGCCTAGGTCGAGCACGACCAGGTCAGGTTTGTTCAAGGCTGCCGAGGCCAGACCGTCCTGACCGTCTCCACTTTCGCTCACGCGATACCCCTGCGAGCCGAGGCTTATGCGAAGGAATTTCCTGATCTGCGGCTCGTCGTCGATGATCAATATGCTGGCTTGCTGACTCACGTGAGGTCCTTTTCCATCTCAGGCTGAGGTTGTAGCGGAAGCGCCAGGGTGACGCTCGCGCCTCTTCCGCCGAGCCCGTCTGCAACGAACACCCGCCCCCCATGTGCGCCGATCATGCCTTGGCAAATGGCGAGGCCGAGTCCGGTGCCCGGCCCGCCCCGATCGCCGCGCGCGGCCGTATAGAACATGTCGAAAATGCGTTTACGTTCGGCCTCGGGAACGCCTGGGCCCTCATCGCTGACGATGAAACGCAGGGTGCCGGCTCCTGTCGAGACTGCAATCTGCAGCCTGCCTTGAGGTGGAGAAAAACGGGCCGCGTTCTCCAGCACATTGACCAGCGCCTGTTCGACCAATGCAGGGTGGACGTACAAAAGCGGCAGATCATCGGGGATCAGCACCTCAAGCCGCAGGTCTGCTAGCACACGGTGCAGGCGTTGCAGCGCACTGGCGATGATGTCGGCAGGTGTCGTCCAGTCACGGATCAGCTTCAGGCCGCCGTGACCGAGGCGCGTCATATCCAATAAATTTTGAATGTAGCGGTCAAGGCGCTCGGCTTCGTCACGCGTCGCCTCAAGCAGTTCCTGTCGATCCGCCTCACTCATGCTGTGCCCTAGACTCGCCAGGCTGTCGATCGAGCCACGCATGGCTGTAAGCGGCGTGCGCAGATCGTGGGACACGGATGCAAGTAACGCGCTGCGCAGCTCCTCGGTCTGCCCGTGCAGTCGGGCCGCCTCCAACTCCTGGGCCAGCGTGGCGCGCCCCAGTGCTTGCGCCAGGGGTTGAGCGAGCGCAGCGATCAGGCGACGCTTCTGTAGCCCTGCCGGGTCTACACCCAGCTGGCGAATGCCTAGCAAGCCCAGTGGCTGTCCATCGCCACTCAACGGCAACCACCACCATTGCCCACTGGGCAAGGTATCGGTTCCCTTCCCCGCTGGCTGACCATGCTTGAACGCCCATTCAGCAGCCCCCCTTTCCGGCTCGGCCAGCAGCGGCTCAGCCCCGATGAACATCCATTTCCCCTGCTTGCCGCGCGTCGCGATGACGGCTTCAAGGTTCGCCACCAGTTGCAACTGGCGAACAGCGGCAGCGCCTACGGCCTGAACATCGGTGGCAGCACTCAACTGGCGCGAGAGATCGAGCAAAGCAGTGGTCTGCGCCTGAGTCTGACGCAACGCCTGAAGCTGTCGCCGTTGGCGGCTGGCAAGATTGCCCGCAAGCACCGCCATCAACAGAAAAAACATAAGCGTCAGAACGTCTTCCTGACGCGCGACGATGAACGTGAACGTCGGTGGTATGAACAGGAAATCGTAAAGAACAAACGACAGCCCCGCACACGCCAGGGCCGGCCCCAGACTGCTGCGCACGGCAACCACCAGCACGGCCGCGAGGAATACCAGCGAAATGTTAGGTAACGCGAGATAGCGGGACAACATCAGTGCCACGCCTGTGGCAGTCAGGGTCGCCAGCGCAGCAAGCAGATACTGACGCCAATCCAGAGTGGCAGTGGTTCTCACGGGTACTGCCGCCAGAGCAGGCTCTTGGCCAAGCACACTGATCTCCAGACCGCGCCCTCCCTTGATCAGTTGCTCAGCTATCGATCGGCGCATCGAGAACTTCCACACCTGACGCGCACCGCCGCTGCCTACCAACACGAGGGTGGCGCGACGCTCAACGGCATGTTCGATGAGCGTTCGCGCCACCCGCTCGTCACGCAGCTCCACAACCTCTCCGCCAAGACGTTCGGCCAGTTGCTGGGCGGACTGGAGATAGCCGAGCTGAACCTCGCCTCGACTCGCGCCGGTGTCGACATGTACGACTGACCATGGGAGATGCCGGCGTTCAGCGACCCGGGCTGCATGCCTGACCAGTCCTTCCGCGTAGGCATCACCATTGATCCCTACCAGCAAGCGGCTCCGGACTGCCGGAGCGGTTTGACCCTGCAACCGGTGGCGTCGATGCAGGTCTGCATCCACTCGCGCCGCTGCGGTCTGAATCGCCAATTCGCGGAGCGCGGTCAGGTTGGTTTGAGTGAAGAAGGCATCGATCGCCGCACGCGCCTGTTCCGGCACGTAGACCTTACCCTCACGAAGACGCTCCAACAGCTCGCGCGGCGGCAGATCGATCAGCAGAATGTCATCGGCCTGATGAAGCACCCAGTCCGGGACCGTTTCCCTGACCTGCACACCGGTTATACCGCGCACCTGATCGTTGAGACTCTCGAGGTGCTGCACGTTGACCGTGGTGTAGACATCGATACCCGCTTCGAGCAGCTCAAGGACATCCTGCCAGCGTTTGGCATGCCGGCTGCCGGGCGCGTTGCTGTGCGCCAGCTCGTCGACCAGCGCGAGACTTGGCCGCAATAGCAGCAGGCCGTCGAGGTCCATTTCGAACAGTGTCACACCTCGATACTCGCTTCGGCGCATCGGCTGTTCCGCCAATCCGACCCGCATCGCCTCAGTTTCTGCCCTACCGTGGGTCTCGACCACCCCGACCCGCACATCGCGCCCTAGCTGTCGCTGTCGCTGTGCGGCTTGAAGCATCGCGTAGGTCTTGCCTACGCCAGGTGCCGCGCCGAGGAATACCTTGAGCCGCCCGCGTCCTTCGCGGGGCGCGTCATCAAGCAGGGCATCGGCACGTTGAGCATCGCTCATTCATTTCACTCGCCGGAATCAGGCTGCGGATTGTCCGCCAGGGCGAGGTTCAGAGCCAGTACGTTGACGATGGCCGGGCCTACAAGAGGCGTCGTCAGCTGCGCCTGAATCAGGCGATCCAGCGCTTGCTCAGAGACCCCTCGAGCGGCAGCGACACGGACAGCCTGAAACTTCGCGGCGGCCAAGGTGAGGTGCGGGTCCAGGCCGCTGCCAGATGTCGTCACCAGCTCCATCGGCACGGGCTGTTGAGCCGTGCCGTTCCACTCGCTGATGCGCTCACGGACCTGATCGACCAACAGCGGGTTGCTCGGAGCCAGATTACTCGCGCCGCTGGCAACGGTTGCATAGTTGGCGGCAGACGGACGTGGATGAAACCATTCTGGCCCTTCGAAAGGCTGGGCCAGCAACGCACTGCCTCTCACCTGCCCCTCCCGGTCGCGCACCAAGCTTCCGTTGGCCTGCTCGGCGAACGCCAACTGCGCCACGGCCATAACGGACAATGGATAGAGCACGCCGGTTATCAGCGTCATCAGGATCAGCGCTGCAAGCGCCGGACGGATGTGTTTGAACATGTTTTTTCTCCAAAAGCCGCGCATCAGGCGCGGCAGAGTTCAGACCAGACCTGCCGCGGTCAGCAGCATGTCGATCAACTTGATCCCAGCAAAGGGCGCGACCAATCCACCCAGGCCATAGACCAGCAAGTTGCGCCGCAAAAGGCTGGCCGAGTCGGCCGCTTTGACGTTGACGCCCCGCAGGGCCAGCGGAATCAAGGCAATGATGATCAGTGCGTTGAAAACGATGGCTGACAGGATCGCGCTCGATGCGCTGTGAAGCTGCATCACGTTCAGCGCGGCAAGTTGCGGGTATAGGCCAATAAACAGAGCCGGCAGGATGGCGAAGTACTTCGCCACGTCGTTGGCAATCGAGAACGTGGTCAGTGCGCCTCGGGTTACCAGCAGTTGCTTGCCCACCTGCACCACATCCAGCAGTTTGGTCGGGTCCGAGTCGAGGTCGACGAGATTCGCAGCCTCGCGCGCGGCCTGAGTGCCATCGTTCATGGCCATGCCCACGTCCGCCTGTGCCAGCGCTGGCGCGTCGTTAGCTCCATCACCGCACATCGCAACCATCTTGCCATCGGCCTGTTCCTGGCGAATCCGCTGCAGCTTCTTTTCCGGCGTCGCTTCGGCGATCACGTCATCGACGCCCGCTTCGGCGGCAATTGCAGCGGCCGTCAGGGGGTTGTCTCCGGTGACCATGACGGTCCGTATACCCAACTGGCGAAGCTGAGCAAAGCGCTCTTTGATGCCGGGCTTGACCACATCCTTGAGATGAATCGCGCCGAGCAGGCGGTCATCCGCGCATACCAGCAAGGGCGTCCCACCGCTCTGTGCAATTGTCTGAAGTTCTCTCGCCAGCACCGTTGGAATCTGCTCGCGCACAAGCCCCAGATAACCCAACACGGCATCCACAGCGCCTTTGCGGTAGCAGTGGCCCTCATGATCCGCACCCGACAAACGGGTTTCTGCAGTGAATGGGATACCGGCCACTTCATGCCCAGCCGGCGCCTTTACCGGGTCAAGGCCGCGCAGATATTCAACGATGGATTTGCCTTCAGCCGTGTCGTCAGCCAGCGATGACAGCAGCGCAGCCCATGAGAGTTCGGTCGATGAAACGCCTGGCGCCTTGAACATGGCCGTGCAACGACGATTGCCAAAGGTGATGGTGCCGGTCTTGTCTAGCAGCAACACCTGAACATCGCCGGCGGCCTCCACTGCCCGGCCTGACTTGGCGATGACGTTGAGCCGCACCAGTCGATCCATGCCGGCGATCCCGATGGCAGAAAGCAGGCCGCCAATGGTGGTAGGAATGAGCGTGACCAGCAGCGCCACCAAGTACACCAGCGGGAGATCCCCGCCTGCGAATCGGGCAAAGGGTTGCAACGTGGCAACCACGACAAGAAAGATCAGCGTGAGCCCGATCAGCAAAACGTCGAGCGCGACCTCGTTGGGTGTCTTCTGTCGTTTGGCGCCTTCCACCAGCGCAATCATACGGTCCAGTGTGGACTCGCCTGGATCGCTGCTGATACGCACAAGCAACCAGTCGGAAACCACGCGCGTATTGCCGGTGACCGCCGAGCGGTCGCCGCCCGATTCGCGGATAACTGGCGCAGATTCACCGGTAATCGCTGCCTCGTTGACGGCTGCGATACCCTCGATGACTTCACCATCGCCGGGGATCAGTTCACCGGCCTCGACCCTCACCACGTCTCCGCGTCGCAAGCTGCTGGCGGCAATGCTTCGGAACGCGCCGGTCTCCGTTCGCAGATGCGCCTCCAGACCCTGCGACCCGGCTTTCAGGCTATCCGCGCGGGCTTTGCCGCGGCCTTCAGCCAGCGCCTCGGCAAAATTGGCGAAGAGCACCGTGAACCACAACCAGAGTGCGATCTGCACGGCGACACCAGTGCTGACCGCCTCGTTGGGCAGCAAGCACAGCACGCTGGTCAGCACTGCGGTGAGCTCTACCACCAGCATCACCGGCGAACGTGCCAACGTCCGGGGATCAAGCTTGATCAAGGCCTGGCGCAGCGCAGGCTTGCATAGCGAAGCGAAGGACGTGGCGGTGGTTTGCTCGGCACCCTCGAGTGCCGTTTGATGGACGTTCATCATGACGCTCCTCAGAAGCCCTGTAGCAAGAAATGTTCGGCGACCGGCCCGAGTGCCAGCGCAGGCAAGAACGTGAGCCCGCCGACGAGCAGAATCACCAGCGTCAGCAGGATCACGAACATCGGCCCGTGGGTGGGGAAACTGTTTGCGTCGACCGGCGCACGGTTCTTGGCCGCGAGGCCACCGGCAATGGCGAGCACCGGCAGGATGAAACCAAAGCGGCCCAGCAGCATGGCGAACGCGATCATGAGGTTGTGGTAAGGGATGGCCGCGCCAAACCCGGCGAAGGCCGATCCGTTGTTTCCAGTGCCGGAGGTATAGGCGTAAAGGATTTGGCTGAGGCCGTGCGGCCCCGGATTGGTGATCGACTCGGCAGGGCCTGAAAGACTGACGCCGAGAGCGGTGAGCACAAGAACACCCACCGGCATCACCAGCAGCGTTGCGACCAGCAGCCGAACCTCGCGCGCTTCAAGTTTCTTGCCCAGATATTCCGGCGTGCGCCCGATCATCAGGCCAGCCAGGAACACCGTGATCAGCACAAACAGCAACATGCCGTACAGCCCGGCCCCGACGCCGCCAAAGATGATTTCGCCCAGCATCATATTGACCAGAGGCACCATGCCGCCCAGCGCGCTGAAGCTGTCATGCATAGCGTTGACAGAGCCATTGGACGCCGCGCTGGTTGTTGTCGCCCATAGCGCCGAAGCCGCGATACCGAGTCGGCTCTCCTTGCCCTCCATCGACCCGACCTGCTCAACCGCCAGACCGGACAGCATTGGATTCGGTTGATGCTCGGCGACCAGCGTGACGCCAAGGCCCAGGACAAACACGGTCAGCATGCAGGCAAGAATGGCCCGGCTCTGCCGCAGATCTCGAACGTAATGACCGAACATGAAGACTAGCGCGGTGGGAATCAAGATGATCGAGACCATCTCGAACAGGTTGCTCCAGGCGGTCGGGTTCTCGAAGGGATGCGCCGAGTTGACGCCGAAGAAGCCGCCGCCGTTGGTACCCAGTTGCTTGATTGCGATCTGGCTGGCCGCAGGTCCCAGAGAAATGGTCTGCTCGCCGCCTTGCAACGTGACGGCCTGAACGTAGCCCGAAAAACTCTGCGGCACCCCCTGCCAGACCAGGATCAGCGCAAGCACGACGCAGAGTGGCAACAGACCGTAAAGCACCGCCCGGGTCAGATCGACCCAGAAATTCCCGATTGCCTTTGCCGAGCGGCGTGACAGTGCACGACTAAGCACCACCAACACAGCCAGCCCCACCGCCGGGCTGATGAAATTCTGCACGCCAAGGCCGACCATCTGGCTGAAATAGCTGAGCTGGGCCTCGCCGCTGTAGGCTTGCCAGTTGGTATTGGTCACGAAGCTCACAGCGGTATTGAGGGCAAGGTCCCACGCCATGCCCGGCACCGCTTGCGGGTTGAGCGGAAGCCTGGCTTGCAACATGAGCATCGTGAACAGCGATACCAGGCTCACAGCAGTCAACGCCAGTAACGCCAGGCTGTAGGTTTTCCAGTCCTGCTCGCTGTGCTCGTCAATCCCGGCGGAGCGGTAGCAGAGGCGCTCGATGGGGCCGAGAACAGGCGTCAACCAGGTACGTTCACCCTCCATGGCTCGAAACAGGTAGCGCCCCAACCAGGGGGCAGGTATCAGGACCAGCGCGAAGAACGCCGCGATCATCCAGTAATCGTGAGTGTTCATTGGCTCTCCTAGCTGCGTTCGGCGCGCAGCAGCGCAACCAGGAGATAAATGAACAGGGCGATGGCCAAGGCCAGCGATAGCCCGTCGAGAAATGTCATGGGGATCAGCTCCGTAGGTCGCATCAGTGCGGTACGGAGAGTTTCAGAGCGAGGGGCGTAAAGATTCGATTGCGCCTTCAGCGCAGCGGCGTAAAGAAAGCGTATTTTTTTAAACGACTCGGCTGGCTCATGCACTCGCATCGGCCTGGCCGAATGTGCTTAAGCGCAGCTTCAACCCAACACCTGGCAGCGTCCGGTTGAAGCCACCTGTACAGCGCCATGAGGACGGCGATATCAATCGAAGCAACGGTTTACCGTTGGACGTCAGTTCTCGCCCAGCTGCACCTGATACAGCTCGGGCAGTTCATAGCGCAGCCCGTAGTCGGCATAGATCGCTTCAACAGCACCGTCTTTGACCAGGCCCTCCAGCTCGCCCTCGAGCGCATAGGCCAGTTGCCGATTGGATTCGTGCACGGCCATACCCAGCTCCCATACCTGCTTGCCCATGTTCGGATAGGCGTTTTCTGCAGGTTTGAGATGACTGTCATTGGCCTGCCCCAGCATCCAGTCGATCTCGCCGCGCATGGCCATCGTCGCGTCAACTTCTCCGGCCTGCATCGCTGCGAATGCGGCCTGGGCTGTCGGGTAGTGATGCAGCATCTTGGCGATGCTGCCGTTGAACACCGACGACAAATAGAACGAGGGAACGCTCTCCACTTCAACCCCGACCGGGTGGTAGCGGAACACCGCGACACTGGAGAGATCTTCGAGGCGGCGATCGTCATAGGCCGACTGCCAGCGCTCGCGCTGGTACGGACCGAACATGACCACCAGCTCGTTGATCAGCTCGCCCAGCTCGTTCTGCTTGTAGGAGAACTCGCGATCGTACGGCACGCGCATCATCACGTCGGCCAGTACGTTCGGTCTCAGGTAATGCCCTTTCCAGATGAAGTTGCGTAGGTCGTCATCCAGCGTCTCGTCTGGCGTTACCCACAACACTTCGATCTTTAGCCCAAGCTTGGACGCCAGTTTTTGCGCGAGGTCGAAGTCGACTCCTCGCGGCTTGCCATCGGCCATGAAGCTGTAGGGTGGGAAGTTTTCATACATCGCCACCTTGAGTACGCCCGAATCGATGATGTCATCGAACGCACGCACCTTCACTACTTCCGCCTGTGCCAGCGCGCAAGCCATCAACAAGCAGAGCCCTGCAAGCAACTGGCGCATGATGATCACCGCTTGGCAGCTTCACTTTCGATGTAGGTACGGATCGCCCAGAGCGCTTCCTGGCTGAGGTAGTCGGCCATGCGCGGCATGTAGACGGCACCGTCTCGAACCGCACCGTTGATTACACGTTCCTTGAACCACTCGTCACCATCGTAGTCCGCTTCAAGCTCACGCAGATCGGGTGCGATGCCGCCGGAGATTGCCTCAAGGCCATGACAGCGCGCGCAGTTCTGGTTGTAGGCCGAGGAACCGATTTCAACAGCTTTGTCATGATCTTCGCTGGGCGCGCGGTATGGGTTTTCGTCGACCCACTCTTCGCCTAGCGGCGTCAGCCCTTTGGTTTCCACCGTTTGCGGCGTGACATCGCCATGGGCAAAGGCAAAGCCGGCGAAGCCGAGCAGACCAGCAGCAAAAAGCGCGCGCAGTTCAGTTTTATTATTCATGACTACCACCGTTGAGTTCGAATACCTGAGCAAGGCAGCCCCAGTAGGAGCGCATGGTGGTCATCTTGAACATTGCATCCTGATGGCAGAATCCTGCTTTGGTTGTCGGAGTCTCCTCCCTTAGTAGTAGGGCCTCGTGCAACACCGATGCGGCACACAGGTAGCAGGTCGAAAATACAGCCGTATTGGGAAGTTTTCCCTGAATCAGCGGGAGCTTTTCCGTATCAGCCGTCGCGGCACCGTCCCAATAATCGAATCGCCTGACCAGCTGCTGCGCACAACCGATGCCTGGCAAGCGCCACAGCTGGTCGCGTCCGAATCGACCAAGGGATACCAACCATGACAACAACAGCCCCCCTGGGCAGCAAACGCCCCCTCGCCATCGCCGTTCTGATTGGCGGTCTCTCAATCAGCGGCTTGGCAGCTGCCAAGAATGTCACCTGGGAAGACATAGCCAACGATCACCTCTCGACCGAAAACGTATTGCAGTACGGCCTAGGCACCAACGCCCAGCGCTGGAGCCCGCTGCAACAGGTAAATGACGAAAACGTCTTCAAGTTAACCCCGGCCTGGTCTTTTTCTTTCGGTGATGAAAAGCAGCGAGGACAGGAGTCCCAGGCGATCGTGCACGATGGGGTCATCTACGTGACCGGTTCGTACTCACGCGTGTTCGCGCTCGATTCGCGTACCGGCAAACGTCTCTGGAGCTACGCCCACCGCCTGCCCGCGGACATTCGCCCCTGCTGTGACGTGGTCAATCGAGGCGCGGCGATCTATGGCGACAAGATCTACTTCGGCACGCTGGATGCCCAGGTAGTCGCCTTGAACAAGGACACTGGTAAGGTCGTCTGGAAGAAGAAGTTCGGTGATCATGGCGCGGGTTACACCATGACCGGCGCGCCAACTCTGGTCAAAGACCAGAAGAGTGGCAAGGTCCTATTGATTCACGGCAGCTCGGGCGACGAATTCGGCATTGTAGGCAAGCTGTTCGCCCGCGATCCGGACACCGGTGAAGAGGTCTGGATGCGTCCCTTCGTCGAAGGGCATGTAGGGCGGCTGAATGGAAGAGACAGCACACCAACAGGCGATGTGAAAGCGCCTTCCTGGCCGGATGATCCCAATTCACCCACCGGCAAGAAAGAAGCCTGGAGCCAGGGCGGCGGTGCCCCATGGCAGAGCGCGAGCTTCGATGCCGAGACCAACACCATCATCGTCGGTGCGGGAAACCCGGCGCCCTGGAACGGTTGGGCGCGTACCGCTGACGGCGGCGAGCCGAAAGACTACGACAGCCTCTATACCTCCGGGCAGGTCGGTGTCGACGCCACCACGGGCGAAGTGAAGTGGTTCTATCAGCACACACCGAACGATGCCTGGGATTTCTCCGGCAACAACGAGCTGGTGCTGTTCGATTACAAAAACAAGGACGGAAAAACCGTCAAGGCGACGGCCCACGCTGACCGCAATGGCTTCTTCTACGTGGTCAATCGAGAGGACGGCAAGCTGCAGAACGCCTTCCCTTTCGTCGACAACATCACCTGGGCCAGCCACATAGACCTGAAGACCGGTCGGCCTGTCGAGAACGAAGGCCAGCGCCCACCCATGCCCGAGCCAGGCGAAGCGCACGGCAAGTCAGTGGAGGTTTCGCCCCCCTTTCTAGGCGGTAAAAACTGGAATCCCATGGCCTACAGTCAGGACACAGGACTGTTCTACGTGCCGGCCAACCATTGGAAAGAGGACTACTGGACCGAAGAGGTCAGCTACAAGAAGGGTAATGCCTATCTCGGTCAGGGCTTCCGCATCAAGCGCATGTACGACGATCACGTCGGCATTCTTCGCGCCATGGACCCCACCACGGGCAAGGTCGCCTGGGAGCACAAGGAATCGCTGCCGCTCTGGGCGGGCGTGCTTGCCACTAAGGGCAACCTGGTATTCACCGGGACCGGTGATGGTTACCTGAAAGCCTTCAACGCCAAAACCGGCGAAGAGCTGTGGAAATTTCAGACCGGCAGCGGAATCATCGCCCCGCCCATCACCTGGGAGCAGGACGGTGAGCAATTCATCGGTGTGACCGTCGGCTACGGAGGCGCCGTACCGCTGTGGGGCGGTGACATGGCTGCGCTGACCAAGCCTGTTGCGCAAGGCGGCTCGTTCTGGGTGTTCCGGATCCCGAGTTGGGACAAGCAGACCGCCAAACGCTGAGTCGAGGCTGCGCCGTGATGCGGCGCAGCCTCCCGCGCTGGACAGCTGGCGTTGCCAACTCGGTTGAACCGCAAGGGTTGGCGCTCTCCGGTTCATCGAGCCG
>TARA_R110002095_G_scaffold212984_1_pt1 | contig 24152 bp, 18 predicted proteins | sample TARA_R110002095 | Tara Oceans TARA_R110002095 (sample SAMEA4397255) | marine metagenome | biome: Polar Biome; feature: [SRF] surface water layer (ENVO:00010504); material: water (ENVO:00002006), including particulate matter (ENVO:01000060) such as... | depth 5 m | reverse complement strand
TTGGATGTTTATTTACACTATTAAAAAGGTTTTGAGATGCCCTCTAGGGTAAAGTCAGATCCAAGCGTGTCCCCAAACATCTTTGCAGGAATGAAGTTCGCCCCGCGCGAACCTGCGTTACTTCACACACTCAATAAACGCCACCGGCGAGTTTTCCATGAGTGGGGACCAGAAGTCGACGGTGTTATCCTTGAGCCCGTCTGGTGAAAGTTTTGGCGCGTGCCAGTGGACTTCCCGGAAACCAGCCTCGCGGAAGGCGGCTTCGTGCGTTTCCACGCTCAGATAATAGTTTTCAATATCGAACGGGCCGTCTTCCAAATGGAAGGTCCAGGTGATCGGTGTGCCTTCCTGCCAGTCACCAACGGCGGTTGTCTCAAAACCATACTGGCGGAAGGACGGGGCGCTGGGAAAGTGATACGCGGGACTGCTGTTGACGGTCACGAACCGTCCGCCCGGTTTGAGGGTCCGCGCAATGCCATCGCACATCGCCTGCAGTTCGTCACGTGTGCGCGCATAGTTGAGTAGATAGGCGGCGATCGCCAGATCGTACTGATCAGTAGTAGGCAGTTCCCGTGCATCCCCCACAATATATTCGACCCCCTGCTGATGTATGGCTTCCTGTTTATTCGCGAGATCAATCATCCCTTGTGAGAGATCGACGCCGGTCACACAGGCCGCGCCCCGTTCGCGAATCATGCGTGTATAAAAGCCTTCGCCACACGCGACATCGAGTACTGCCATGTCGCGCGGGTCACCGGCCAGTTTCATCAGAGTGAAACATTCAACGAAGGTCCGCCATGGTTGCTGCTTGGAACGCTGGTACTGCTCGGCGATTGGATCGTAGTCGGTGGTCATCTTCGGAATATGCTTTCAATGGGGATTTAGAAAACTGTTGCCGTAAAAATGTTACGACTGCTGGAATATAACGTAAGCTTAAGCTGAAAACTGACAGGTTTATGCAGTTTTTATCAAGAAATTAGCCCAAAAAATTGCTCAGAACACAAGTTAGTGGCCCTCTGATGCCATCTGGTACGTCTGGGAAATCGTGTAACACGAGTCCTGGCTAACGTGCGTACGGCGCCATAGGCGGGCCTCCAACGAAAAATATATCAAATTCCCCGGAGTGTATTGTGAGATTTACCAAGCTGTATTTATTACTCATGACTTTCTGTTTTGTGCCCGGCCTGTCGGCATTGGCTCAAGATACGAAAAAGACAGAAGAGACAAAACAGGAACAACCATCCCAGCCTGCAAAAGACTTAAAACCGATCACCACGTTTAATACATCGATTCCCCTGGATCAGTTGAAGATCATGGTCAGGCCGCTCACAAAGGAAGAATTGCAGGGCGAAGCCAAGGCGTGGTTTGAGCTATTACGGAATAAAGCCCGTCAGATCGCAGCTGCCCGATTGGGGGTCAAGAAAACCAACGAAGCAATCTCTACCTCCGATGAGCAGGAAGCGGTCGATTCACTGCGCAAAGCAGAAATGGTGCAACAGACCGTGGATAAAATCGCGAAGAAGACGGAAGCACAACTGACAAAACAGGCACAGGAGAATCTGGGTGTCGACTTTACAGATAATGCAACAAAATCGGACGAGTCTCTTATTGCGCAAAAGCCAGTGTCTTTGGAATCAAAGTCAAATGAGAAAACGAAAACGGCAGACGTAGTGACAGATGAAACCACGGCGCAGTCTGCGGAAGTCATGAAGCAGCAGTTTTTGGATAACCTCATGAAGTTGCAGGATGAGCGCACGGCTTTGAGTGATCGATTGGGAGTCGTGCTGACTTCGTTGGCGCTGAAAGGGGGAGACGTAGAGACTTATCAGAAGTACATTACGGCTGTCTCGGGAATCGAACTCGATACGTCTGATGCCAGCACCAGTTGGGCAGGCATCAAAGGCTGGGTTGTCTCCAAAGAAGGAGGCCAGCGCTGGCTCTGGAATGTATTCCGGTTTGTATTCATTCTGCTAATGACCTGGTTGACGGCTAAAATTGGTTCGGCTGTGGTGAGCTGGCTATTGGAACGAAAAGTCAGACTGACACAGCTGGCTGAAAATTTAATCAGTGGTACCATCAAAAATGTGATCTTTCTGATTGGGTTTGCAGTTGCATTGGCGGCTTTGGAAGTTGATATGACCCCGGTTCTGGCGGCCATCGGAGCCACCGGCCTGGTGGTTGGTCTGGCATTACAGGGAACGCTGAGTAATTTAGCCAGTGGCCTGATGATTCTGATCAACCGTCCCTTTGATGTGGGCGATGTCGTGACGGCGGGCGGTGTCACCGGAACAGTCAGGCAGATGAATCTCGTCTCAACCACGTTTCGTACGTTTGATAACCAGACGATTCATGTTCCCAATAATTCGATCTGGAATAATGTGATCACGAACATCACGGCGAATAAAGTCAGGCGTGTTGATCTGGAATTCGGCATCGGCTATGCAGATGATTTTGAACAAGCCGAAAATATTATCAAAGAGATTCTGGAAGACCACGAGCTGGTTCTGAAAGATCCCGCAGCTGTGGTAGTCGTGCATGCGTTGACCGATTCCTCTGTGAATATCGTCTGCCGTCCGTGGGCGAAGACGACCGACTGGTGGGAAGTCAAAACAACGGTCACACGGGAAGTCAAACGCCGCTTCGATCTCGCTGGCATTTCGATCCCCTTCCCGCAACAGGATATTCATGTCTATTCTGTTGATGGAACAAATGGAACCAGTTCAGCGCTAACAGGTAGGTAAGCTGGCTCTTAACTGAATGAAGATCTCTATCGTGCCTCTGAATGGCTTCGAACGTTCAGAGGCACTTTTCTTTGGATCCGCCTGGTGCCCATTATTAGCCGCAGGGCGTTAGCCCCGGTTCCGTCCAGCCACTTTTGTGAATCTATATTTTGAGTGTTATTTTCGCAAAGAGGAATGCGAATTAAGCAACACGACCTAGGACTGAAACGTCGGTTGATGCGGCTCCGTGGTATCATCGTCGCGGTATTTAAAACGGATGGGGCGCTGGGCTGTTCGGTCTACGGTCAACTGGAAAATATCAAACCGATTATAACCGCCGGCAAGATCGTGTAGCTGTTTCGGTTCAACGCAGGAAGAGAGATCGATGTCAGCGTAGAGGATGCCTTCTTCCTCCTGCATGATCTCGCTGATGGGGGCACCGTGGGGGCCGATGGCGACGGAAATGCCACGAGGACTCGCGTCCAGAATCCGTCCTGCTTCTGGATCTCGTTTCGCTAAGAGGTCTCGCGCCGCCTGATCCAGATAGCCGGCCGCCACGAGATTAAACAGCTTGCCTTCAAAGGAGTGCGCCCCTGCACGAATCAAGATCGCATTTTTGAGATCGTAATTTTCATGGACCGCAGGATCATGCGACGGCCAGACCGGCGGATAAGTCGAGAGATGCACCTGCTCCCCTTGCGCAAGCAACGTGAACCGGGCCAGCGGATTGGTGTTTTCGCCGCAGATCAGCATGCCCACGCGTCCCAGCCGCGTCGGGCAGACTTCCAGCCCCGCGCCGTCGCCGGGCGCCCAGACCAGTTTTTCGTAGAACGTGGGCACGATCTTGCGGTGATGACAGAGAATGTTCCCCGTATCGTCAATCAAAACATTAGAATTCCAGATGCAGCCATCGCTGACGTTGGTCCCTTCATTGAAGCCCATCGAAACGAACATTTCGCATTCGCGGGCGGTCTCAGTGATTTTCGCCAGTTCGGGGCCGTCGATCTGAATCGAATTCTCGGCCAGTTCGCAGAACAGATCGTGGTTGTGAATCGGCGCCTGCAAGGCACACCAGACGGGGAACGCGGGAATATACGTTTCCGGAAACACAATCAACTGCGATCCGTTCCGCGCGGCTTCGCGAATCAGCGAACAGGCTTTATCGACCGTCGCGTCTTTATCCAGGAAAACCGGAGCCACATGGGCCAAGGCCGCTTTGAAATTTGGGTGAGTCATTGTTGAATACCGAATGAAAGAAAAGTGAATAAGACTCTTGTTTACGCTGACTTGTTTTCCAGGTCTGAGACCCGCTGTTCCAATTTCAGTTCCGCCAGTTTTTCTTCTAATCGGTTGATTTTCTTCAAAGCATTACCTCCGTAAATGAACCCACACACTGCAAATATGAAGGTCACAAAGGCAGCGGAATTTCCGAATTCAAATAAACCCAAGTCCATAATGATACTTCCTGTTGTTCAAAGTTGAATATAACGAACCAGGTCTCTTTGTTGTCTATGCGAAATCTGTTTTCAAACCTTCGCCTGAATACTCTCCAACACGCCATCCCACAATTGCAGCCGCGCCTGGACGGCGGCTTGGGCTGCTGCAATCGCTTCCTGGATTTTCGTTTCATCGCCCGCACACAGACCGTTGAGCAGTCGTAGTGAAAGCGGGGCGTGGAAATCGCCGTCGAGATCGATGTGTCGATTCAGATAGAAATGAAACACGGGGGCCTCGGCTTCGGAAACGCCGGTTCGTTTGAGGATCGCGCGAAACATGTCGGGAATAATATGCTCGCGGCCCAGTGCGAAGGCGGCGGCGATTTTGTGCGGTGCCCCTTCTTCAATGCAGGCAAACGTGTTTGTGGTGAACTCTCTTGAAGCCGGCGGCACAACAGGAAGTGCCAGTGCGGCATGGATTCCCTGCTGTTTGACGGCTTCGATGAATTCCAATAATGGTTCGGTGTGCGCGCCGACTTCAGTCATCGCCGTCTGATACAGTTCGAAATGGCTGGAATATTCGCCGTCGGCGGTTTCGTCGCATTCTTCTTCCAAGACGATTTCATTGATAAACCGTCGAACACTGGCATCGCCGTGAGGCACCCACGGCGCGCCGGTCGGTGCAACAACCCCTTGCAGATACTTCACCAGCGACATGAAATCCCAGACCGAGTAGACATGGTGCTGCATAAAACGTTGCAAGTCTTCAGTCGTGGCAATCGCCTCATAGATCGGATGATCTTCTAACTGGTTTTTGAACGATTCAATAATTTCAGATGTGATCTGTTGAGACATTAGTTTCCATTCCCTGGAATAATACTGAGCGGTACGGCGCCAGCCGCCGTTTTTAAAACGAGTGAGTTTCACAAACGGTGGCTGGCGCCATGCCGCTCAATTTAATGTGTGATTGAGCGCACATAGGATATGATTTAACTCAGGCGATTATAGTCTGCCCCGGCGTTTCTGGTAGAGGTTTCGGAAAAAATCTATGAAACCGTTCACACATCACCATAGTGCCCGGCAAGGACGACCACAAAACCGTCGGGATCACGAATCCAGATCTCGCGATGCTTGGCATTCGGGTTAACTAGGGGGCCGTCCAGAATTTCAGCGGACATCGTCTGTGCGCGAGAAACGGCGTCATCGAAATCATCGACCCGAAACCAGAGCAGAACTCCGTTCCCTTTGGGTTGTTCGAGATGGCCCAGGTGAGGATGCTCATGTACGTCCCAATGATGAAGCTGCAGGATCAATTCATCATCGTTGCCGATTAGTTGTTCATATTCATTACCACCATGGCCGCTACGGCAGTGAAGCAAACTTTGATACCAGGCACTGCTGGCTTCCACGTCTTTGACGGCGATCATCGGCTGTGGTTGCATATTTTGCGTTCCCCTTAAAACATAGTCCGCATACTGCGATATCACATTGTCTGTTCGTATAAATGATATAATCGTATCAATTCGAAAACTCAGAGATTGCATTAGACTGGAATTGATTTGGACGATACTATAACAGTACGTTCCTGAGATCAAATTATTTTCATTCTGGTGCCATGATCCCAATCTACCGTTTGTCTGCACCTCTACCGAATTCAAGCTTCGATTTACAACTAAAACACACTCTGATGTTGAGGAGACTCTCTTGACGAAAGAAGATCAACAACCAAACGAATCATCCAGCAATACATCCAGCAATAATAGTCAAGGTCGGCGCAATTTCCTCAAAGGGAGTGCGGCTGCCGTCGGCGCTGGTCTGGCTGCTTCTGTTCCCGGTGTCGCTTCTGCAGCAGACAGCGATTGTGTAGAGAAAAATCCTTATGGCGCCCGTCCCGGCGGTGGAATCAGTCTGCCCGACTATTACAAGCCCTGGCCCGCGATCAAAAATCGCAACGTCTTTATGCCGGGCACCGAGATTCTGCCGAAAAATGAAATGCGAATTTCGTTTCTGGGAAGTACTCCCTGGCCACCAACGCGGTTGCAGTCGGGAACATCGATTCTCGTTGAACTCGGCAATGGTGAATCTCAGCCGCGGCGGTTCTTCTTCGACCTGGGAAATGGCAGTATTTCAAATGCCATCGCCATGCAGGTTCCGGCGCCGCTGATCAATGATATCTTCATCAGCCATCTGCATTCAGACCACTTCGCGGACCTGCCTTATATGTATCCCTTCCGGGCTTTCTCGGGTGGTTTTACGCCGTTGCGTGTCTACGGTCCTTCGGGCAGAACGCCTGAGCTGGGCATTAATCATATGGTCAAACATATGAAAGAGATGAATCGCTGGCACGAAGAAAATTTCAACGCCTGTCCGATCGGCGATGGCATGGATATTGAAGTGACCGAGTTCGACTGGAAAGAAGAAAACGGCATCTGTTACAACAAAGATGGCGTGACCGTGCGCCACTGGCCACGCTCACACGTGAAAGATGGTGCGTCCGCCTATCGTCTCGACTGGGAAGACGCGGGCCTGTCGTTCGTCTGGACCGGCGATGGTCGTCCTGACGAACTGTCCGCCAAGTACGGCAAGGGTGTCGACGTGTTTGTCTCGGAAGGAACCATCGATGCACCGAGCCTGTCATCAATGAAACTGGGCGCACCGGCGGAACTCTGGGAATACACGATCGATATCTTTCACACGATGTATTACGCCGCCGGTTATCTGTTTAAACAGACGCAGCCCCGCATGGCGGCGATCTGCCATTACGAATATGCGGGACCCGCGCTCGAAGCCGAGTCGGTGGCGGAAGTCCGATCTAACTGGGACGGCCTGTTCATGTTCGGCGGCCCGGATGTGCAAGTCATCAACGTGACGAAAGACGCCATCTGGTCCCGCGAAGCCCTCATGCCTGATGGCGCGGCGCCTGCTTCGATGGACCCACGCTGGTTCCTCAAACCGGGAGAAAAGCTGCCGAAAGAAATCAAACTCCCCACTCCCACGATGCCGCGAGAAATGCAGCAGGAACAGTTCCTGCGTGATCTGGAAATTGATCCGAAGAAATATTATCCACCCGATGCCTATCGCAAGCCGGTTCAGAAATGGCCCGGCGTGACATTGAATCCACGTGAAATGCTCGAATCGCGTGGCATTAAAGTTGACGACGATAAGTAACACCAAAAGATCAGCTTTCAGGCACGTCATTGAAATCGATGACGTGCCTTTCTTTGCGAGAGAAACACTATGACTGAAGAAGACGACCGTCCCATCCTCGCCCCCGCGCCGCGCATTGAACCGATTGTGATCCCCGGCCGCGATCCCGTTCCGGTCACACTGTTAACCGGTTTTCTGGGAGCCGGGAAAACGACTCTCCTGAATCGGATTCTCAACGGCGATCACGGCCTGCGCGTCGGCGTACTGGTGAATGACTTCGGGGCGATCAACATCGATGCGGAACTCGTCGAAGGCGTTGAAGAGAATACGATCAATCTCACCAACGGCTGTGTCTGTTGTGAAATTCGTGACGATCTCGTGAACTCACTGGAGCAACTGCTGACGCGCGAAGATGTGATTGACTACGTGATTCTGGAAGCGAGCGGCGTGGCGGACCCGGAAGGCATCGTGATGACCTTCCTGAATGCACGCTATGAAAAACTGCTGCGGCTGGACAGCATCACTTGTATCGTCGATGCCGAAGCGATCTTTACGCACGCCGATAATGATGATCTGTCGGCACTCAAACTGCGACAGATTGGTTTTGCCGATATGGTGGTCTTGAACAAGGTCGATCTCGTCGGCCCCGATCATATCGAGGTGATCGGCGAATGGATCGGCCAGCATTTGAACCGGATTCGCATCGTCAACGCCGTCCGTTGTGAAGTCCCTCTGGAAGTCTTACTGGCGGTCGGACGATTTGATCCTGCGCATATAGAATCACAAAAGCAGAGCATCAGTGCCAGCAGTGAACCGCAGAAGCACGAAGCGGCCCACCAGATGTTCGAAACCTGGAGTTATGAAACCGATGAGCCTTTCTCGCGTGAAGCGCTGAGCGAGATGGTGCGACGTAAGTTGCCGGCTGCCGTCTATCGCTGCAAAGGCATTGTCTATTGTGCCGATGCGCCCGAGAAACGGCATGCGTTACAGGCCGTCGGCCGCCGTACCGAACTGACAGAACTCGATGACTGGGGCACGCGTCAGCCACGCACCCGGATTGTCGCCATCGGTTCCGCCCTCGACTCCGATCAGTTGACCGCACTATTTGATGCCTGTCTTCAGCAGGAAAAGTAGCGGCAAACTAAATTAAACCAGTACGCCCTTCGAAAGAAGTTCGCCCCGCCGAAGGTGCTGTTTATGCGTCTTAACAGCGCGGGGGATGCGAATTCAGTGATTGGTCCCTGTTCCAGACAGGGAGCGGCTGCCGTTCCCTTAAACCAGAGAAAGGGACCAATCATACGTGATTCGGTAAACACGCGTCGTAAATCAAACCCGGCGCTACCTGTGCCGCTACAGTCAACCGAGACACCGGCTATGGGCGGGGGGGAAAGATTCCCTTTGTGGCAATGATAAAATTGACCGTGAGGGATGGCGGCATGTTGGGTTGATCGCTGAACATTTTTTGAACAAAAACAACCTCTTCCGGTGTATCAATGGATGACTTCCGTTCGACGGCGACCGTTGTCGCAGTGGAAGCCACGTGGTGCGCCCCCCCTTTCTCTCCCAGTCTACGCTGTGTTAGACCGGGCCCACGTCCAGCATGCATCGGAAAACGAGTGCGCAAATCGGGTAAACCAAAGGTCCTGCGACCGTTTCCGCCATAGATTGTTCCCAGTAGCGAGAACAACGCCGTGTTTTCGCTAATCGGCAATATTTGGCCGCCACATTGCATCCAGCCAGCAGGGATATCAGAGCCGGCGAGCATGCGTATTTCGCCGTAATAAGGTTTCGCTGGTACTTCCTCCAGGGACTTGGCGGGAGCCCCCTTTAATGCAATGAAGAACGTGATCGCCTGAGAGGGGGGCATGTTTGAGTCCGCATGCATCGTTTCCGGAACGCTGACACTCGCTTCAGGTTGATCATCGGCTGCCCGCCTCCTGACGACGACGGTTGACGCGGTGGGAGTCACTTCTTCTGTCCCCTGCTTTTCTCCCCGGTTACTATGGTGACGGGGAATCCGACCACGCAAATCAGGCAAACCAAAGGTCGTGGCATCATAGTCTCTGGCATAAGTTGATGACAGGACGTTTGCCAACGCGGGGTAATCATCACTCGCCAATAACTGGCCGTTACATTGAGCCCAGCCCCCAGGTGCAAAATTCCCGGCAAACATCCGAATTTCACCCAGATAAGGTTTGATTCCTGATTGGGATGAATTATTAAGGATATCGTAGGCTGGAAAGGTTCCGACTAAAGCAATGATGAAATGCACTGCCTGATACGGTGGCATGTTTGTCTGGGCACGCAACGTTTCTATCACCGAGACGCCCGGGAGTGAGGCATCGCCTGCCCGCTTCTTGACAGCGACGGTTGCCGCCGTGAATGTCACCTTTTCCTGCCCCAGCTTCTGTCCCAGCTTGCGGTTCGTCAGACCAGGTCCCTGCCCGACATGCATGGGAAAACGGCCACGCAAATCGGGTAAACCAAAGGTCGTGAGACCGTCTCCGCCAAAATTGATACCCAGTAGCGCGAACAATGCATCGTGTTGGCTGATCGGCAATATTTGGCCGTCACAGAAAGCCCAGCCACGAGGTGCATAATTCCCGGCAAACATCCGAATTTCACCCAGGTAGGCATCGGTATCGTTGGCCGCCGCATCGTTTTGCAGCCCCAGAAAACAACCAGCCCCCAGTACAATTAGTGTCAGCTTTTGATAGATAAATCCCATCATTTTTCCTTTGGTGTTAAATAACAGAGTGAAATCCTCTGCAGGCTGGCCTGTGTCCCGATTGACTGTAGCGTCTCCAAAGCCATTTGAAACGAGTAAAAGTAATGCGATCTAGACTGTATCCAGTTTGACTATAGCGTCTCCAGGGGAATTTGGACCGAGTATAATAGACTGAGAGACGCTATGGTTAAAAGTAATGCGATCTAGTTGTCGTTGTAGCTTGGATAGAGTCCCTCTGTGGCAATGATGAAAGTGACCGCGAGGGATGGTGGCAGGTTTGGCTGATAAACGAACGTTTCTAAAACAGTAACGCCTGGGAGTGAGTCGTCGTCAGGCCGCTTCGTAACGACGACGGTTGTCGCTGTGGATGTGGCATTTTCCACTCCCCCTTTCTCTCCTAGAACACGCTGTGTTAGACCGGGGCTCGCTCCAGCATGCATGGGAAAACGGCTACGCAAATCGGGCAAATTAAAAAAGGAGTTGGAACCGTTTTCACTATAGGTTGCTCCCAGTAACTTATGCAATGCACTGTGTTCGCGAGCCGACAATAATTGGCCGTCACATTTCATCCAGCCAGCAGGGATATCAGAACCGGCGAGCATGCGAATTTCGCCTAAATAGGGTTGCGCTAGAGATTGCTTTAGTTCTTTGGCAAGCGTCCCCTTTAATGCAACGATAAAGTGGATCGCCTGGGAGGGTGGCAGGTTTGACTCTGCATGCATCGCTACCGGAATGCTAACGCTCTCTTCAGGTTTGTTATCGGCGGTCTGCTTCTTGACGACGACGGTTGACGCGGTGGGAGTCACTTTTTCCGTCCCCAGCTTCGCCCCCCTGGCAAACTCCCCCCTGGCAAAATAGTGCTGGGGAATACGACCACGGAAATCAGGCAAACCAAAGGTCGTGTTATCATCGTTGCTGGCATAAATTGAGTTCAGGGTAATAAACAACCCACTGTTGTTTTGATCTAAAGTCAATAATTGGCCGTCACAGAAAGCCCAGCCCGAAGGAGCAAATTCGCCTGCGAGCATGCGAATTTCACCTAGGCAGGGATTAATTTTGAAATTCATTGCATTGTTAGAGCCAGGGTCAGGGCGGGACGGAAAAACCCCGTCTATGGCTATGATGAAATTTAATACCTGGAACGGTGGCAGATTTGTCTGGGCACGCAAGGTTTCTAAAACAGTGACGCCTGGGAGTGAGTCAGCGTCTGTCTGCTGCGTGACGTTGACCGTTGTTGCGGTCGGGGTTACATTTTCCGCCCCCAGTTTCTGTCCCAGCTTGCGTTTCGTCAGACCGGGCCCTTGTCCGGCATGCATGGGAAAACGGCCCCGCAAATCGGGGACACCAAAGGTCGTGCGACCGTCTCCGCCATAATTGGTACCCAGCGCAGCGTACAATGACTGGTGTCGGTCAATCGATAACAATTGGCCGTCACAGAAAGCCCAGCCACGAGGTGCAAAGTTCCCGGCGAACATCCGAATTTCACCCAGGTAGGCATCGGTATCGTTGGCAGACGCATTGTTTTGCAGTCCCAGCAAACAACCAGCCCCCAGCACAATCAGTGTCAGCTTTTGAGAGACAAATCCCATCACAGTTCCTTTGGTTAAACAACAGAGCGAACGACACACCGAAAAACCAACACTCCTGCGACATCTCAGTTGACTTCGCATTGCATTTCGCGGTAGTTAAAAACAGGTGCCGGTATCAAAAACGAAGTCTCGCTTTTGATACCGACTGATGAAGCAGTCAAACCTGAAATACAGGCTTCAAATACAGGCCTCAACGACAATCCATTCCTTTGTGGCTCACATATGACACAGGTTTGGCGCTAGAGCGCATCACATTGGAGTATAGCGTCTCTCGTGCTATTATACTCGGTCCAAATACCCCTGGAGACGCTACAGTAAACCTGGACACAGGCTAGGGAAAGTTAATCGTCACGGGCCGCAATCCAGTGGGAGGCGGGTTCTTCGAATGGGCATAGCGGTACTTGATCGTCCAGACCTCATGTGGATCTCGATCGAAACGTAGCTTGATGGGGAAGACGGGGTTCTTCAGCTTTTTGCCGATCCCCACGCCTGCTTGAGCAGCCGCTGCCACATTTTTGGGAAGAGGAAGATCTTCACCGTAGATGTAGACCTTAATCTCACCGACATCAGCCACACTGCCTGCCAGATTCGCTAACGACTCGCCTCCGGTCTTGAATACGAAGGCATCAGCAGATTTAGCGCCGTCCTGAAAACCACGCACATCGGCAATCGAATGTCCGGGGCCATTCACCTGCTGAAAACGACCGTTTCTCATCCGCTCATGATCGTCTAGTTTCAGCGACTTGTGCCGCGGATCAGCTCTGGGAGTACTCGGCCCATTTCCCACAGGAGGGGCATCCCACGCATACGGAGCCGGGTAAGACAGGACCACGTTCGGGGCCGGTACAATCTGGAAGCCGGGAGGCGTCAGTACCCATTTATGAGCATCGTGTGGATGCACATACTTGGCCCGGAGGGTTGGTTTTCCTCTCTTGCCTTTCACCTGATGATAGAAGCTGTCGAGTCCATCAATCGTGAGGGCTGCGGCATAAATACGTTCTCGTGCCAATGGATCTTTGAGACCAGGCCGCGGTCCTCTATAATTCATACGGACTTTAAATCTCTGATTACGATGCTTGGCTTCGTCAAGCTCAAGGAAAAATGTGCCGTAGCCCGCTGAATTGGGGTTGGTGGAAATTTTTAATGGCATCGGTTCCCAGACACTCGGGTCTGAATCGTCCTTGTTGCCCGGGTTGACTCTCAGGAAGAATTCGACGTCGAATAGCCTGCGCCCTCCCTGTTTGTTGGGGGTGAATGTATTTGGGGGGATCCCAGCGACACCACCGGTTCCTTTACCGGGTCCTTTGCCAGTTCCACTGCCTTTGCCGCCGCTACTGGGGGGCAGAGGTCCTAACGAAGCATTGAGCAGCACATCTTTCGACGGGATTGACATCGAGAACGAATCCTCAGCGCCGGGAAAGATCACTGCGGCTTCGACATGAACATCGTTTTGAGGATTCTTCTGCACATCCTTGACGTCGTCGAACAGAAACCGGGACAGCACAACCACATCGATTCCAACGCCTTGACAAATTTTTCTCGCGTTGCCATTTTTTTTTGTGAACACTCCCAGTTTGGGCGTGCTTGTGGCACTGAAAAGCAGGTCGACCGTCGATTGATCAAGTACTTCGTATTTTCCGGCTGTCGCGCCTTTGCCCAGTTCTACTTTCAGTTTGTCCTGCACCAGAGAGGCTGCGACGTTTCCCAGATTGCCCATGGTGTTCGCATCGTATTTGAAGTTTTTGTCAGCGAACTTGAAGACAGCGATGCGATGCTTCTTGCCGGCAGCAGGCAGGTTGGCAGCGCAGTCCTGCTGAATCCTGCTCGCCATGGCGTCCGCAAGTTGTTCGAGATCCTTAAGTTGAGCCTGACACTCTTGCATTCCCGTCAATGCAAAACCGGCCAGCAGTAGAATTGCTGGCATAACACGCGTTAGTGAGCTACTTTTTTTCGTCATCAAAGTTTCTATTCACAAAAAAGACAATTGATAGTGACATAGAATGCAGTTCCTCAACGGGCCCTTACCTTTCGAATGAATGTCGAAGGTAGAGTACCTGCAGTCTGATCCGCCCTTTCCCAGCTGGGCTGAGCCTGGAACCAATCCAAACCCGGATTCCGTGTCACTCTAACAGTACGCCCTCCTTCCTGTATCTAATCTGGCTCGTATTATTAACCATTTCTTTTTCTTTGACGCGATCCGCATGCCTTGACTCCTATGATTGGAATTTGGTCCTGAACTGGTGTCGCAGGTGGCCTGAACATGGTCACTGCATAGACAGATAAAAGCCAATCCGATTCAGAGACCGGGAGAGGGTCATTTTATCGTCTTCGGTATCCGAAACGGTTATGGTTTCACCTGGCATCACAAAAGCAGAGCAGCAGTGCCAACAGCGAACAGCAGCAGCACGATGCCGCCCACCAGATCTTCGAAATCGGGAGTTATGAAACCGACCAGCCTTTCTCGCGCAGCGCTGCGCGAGAAAGGCCGCCGCAAGCTGCGTGCTGCTGTCTATCGCTATAAAGGCATTACTTCTTAGTTAAACCAGAACGCCATACGGAAGAAGTTCGCGCCACCAAAGGTGCCGTTGATCCGGCCCAGCATTTCGGGGGACGCGAAGTCGGTGATTGGTCCCTGTTCCAGATACGGGGCGGCTGCCGTTCCTTGCGCCCAGAGAAACGGATCAATTATGCGTGGCTCAGTAAACACACGCCGTAAATTCACGCCCTGTGTACCCGGTTTGCCGCGCCAGAAGGGTATCAGTTTTTTACCCTGTAATACCAATCCGGTCTCATCCAGAACGGCCAGCCACGTATTGACCATTTCCTGACTGACTTTAATTTGTAGTACGCCTGTCTGTTTCGGATTGGGAATCCATTCGTTTTCATCGTCCGTTTCAGCAAGGTAATATTTCCACATCGATTTGGCGTGTAACTGCATGTCTTCCAGATGCACCAAAGCTGCCTGCATGCGTTTTGGTTCTTTGAGTTCAAACCGCCAGAGATGAATAAACGCCAGGATGTCCGAAATCAACGGGCGATTAAACCTTCGTAGAGAATCAAAGTTACGTGGCCCTTCCAGCAGGAATGGATAAGGTGTCTCTACCTTTTCAAAAAACAGATGGGCCGTGCAGTTGAAGATTTCCTGTCCATCAATGGCCAACATCACTTCGCCCCAGGCACACAGAAAGTTGCAATATCCCGCCAGCCAGTCGGCATCGCCACGGTCAAAACCGATCACGAATTTTTCAGCGGCCTGTTGTTGCTCCGGCCCTCCGAACCTGCCCATCAGGAACGCCGCATTCATTGGTTTGCCTATGCCAAACAGATCGACTTTGATCAACCCCACATGCAACGGAAGTTTCACGTTCGGATCTTTGACGGCGGACAGGGTTTTCTCGGCTTGCTTTAGATCATCAACCCAGGTCTGCAACATCCGGCGGACATCGTCATAGGATATCGTTTCCGGTTTCGGGTTCTGCGGGAGCAGTTCTCGAATCGGCGCCGGCCCCCCTCGAAAGGCCCCTTCCGTTCGCAGGCCGAACTTGTACAGACTCCCTCCCAGATGTTCGAACGACAGAAAAAATTGAACCACCCCCAACCCAAACCGGGCTTCGTCATCCTCAGGTGATTTCGCGAGCTGTGCCTTCAGCGCCGTTTCCCCTGCCGCTAACTGGCCTGATGTCAAATACTGCTCCGCCAGCGGCGCAGCACTAACCCACTGCACAGAAAGCAGTAACGTACCTAAGATTGTTGTGAACATAGTCGTGCGACGCATGAGCGGGCTCCCGTTTGGATGTTGAGTCACTGCACTGAATGGTCCTTCAGTTACCAGATTGGAGAGGCTTGCGAAGGACCGTACTCATAATAAGGCGGATTACCGCGGCAAAGATCACGGAAATAATAGAAAGAATCTGAAAATATGATGAAATATTTTATGCTGAACCAATCGGGGAGATCTTTGCCTGTTCGTATTGGCTCTGTTTGAGACAATATCAAATCAGAACATGATCAGAGCCTGGAGTGTGAGTGCGAAGACATCTCCCGCGCTGGGGTTGGCAGCCGGGCCGTTGATGTAGGTCAGGTTCTTCTGCAGATAAACGTTTTTGCAGATTTTCATTTGATAGTACCAGGTGAAGATCGATTCCTGGCCGCGCAGCCCTAGAGCCGGGTTGTCGTTCATCTTGCCATAAGCAAACGCGAAGCCGAGCGAGTCTTCATCGCGCGAGGGAAGCGGGCCGAAATAGGTCAGCCCCATTCCGACGTAGCGATGCGTACTGACCAGTTCGGAATTGGTCGCGGCGAGTTGCAGGTAGGCGGTCAAGCCATTCGAACTCTCGCCGGGCCGCTCATAAAAGAGTCGTTGTGAGGCGAAAAAATAGGCTCCCTTGGCACCTTCGACATTGCCGTTTATGCTTTCCAGCGTTCCCGTTTGATACCAGCCACCAATGCCAATTTTTCCGGGCTTGTCATCCAGGCCGAGGGTCCAGTTTACGCCCGTTTCGGCAAGATGGATGTAGTGGCCGTCGAATCGCGGTCCCGATAGTCCCGTCTTGCGGCCGGTGGCCAGGCTGCCGTCGAAAAAACCATATTGCGCATAAAATTTCTGATTGGGGATCACCGTTGCCACAACTCCGGTGGCCGAATCGGTATATCCAGGCATGATTCCGATCTGAGTGGGGCTGTAGTACAAGGGAGTCAGGAGCGCCCCTGAGATGCCGGGAATGTTGAGCTGCTCTTCGGTGTAAGGGATTGAGCGCGCGACGTTGTTGAAATCGTACGTTGGTACGGACTTTCCAAATCGGAATACGAGTTTGTTATCAAACAGTGCCTGCCTATACCAAAGCTGATAGATCTCGACGCGCGAGTCGGGCGGGGCGCTGTCCAGTGAGTTGTAGCCCATGACACTGGCGGCATTGTTATTCACCGGGTCACCGAAGTAAAACAGAAACTCGGTTCCGAATAAGCCGCCTTTCCAGTTGAAGGCCTCTTCCGTGTCCAGTGAGAAATCGAGGATCGTCAGCGAGTCTCCCGCCCATTGTCCGGGAGTATTGCCGCCGGTGGGTTGTGCGTTGACATCGGTGATGTGCAGGCCGCCCATCCGAAAGCCGTTCTGGTTGATCCCCAGCCAGTCTCCTAACATACCGGAACCAGTCGTGATGTTGATCGCTGCGGGGTTACCGCTGATCGCATCCGGCGAGGTTCTCTCTGGGGAGACCGCCGATCGATCAATACCCGATTCCGCTATGAACTCAGGAAGCACATTGCTTTCACTGGAATCGAGAGAAGGTGTTTGAGAGTGAGCTAGACCGATCAATGCCAGCCAGATCAGCAGAGTAGCCGGGAATAGACATCGGGACCCCTGCGTTCCTGCTTGTATTCCTTGCATTCTGCATCCCCTTCTCGAACAAATCACAAGGAAATCAAAGCTTCCTCCAGTAAGTCTGATATCGTCCGCAGGGAATCTTTAACCAAAGTGGCACTGGTAAGTTACCTCAAATCAGTCCAAATCCGTCAGATCGGATACTAGTAACCAGCAATAATTGCCGTTGTGAGTTCACTCTAGAGTGGATCAGGGAATTTGCTGACGGGACTTGCAAGCGACAGAAGCACAAAAAAAACGCCAGTCAAGACGAGTTGACTGGCGCGGATAATTCATGCATCGAAGAGGTGAAAAAAAGGAAAACTGATAATCCTCTCGGGAGATGACACATGTTATAAAAACAATCTCAGTAAATCCTACTATCATTTTTATGAGTCAAAATGTCAACCCATATATAAATACTAAATGAAATCTTGGTAAATTTTCTAATTGAATTTATGTCCATTTCGGCTGATAGGGATAGTGAACTGTTTTCTACGGTATCAGATCACTTTCAACTTTATTAGTGTAATTTAAGCACGTCGATTGTTCGCTCATAGGACACAGATCACGCGATAATGACTCCAAAACCAGGCTAAACTTTGGATTCATGAGAGTATGACTACAATTCCAGAGTGGGATTTGTACTATAAATGAATCATGCACTATATTAATCCGCATCTTTGCATCGTGTTTGTGCGGGTGAATAGTAAGGCTGCACATCAGCCTTGTGGGAAATAAACGGGCTCTTCATGTTTCAACAAATTCGCTATCTATTATTACAGGTTCGTAATTCCGATGATCCCATGCGTGGTCAGGAAGTGAACTGCTTTGCCAAAGCACTGGCGGCGAATGTCAGCCAGATCGCAGTATTTGATCTCCTGGGAGACCAAATTCAGGAAACGGATCTGGTCAACTCAGATGTGATTCTGATCGGAGGCAGCGGCCACTATTCTGCTGCCGGCGAGGGACGCTGGCTGGATGTCGCTCTGGAAAGCCTGCGGGTCGTGCATGACTCGCGCAAGCCGACGTTCGCTTCCTGCTGGGGATTTCAGGCGATGGCACGGGCGATGGGCGGACAGGTCGTCCACGATCTCAATCGGGCGGAAATCGGCATTCACCATGTTTCCCTGACCGAGTCTGGCAAAACAGATCCGGTATTTGGTCCTTTGGGAACCGTGTTGCAAGGTCTGATGGGGCATGAAGATACCGTCGTCGAACTGCCGCCGGGCACGGAACTGCTGGCATCGACCGATCGGGTGGAAAATCAGGCGTATCGATTTCTGGATCGTCCCATTTATTGTACCCAGTTTCACCCAGAACTGGATCGCGATTCGTTCCTTGGGCGGCTGAATACCTATCCGGAATATGTCGAAAAAATCGCCGGAATTTCGCTGGAAGAATTCCGCCATTCGATTCATGATACCCCGGAAACCACGGCTTTATTAAAACGCTTTGTGCAACAGATTGCGCCTTTAAATTTGAATCAAACCTGACCCTCCCGCACGCTACCAGCAGGCACACATTATGCCAGAATCATCAAGCAAAAAACTGCACGTCGCCATTATCACCTCGGGGGGAGCCGGGATGTTCTGTGGTGCCTGCATGCATGACAACACCTGGACCCGCGCGATGATCAACCAGGGAGCAGAAGCGACTCTGATTCCCACCTACACCCCGATCCGCGTCGATGAAGAGAACATGACAGGCTCGCCCGTTTTTCTAGGCGGCATCAATGTCTATTTGAATTATCGATCCCGGCTCTGGCGGCGGTTGCCTCGGTTTATGAAACATTGGTTGAATACTCCCTGGATTATCAATCTGGCGACCAGCTTTGGTGTCAGCAATGACGCCCATGAACTGGGCGCGTTGACGGTCACCCTGCTCGAAGGAGAACAGGGCCCGGAACTCATGGAAATTGAAGAGCTGGCTCGGTTTGTCGGAGAACAACTGAAGCCGGATGTCGTGTGCTTGAGCAATGCCCTGCTGTCAGGCACGATCAAAACCATCAAACAACATTTCCACGGCCCCCTGTATTGCGTGTTGCAAGGCGATGACGTCTTTCTGGAAGAGCTGGGCGAGCCGTATCGCGCCCGCTCATTGGAACTGATTCGTCAGAACGTCCAACAACTGGACGGCGTATTGGTTCACAGTGATTACTACCGCGATTTTATGTCGAAGTATCTTGATTTACCCATCGATCATTTTCAAAAAATGTTACTGGGCATCGACCTCAAAGGGCACGACGGTACACCGGAGGAAAGTCCGGACGAACCCTTTACGATTGGATTCTTCGCCCGGATTTGTAAAGAAAAAGGGCTGCACAATGTGGTACAGGCGTTTGAGCTCTTTCACAAAAAATATCCCGACAGCCGATTGTGTGTCGGCGGGTTCTTAGGGAAAGAGAGCGAAGCCTATTTTCACGAAACCACAGACCATCTCGCCGCGTTGAATGACTCCTATCAATACTGGGGCAGTCCTGATTCGCGGGAAGAGAAAGTCGCCTTTTATAAAAGCCTGTCAGTACTCTCCGTTCCCACCGACTACCAGGAACCTAAGGGCCTGTTTGTGTTGGAAGCGATGGCCAATGGCGTGCCCGTTGTCCAACCCGCACATGGTGCGTTTCCGGAACTCATCGAAAAGACCGAAGGCGGCTTGCTGGTTCCCCCCGGCGATCCTCAGGCACTCGCCGATGCGTGGGAGCGGTTGTATCAGGACAAAGACTATCGCAGAAAACTGGCGCGGCAGGGCTACGAACGTGTTCGTCAGTTCTATAGCGCGGAATTGATGGCTGAGCAAAGCCTGCAGTTTTTCCAGAAGGTGGTCGATGCCTCCCGTTTTGTGAAGAACGAACCGCAATTGACGCCCGACCCTTGAATGTCGCGTCATTCTGCTTAACAATGTGGCCTGATTGCGGTATTGTATACCGTCACTAGACAGACATGGTTCATAAGTTGTGAACCGAATTAATCAATAAAAAACGTTATAGTATAAGGTGTTAAGACTTCGATGGCAGACCTGCACGCGTTAATGAAAAAACTTCAAAAGAAGAATGATTCCAAAATTGTTCTGTTAGTCTCTGATGGACTGGGCGGTCTGCCTCAGGAACCGGGCGGCAAAACCGAGCTCGAAACCGCCAATACACCCAACTTGGATGCACTCGCTAAAAAGGGAACATTAGGACGCACCATCCCCGTGCTGCCCGGTATTACTCCCGGCAGTGGTCCTGGCCATTTGGGTCTCTTCGGCTATGATCCGCTGGAATTCAACATTGGTCGTGGCGTGCTGGAAGCGCTGGGGATCGATTTCGAATTAGGCCCCGATGACGTTGCCATTCGCGGAAACTACTGTTCGCTGGATGAGCAGGGAAATATCTCCGACCGTCGCGCTGGCCGTATCGCCAGCGAAATTGGCGAAGCGCTGTGTAAAAAACTCGACAAGATCGAAATTCCCGGCGTCGAAGTATTTGTGCGTCACGTTAAAGAATATCGTCTGGTCATCGTGCTGCGTGCCAAAGGACTCGGCGGAAACATCAACGATACCGATCCACAGAAAACCGGCGTACCTCCACTAGAACCGGTTGGCGAAAATGAAGCTTCGCAAAAGACAGCCGAACTCTGTAAAGAGTTTCTGAAACAGGCAGCCGTCATCTTGAAAGATGACCATCCTGCCAACCTGTTGACAATGCGTGGCATTGCCAAGATGCCGGAAATTCCGACGTTCGAAGAAGTCTATGGCACCCGCGCCGCTGCGATCGCCGTCTATCCCATGTATCGTGGTCTCGCCCGATTGGTCAGCATGGACGTGCAGGACGCCGGTCAAACTCTGGAATCACAGATGGACTGTCTGGAAAAGATCTGGGACGATTACGATTTCTTTTTCGTGCATTACAAGTATACCGACTCCACAGGCGAAGACGGCAACTTCGCTGCGAAAGTCGCCAAGACAGAAGAAGTCGACACGTGTATTCCTCGCATCAATGCGTTGAAGCCTGACGTACTGGTCGTCACCGGCGATCACAGCACTCCTGCCAAAATGAAAGCACACAGCTGGCATCCGGTGCCACTATTACTGTCGGCTGAAAATGCCCGCTTTGATGGCTGCCAGAGTTTTGGTGAAGCAGAGTGTATTCAAGGTGGCTTAGGTCAGTTCGAAGCCAAATATCTGATGTCGATGATCATGGCGCATGCCGGCCGTCTGGAAAAATACGGCGCGTAATGCTGCTTAAAAACTGATTCTAATCAATCAGGGATGCAAGACTTCAATGCAAGTCTTGCATCCTTTTTCGTTATATTCGTTGTGACTGGACTAACCGGGGGGCCGCTTTTTTTTCTCTGCAGGAAACATCAAGGAATCCACGTGAATGTGATCGATCTTTCTATTAAAGCCGTTCATCTGATCGGAACTTTCCTCTCTCGTTTTGCGTTGTGGATCAAAACGAGCTAAAATTCTGGAACACAGGAACGATTCACCAGTCTGGAACCAATTGATGTCGCAGTATTTAAGCCAACTATCAGGACTCTCCACATTTGTGATCATCGCCGCGTGTGGGGCGCATCTGTTTTCTTTCTTTGTGCTCTGGGTCTGGTCCCGCCGCGATTTAAAAGGCATTGCCTCTTCGCTCGATGATTTCACCCGCGGCCTCAAACATCGCAGCCTACTCGATTCCACGGGGCATCTTTCGGATCAGATCGAAGCCTTTCTGGCGGACGTCAATGAAACGCTCGACCCCAAAGCCAACCCGGCTGACCGGAAGATTCTTTCAGAGCGGGTACACATTCTCGACGAGAAACGTCGCTACCTGAATTCGCATTTCTTTGAAACCTGCTACAACATCTGTCGCACGATGATCGAAGCCTACCCATTGGCCGGCGTCCTGGGAACGATTCTAGCAATGGGCGCCGCGCTGCAGTTGAACACGGGGTCTGAGACCGCCAGTACTATCAATTCTATCGTCAGTCATTTTGGCGATGCGATCTGGTCCACGTTTGCCGGGCTGGCTGCCGCCATTCTACTGATGTTTATCAACAGTATTCTGGAAACCTCATTTCTAGGGCTCGTGGAAAACCGGCAGCATGTCCGCGACACCGTCGTGCGGGCAAAACGTGAGTTGGCTCTGGCAGCCGGAGGTAGCAAACCAGAATGATCAGTCGCCGCCGCCTTACTTTTCAACTCACGCCCCTGCTCGATCTATTGTTGATCGTGATCTTCGCGCAATTCATGGATACGCAGGAAACCACGGCCCGCATCGAACAGCGTGCAGAACAACAGGTGCAGCAGGCCGATCAGAAAGTAGAGCAGCTCTCCGCCATCAGCGAGTCAGCACTACAGAAGATCAGGGATTTATCAGAGCTCAATCTGCAGACACGCCGCGATGCGGTGAAAGCAGAAGAGACGGCGATTGAGATGGAAAAACGGACGCGCGCTCTGCAGCAGATATCAGAAAAAAAGAATCAGGAGTTAACTGAGCAACTCAAAGGCGCGCAGGCACAGCGAGACCTGGTCGCCGAACTGGTACAACAACTGTTTCAGTTACCGGACCAGATCATTGATCCGCTGTTAAAATCGAAAGCCGAGCCTGATTCCGAGAAAACCAAGGCCGAGATTGAGCGGATCAAACAGCAACTACAGGAACTGGCGGGCGGCAAAGCCGAGGATGTGGTCAAGCATTTCCTGACCTACGACGAACTCACCAAACGCAGTGACATCTGGGAACTGTATCTGACGGAGAACGGCGTCTTTCGTTTGAAAGTGGGGAAACAGTCAACCGATTTTCGTGCTGATTCGACAGAGTCGTTTGTCGATCGATTTTATACGATTTACAAAACGGTCCCGCAACCCAAGAGTCTGGTGATTATTCTGTTCTCGTATGGAGACGCCAAAGCGTCCGTTCGTTTCGCCGCGACCCAAGGCTTACCTCTGGTTGCAGAACGGATGCGGGCCGACAGTAGCGGCCGAACCCGTTACGAATACGCGGTGATGGGTTTTGCGCCCGAGAAACCCGAAGTGACGAAATAAACCGACAAAGGGGAGTCTCCCCGATCAGAACTAGATCCCCAGTTCCTGTTTGACCTCTTTGAACTTCTCAATTGCAAAGTCCAGGTCTTCGATCGAATGGGCGGCGGAAATCTGCGTTCGAATCCGGGCTTTCCCTTTGGGAACGACGGGGAACGAAAAGCCGATGACGTAAATTCCTTTTTGCAAAAGAGCGTCTGCGACCTTCGCCGCAAGAGCCGCATCGCCCAGCATGATCGGCACGATGGGATGCTCGCCCGGCAGCACATCGAAGCCCACCTGGGAAATCTTCGCGCGGAAATGTTTCGTGTTCGCTTCCAGTTTATCACGCAATTCAGTCGATGCAGTCAGCAAATCAATGGCGGCGATCGACGCCGTCACAATCGCCGGTGCGACAGAGTTTGAGAACAGGTAAGGTCGCGAACGTTGTCGCAAGAGTTCCACAATTTCCTTGCGACCACTGGTATAGCCGCCGCTGGCACCGCCGAGTGCTTTGCCCAGTGTGCCCGTCAGAATGTCGATGCGTTCGATGACGTCGTGAAATTCATGCGTCCCTTTTCCCTGTTCGCCCATAAAGCCGACCGCATGGGAATCATCGACCATCACCAGCGCATCATATTTGTCAGCGAGATCGCAGATGGCCGGGAGATTGGCAATATAGCCATCCATGGAAAACACGCCATCGGTTGCGATCATCCGGAATCGGGCCGACGCGGCCGCTTTGAGCTGTTCTTCCAGGTCCTGCATGTTGTTGTTTTTATAGCGAAACCGCTGTGCTTTACATAACCGCACGCCATCGATAATGCTTGCATGGTTCAGTTCGTCCGAAATAATCGCGTCTTCCGCGGTCAGCAGCGTTTCAAACAGCCCCCCGTTGGCATCAAAGCAGGATGTATACAGAATTGTATCTTCTGTTCCCAGAAACGAGCTCAGTTTGCTTTCGAGTTCTTTGTGAATCGACTGGGTACCGCAAATAAACCGGACGGAAGAGAGCCCGTAACCCCACTGATCCAGTCCGGCGTGTGCGGCGGCAATCACAGCAGGATGTTCTGCCAGGCCGAGATAATTATTCGCACACATATTCAGAACGGGTTCCCCCTCTGCAACGCGAATATGCGCATCCTGCGGCGTGGTGATGATGCGTTCGGACTTATACAG
>TARA_R110002095_G_scaffold114882_1_pt1 | contig 24431 bp, 19 predicted proteins | sample TARA_R110002095 | Tara Oceans TARA_R110002095 (sample SAMEA4397255) | marine metagenome | biome: Polar Biome; feature: [SRF] surface water layer (ENVO:00010504); material: water (ENVO:00002006), including particulate matter (ENVO:01000060) such as... | depth 5 m | reverse complement strand
AAAGTCTTCGCTGCCGGGCGCGAACTGCACACCGGTAGATGGAGTGGCTAGCAGGCGAACACCACGACGCTCGCTATCGAACGCCTGATGGATGTGCCCCCAGAGCAGCGCTTTGACGCAGCTGAAACGGTCAAGCACTTCGAACAGCGCCTCACGGTTGTGCAGTCCGATACTGTCCATCCAGCGGCTGCCAATCGAGACCGGGTGATGGTGCAGGCAGACCAGATGAGGTCGGTCCGGTGCCTGCTGCAGGGTTCTTTCCAGCAAGGCCAATTGCTCGTCACTGAGCATGCCGAAGACCGCGCCCGGCACCAGCGTATCGAGCATGACGACCCGCCACGCACCGATATCAAGCACTGGCGCCATCATATCGCTGCCACGGGTCGCCTCTTGCATCGGGGCTAACTCGTCATGGTTGCCTGGACACCAGCGAACCGGCGCGTCGATACGCTCGGACAACTGGCGAAACCGCTTATAGGAGGCAAGGGAGCCGTCCTGGGAAAGATCGCCGGTCGCCAGCATCAGGTCGATACGCGGCTGCTCATCGAGAACCAGATCGACGACGCGCTGCAGACTCTCAGCCGTATCCATCCCCAATAGCTTGCCGCCTGCTTCGGCGAACAGGTGACTATCGGTCAGTTGTACGAGCAATACCGAGTCGTTTTCAACAGTGAGCGGCGCAGCAGCCAAGACCCGTCTCCTTTGGCGAAATCGCAGAAGAATTATGGTGGCTGGGAGTTGCAGGGGTAAACCGCGCGATGCGGGCATGCATCACAGAACCGCTTGGGAGCATCACAGAATCAATAGCACAACGCCAGCATCAGTTCAGGCGTGCACTGTTCCGCTTAAAGCACAAACTCAAGCTCATGACCGCAAGCCAGGCAGTGACCGAGCCATTCCCCGAGGAACAGGTTGAGCTGATTTTTTTCGTCTGGCTGATGCATTTGCGCGTTGGGATAGCTATAGATGCCGCGGAAACGCCGGGCGTTCTCGGCGCCAATCACTTCAGCCATACGCGCATCATGGTAGACACGCACGTCCATCTGCGGCACTGGCAACCAGGGCAGACAGTCCTGCTGACTGATCTGAACGGTGGTGGTGTAGGGGCAGCTCTCGGTGACAGTCAGCACCAGCACGCCGAGCAGTCGGTCCCCTTGGCTCATGGCGATCCGACGTGTGTCCGGGCGGTTGCGCATCTCCGGAAGCAAACGCATCAGACGCAGATAATTTGCCTCGCAGGCCGCCTGAAGTTCCAGCAGGTCGACGCGGTATCGCTCGCGGGTTCGCCTCATATCCATGCCTCCCTGATTTCGCTGCGGTTCAACGCCAGCCACTGCAGCGCGATGATCGTCGCCGCGTTATCGATCCGGCCATCGCGCAGCGCCTCCAATGCTTCATCAAGAGACCACACCGCTGCTCGGATGTCTTCACCCTCCTCTTCCAGCCCGAACACGCCGCCAGCGCCAACACTGCTACAGCGTCCAACGTAGAGATGTATGCGCTCGGTGCTGCCTCCTGGCGAAGGATAGTAAACAGACACCGGCCAGAGCTCGCCGAGCTCCAGGCCTGCCTCTTCCACCGACTCCCTGCGCGCCACCTCTTCAGGCTGTTCGTCCTTATCGATCAGGCCGGCCACCGTTTCCACCAACCACGGGTTGTCGCCATGCGCCATGGCGCCGACACGAAACTGCTCGATCAATACGACCTCGTCGCGCTGAGGATCATAAGGAAGCACGCAGACGGCATCGTGCCGAACAAACAGCTCGCGCTCGATCTCGGCGCCCATGCCCCCTCGGAACAGACGATGGCGAAGGCGGAAGCGGTCAAGGTTGTAAAAGCCACTGAAGCAGCGCTCGCGGCTGATGATCTCGACATCGTCGGCGCCTGCTTTGAAAATATCGTTCATGCACTACTCACATATCGGGTTGTTCCAGCACCTGCCGGCGCCGAAAAAAGGCTGCAACCGTCACAGCGTGAGCGGTCTCTCTGCTGCCATCCTAGCGCGCCGCTTGCTCGGGCGCAGCCCTTTGCAGACCACTCGCATGAAGGAAGATGCCCAGCTGGCGATTCTCGAACTTCGCTCCGCCCACGCACTCGAACCCGCACTGAAGCCGCCGCAGGAGCCAATCCATTGATGCCACTTCGCAATGCCATCGTCTTAACAGCGTTCAGCCTGCTCATAGGTGGTTGCCAACACTTCGGTGGCGAGCCGCCCGTAAACGTTCGCCAGATCCTCAGCGAGCAACGTCCGACCAGCTGCCCTGAGCGAGACGATAGCTGCCCCTTGGTGAACATAGATACTCAGCTGTTTGAAAACGAGCCCGCACTGAACGCGCTGATCGACCAGCGGTTGCGCGAGATGACGGTAGTCAGCCCGGATGCTCAGGTCCCGGCGTCACTCGAGGGCTATCAACAGACCTTCCTGCAAGACGCGGAACCCGGCTGGAGCAGCTACCTTCAAGCCAAGTTGCGTGAGCAGCATGGGCCGCTGCTGGTGGTGGAGCTTTCGAGCTATATACACACCGGCGGCGCTCACGGAATGCCCGGGCGCGGCTTCATCAATTACGACCGAGAGCAGGACCGTGAGCTGAAGCTTGCCGATGTTGTACTGCCCGGAAAGGAAGGCGCTTTCTGGCGTGTCGCAGCGAAGGCGCACCAGCAATGGCTGCAAGTCAACGAGCACGACGCCGCTTTCAGCCGCCAATGGCCCTTCCAGCGGACCGCCAACATTGCGCTGCTACAAGACAAGGTGCTGCTCAAATATGACGTCTACAGCATCGCGCCGTATTCGAGCGGGCACCCTGAACTGGAGATTGCGTACCGCGAGCTCAACGGGATACTGAAACCGGCCTACCTGCCGTAGCCCCGCCAAAACGACTCAACACCAGCAGCAACCCGCCGGAGAGGAACAGTGCCGGCAGGCTGGCACCAATTTCCGGCCAGGCGTTTGCCAGCAAATGGTAGACGGCCGCACCGCAGCCCCACGCCAGCAACGTCTCCCAGCGCAACATCGTACTGGCCACCTGCAGCCGGCCGCGCCTCCTGAGCAGGTAGTGATCCACCAGCACCACACCAAACAACGGAGCGAACACCGAGCCGATCAGCAGCAGGAAGTTCTGGTACTCCGCCAACGGTGCGAACCAGGCGATCAAGGTACACAGCGCACCAATGGCCAGCGCCAGCCGCTCGACCTTGAACGGCAGCAGCAGGCCAACCGAGACCGCAGCGGAATGGATGTCGGCAAAAGCATTCTCCGACTCGTCCAGCAGGATCAATAGCAGCGGGATCCCCAGGCCAGCACCGGCGAGCGCCAACAGCAGGGCGTTAACCTCACCGCTGTCAGCAAAGGCCAGGGTATAAGCAACACCAAGGCTCATCAGCCAGACGTTACCCACAAAAAAGCCCAGCACGGTGCCGCCGAAAACGCGCCGCGCCGCCTTACCGAAGCGCGAGTAGTCTGCGATCAGCGGAAGCCAGGACAGCGGCATAGCGATGGCAATGTCGAAGCCCAGCGCAAACGGCAGCGAGCCGTCACCCTGACGTGCCCACAGCGCCTGGAGATCGGCCTTGTCGAACAGGTTCCAGGTCAGCCAGACGCAGGCGCCGAGCAGCAACCATATGCCCCATTTGCGCAGAATCTTACGGACGAAGGTCAACGGGCCGGTGATTGCCAGTAGCGTCGCCAGCGCACCGAAGAACAACGTCCAGAGTGCGGGGTTGACCCAACCGCTTTGCTCGCCAAACGCCCGCGCAGACAGCACGCTTGCCGCATCGCGCATGACAATGATCTCGAATGCGCCCCAGCCGACCAGCTGAACCAGATTCAACAAGGCCGGGAGCACCGCGCCGCGGTCACCCAGTGTTCGCTTCAGATTGGCCATTGAGGACAATCCTGTGTCGCTGCCGATCACCGCAACCGCCCCGAGCAATATCACGCCGACCGCAGTGCCGCTGAGGATGGCCAGCAAGGCGCCGCTCATGCCCAGGCCCGGCGCCAGCAACGCGCCGAGTTGCAACACCATCAGGCCGACGCCCAGCGAGAACCACAGGGAGAACAGATCACGCCCACCGAATACACGGTGCTCAGCGGCGATCATCTGATGCGGGGAATAACGACCTAGAATGTTCACATTGTTATCTCAGAGAAACCGGTTGCCCGGCACAACCGTGAGCACGATTTTTCGCCTCACGAAAAGGAAAACCAGCAGCGATCCGAAGATGACGCCGAAGGCTTATCTGCTTCAAATAGAGAGGTACCGATTGGCCGCCGAATCATTTCGGCAGGACCGGTTGGTCGATGGGTGTAAAAGGCTCCGCCGTTTTCCACCCTACAGTTGGGCCATGCAGCTGCCCCCCCCGGCGTGACCGCACCGCGATAAGCGGTTAGGCCCGACTCTGCTGTGTCGTAGGGTGAATCACGCTTCATCGATCCACCCTACTACACAGCCACCGGAGTGATGGCAAACCGGCCGCTACACCTGCTTGTAGATTACCGAGCCTTCATCCTTGAATCGCGAGGACTGCTCCTTGAAGCCGGCCTCGATCGCTTTTTGCTCATCAGTCAGCCCGTTCTGCGACGCGTATTCGCGCACTTCCTGGGTGATCTTCATCGAGCAGAACTTCGGCCCGCACATGGAGCAGAAATGCGCGACCTTGGCCGAATCCTTCGGCAGGGTCTCGTCATGGAAGGCGCGTGCGGTGTCCGGGTCGAGGCCGAGGTTGAACTGGTCTTCCCAGCGGAATTCGAAGCGCGCCTTACTCAAGGCATTGTCGCGAATCTGCGCGCCCGGATGGCCTTTGGCGAGGTCCGCGGCGTGTGCCGCGATCTTGTACGTGATGATGCCGGTCTTGACGTCATCCTTGTTCGGCAGGCCGAGGTGCTCCTTCGGCGTGACGTAGCAGAGCATGGCGCAACCAAACCAGCCGATCATGGCCGCACCGATGCCCGAGGTGATGTGATCGTAGCCGGGCGCGATGTCGGTAGTCAGCGGGCCGAGGGTGTAGAACGGCGCCTCATCGCAGCATTCCAGCTGCTTGTCCATGTTCTCCTTGATCATCTGCATCGGCACGTGGCCAGGGCCTTCGATCATGCACTGCACGTCGTGCTTCCAGGCGATCTTGGTCAGCTCACCGAGGGTTTCCAGCTCACCGAACTGCGCGGCGTCATTGGCGTCGGCAATCGAGCCGGGACGCAGGCCATCGCCCAGCGAGAAGCTGACGTCGTAGGCCTTCATGATTTCGCAGATTTCCTCGAAGTGGGTGTAGAGGAAATTCTCCTGGTGATGCGCCAGACACCACTTGGCCATGATCGAGCCGCCGCGGCTGACGATGCCGGTCACGCGCTTGGCGGTCAGCGGTACATAGCGCAACAGCACACCGGCGTGGATGGTGAAGTAGTCCACGCCCTGCTCGGCTTGCTCGATGAGCGTGTCGCGGAACAGCTCCCAGGTCAGGTCTTCGGCCACGCCGTTGACCTTCTCCAAAGCCTGATAAATCGGCACGGTCCCGATCGGCACCGGCGAGTTACGGATGATCCACTCGCGGGTTTCGTGGATGTGCTTGCCGGTGGACAGGTCCATCACGGTGTCCGAGCCCCAGCGAATGCCCCAGGTCAGCTTGGCGACTTCTTCTTCAATCGAGGAGCCCAGCGCCGAGTTGCCGATATTGCCGTTGATCTTCACCAGAAAGTTACGCCCGATGATCATCGGCTCCAGCTCGGTGTGGTTGATGTTGGCGGGGATGATCGCGCGGCCGCGGGCCACTTCGTCACGCACGAACTCGGCGGTGATCTCCTTCGGGATCGACGCCCCGAAACTCTGCCCGGCATGTTGCTCGGTGAGCAGGCCGGCGGCGCGCGCTTCCTGCAGCTTCATGTTTTCGCGGATGGCGATGTATTCCATCTCGGGCGTGATGATGCCCTGACGCGCGTAATGCATCTGGCTGACGTTCTTGCCCGGCTTGGCGCGGCGCGGATTGCGCACATGGGCGAAGCGCATCTTGGTCAGCTCGGCATCGGCCAGGCGCTGCTGGCCGAACTGCGAGGTCAGGCCGTCAAGCAGTTCGGTGTCGCCACGGTCATCGATCCAGGCCGAGCGCACGTCGGCCAAGCCTTTCCGCACATCGATGGTCACGCTCGGATCGGTGTAGGGACCGGAGGTGTCGTACACCAGCACCGGCGCGTTGATCTCACCGCCGAAATCCGTGGGTGTGACGTCGAGACTGATCTCGCGCATCGGCACGCGGATGTCGGGTCGCGAACCTTGCACATAGATTTTCTGCGAACGCGGAAAAGGCTGGATCGACCCCTGGTCGACCTGGGCTGATTCACTCAGGTTTTGTTGTTCTGCACGCATCAGGCTGGCTCCTCGAAAGTTGTCGGGGCGAACCTGAAAAACACGGCGGATAAAGGGCATCGGGCGCGCCGGAACTGGCGCCGAGAGAGCTTGCCGGAACGACTGGCGAGCACATCTTGTTCCCTACGCAGGCCTTAACCTGATCAGGTTCAACGGGATCCGGAACTTTCCGATCTCAGCCTTCGCTTCAAGGCACCCCGACAAGAACGGGGCCGAGTCTAATCAAGACTGACCGGGAATACCATGCCGATGGCAAGCGCCGCGACCGTCGGGTCACATCCCTCCCCGCCCACCCTGCTGCCTGATCGCCTCCAACAAGGTCCCGAACACCCTGCTCAAGCGCCTTGACCGCCCGCATGACCACGCATAGCCTTGCCCATCACTTCGCTTCAGGGAAAGACGCACATGCTGCGCAGACTCACGCTGGCACTCGCCGTGACCGCCGCCTCGTCCGGGCTGACCTGTGCCCAGACAGCGCCACCGCTTTCCGCTCGGACCGACCTGGTCAGCGTCTACCGACAGGCCGTTGAGAACAACGCCGACCTTGCGGCGGCTCGCGCGCAGTTCCAGGCGATCCAGGAAGTCGTGCCCCAGGCCCGTGCCGGTTTGCTACCGAACCTCAGCGGCGGCGCGGAGCTCAGCAATACGCGCACCGATGTCGATACATCCATGGGTTCGCGTTCGCTGTCACGCAGCGGCACCGTCTATCAGGCAACCCTCAGCCAGCCGATCTTTCGCCCTGAACGCTGGTTCCAGTTACAGGCGGCTGAGGCCATCAGCGAACAGGCCGCGCTGGAGTATTCAATCGCCGAACAGGATCTGATTCGCCTGACCGCGCAAGCCTACTTCGCCGTATTGCGCGCCCAGGACAATCTTGCCGCGGCCAAGGCCGAAGAGTCAGCTTTTCAGCGCCAGCTCGACCAGGCCAATGAGCGTTTCGAAGTTGGCTTGTCCGACCGGACGGATGTTCTGGAAGCACAAGCAGGCTTCGATACCGCACGCGCTAACCGGCTGCTCACGCAACGGCAAGTGGACGATGCGTTCCAGGCCCTGTTTACCCTGACCAACCGCGAATACCTGGCTCTGGAAGGCATTGAGCACAGCTTGCCGGTGCTGCCGCCCATTCCCAACGACGCCAGCGCCTGGGTCAACACCGCCACGCAACAGAACCTCGACCTGCTGGCCAGTAATCAGGCCGTCAACGCTGCCGAGGAAACGCTGCGCCAGCGCCGTTCGGGTCATGCCCCAACACTCGACGCCGTGGCGCGTTACAGCAAGGGCGACAACGACAGCCTGGGGTTCACCAATACGGGTAGCGAAGCGGTGACCGGTATCCCGCGCTACACCGGTGATGTCGAGCAGCGCAGCATCGGGCTGCAGCTGAACATTCCACTTTATAGCGGCGGCCTGATCAGCTCTCAGCGCCGCGAAGCCTTCCATCAGCTGACCCAGACCGAGCAACAGCGCGAAAGCTTGCGTCGCCAGGTGGTCGAGACCACGCGCAACCTCTATCGGGCGGTGAATACCGATGTGGAGCAAGTGCAGGCGCGGCGGCAATCGATCGTTTCCAACCAGAGCGCGCTAGAAGCCACCGATATCGGCTATCAGGTCGGTACTCGCAACATTGTCGATGTGCTCGACACGCAACGCCGCCTGTTTGCTTCGGTGCGTGACTACAACAATGCCCGCTACGACTACATCATCGACAGCCTGCGCCTGAAACAGGCGGCCGGCACACTCAACCCCGGTGATCTGGAAGATCTGCAGCGGTATCTGAAAACCGACTACGACCCGGATACCGATTTCCTGCCGCCGGACCTGTCTGAGAATTTCGCCCGCCCGGTGCGCATCGATTAGTCGTGGCGAACCGGCCCAATACTCTAAGGCGGATCGAGGCACGCCATGATCGGGCCCAAAAAGGGCCTGATCTACAACCGGTTCAGCGCGGGGTCTAGCGGACACTCGTGGCCGACAGGGCGGAATCAGCCAAACAGCCTGACGCCTCGCTACTTGAGCAAGGCACCCAACCCCTCTAGCAAACGCCCAAGCGCGCCCTGATTGTTCTTCAGGACCTTCAGGCCTGCGCTGCGTGCCTTTTCGACGCGCTCGGAGTCGTTCCAGAACAGCTCTATCGCCGATGCCAGTTCAGGCGCATTGCTGACTTCAGCAAGTGCGCCTGCATCACGCAGCTGCGCGGCAATATCAAGGAAGTTGAACAGATGTGGCCCCGTCAGGACCGGCTTGCCCAGCGCGGCTGGCTCCAGCAGGTTGTGGCCACCCGTAGGCACGAGGCTGCCACCGACGAAAGCGACATCGGCCAAGGCGAACAGAAACAGCAACTCCCCCATGGTGTCGCCAAGCACCACTTGAGTCTCGGGCTTCGGCAGCTCAGCGAGGGACCGGCGAACCGTGCTGAAGCCCTGCTTGCCACACAACTCATACACCGAGCGAAAGCGCTCAGGATGGCGCGGCACCAGGATCAACAGCGCATCGGGGCGTTCAGCCAGAATCAATCGATGCGCCGCAAGCAGAATCTCGTCTTCACCCGTGTGGGTGCTGGCACCGATCCAGATCGGTCGCGACATGGCATCCCACTGCTGACGGAGTTGCGAAGCGCGCTCGGGCAGCGCCGGATCAATATTCAGGTCGAACTTGATCGAGCCGGTGACCTGCACGCTCTCCTCACGAGCACCTAGCTTTCGAAATCGTGCGGCCTCGGCATTGGTCTGCACGGCGATCAGGCTCAGTTCGGCCAACATCGGCGCGGTCAGCCGGGCGAAGCGTGCATAGCCGCGCGCTGAACGCTCAGACAGGCGCGCGTTGGCCAGCGCTACAGGGATGCCCCGCTGCGCACATTGATGAATATGGTTAGGCCATAACTCGGTTTCCATCACCACCGCCAGCTTTGGCTGCAGGCGTTGCAGAAAGCGAGCCGCTGCCCACGGTAGGTCATAGGGCAGATAGCAGTGCTGCACCCTGTCGCCGAACAGCGCCTCGATGCGTTCGGAGCCCGTCGGGGTCATGCAGGTCACGGTGATCGGCAGCAATGGATAGCGCTCCATCAGCGCCCGAATCATCGGTGCCGCAGCAATGCTTTCGCCGACCGACACCGCATGCACCCAGATGCCACCCGGCTGGAACGCCGGAAGCCCTACAGCGAAGCGCTCGCCGATTCGCGCGCCATAAGCCGGCGCTCGACGAGCACGCCAGAACAGACGCGCAAACACCAGAGGCAAGGCGAGATGAAACAGCAAGGTATAGAGGGCACGATTCATGGGCGCGGAGCTTAGCAAAGCGTCGGACGCAACGGCCACAGCGAAGCGCAAAGCGAAATCCGCTACCGTTGCGCAGAACTTGCCCGTTCCGCGGGAGCCGAATGAACGCAGCGCAGACCGGCACTGCCCTCAACCGGAGACCGTATGACTGGCTATTTCTATCTCGCCATCGCTATCACCGCCGAGGTGATTGCCACCACCTCCATGAAGTCGCTGGCTGGCTTCAGTCGCCCGCTACCGCTGTTTCTGGTGATCGCGGGCTACAGCCTCTCATTCTGGATGCTTGCTTTGGTGGTCAGGACCATACCGGTGGGCATTGCCTACGCCATCTGGGCAGGCCTCGGCATCGTCTTGGTGAGCATCGCCGCAGCAGTAATCTATCAGCAGAAGCTCGATCTACCGGCGGTGCTAGGCATGGCGCTGATCGTCGCTGGCGTGGTGGTGATCCAGTTGTTTTCCGGCAGTACTGGGCACTGAGCCGGAACGACTGATGTTCAGGGGTGAGCGGTTATACTGCGCGCCTGATTTCTCCAAGAGGTCCCTCCATGTCCGAGTCACTGAGCACCGATGTTCTGATCGTAGGCGGCGGAGTCGCCGGCCTGTGGCTGAACGCACGCCTACGCCGACTGGGCTATTCGACGCTGCTGGTGGACAAGGGTGTGCTCGGCGGCGGACAAAGCGTCAAGTCTCAGGGCATCATCCACGGCGGGACCAAGTACGCATTGAGCGGCGCGTTGACCGGCGCATCGGAAGCCATCGCCGACATGCCACGACGCTGGCTCGAGGCGCTTGCCGGCAACGGCGAGCTGGACCTCTCAGGTGTACGCCTGCTATCGGACGCTCACTATTTATGGTCGCCAGGCACCTTGACTGGCAACCTCACCAGCTTTTTCGCCAGCAAGGCCGTCCGGTCGCGTGTCGGCCAGGTCAAGGGCGGTGAGCTGCCCCCAGCGCTCCAGGATCCGCGTTTCAAAGGCAAGGTCTACCGCCTCAGCGAGCTAGTGCTGGACGTGCCCAGCCTGATCCAGCGGCTCGCAGAGCTGTCGGGCCCAGGCCTGCTGAAAGCCGAGCGAATCGAACCTCTAAGGGAGAACGGCGAGTTGACCGGGCTAATTGTCGACGGTCGCTCGATCCGAGCTCAACGCGTAGTCCTGACTGCCGGCGCGGGCAATGCCGAACTGCTGAGTGCGCTGGGCCTCGCTCAGCCTGCGATGCAGAAGCGCCCGTTGCACATGGTCATAGTCAAGGCGCCGACATTGAAGCCGCTGTATGCACATTGCCTGGGCGGCGGTTCCAAACCCCGCATTACGGTAACCAGCCACCCCGCTGCCGACGGCGAATGGGTGTGGTACCTGGGCGGTGACCTGGCCGAAGCCGGCGGGGTTGCGCGCGATGAAGCGTCGCAGATTGCCGCCGCGAAGAACGAGCTGGCCGAGCTGGTTCCCTGGATCGACCTGTCGGCAGCCAAATGGGCCACGCTGCGTATCGATCGGGCCGAGCCTGCGCAATCCGCACTGGCCAGACCGGATAACGCCTTCCTCGCCGAACAGGGGCGCCTGCTGGTGGGCTGGCCGACCAAACTGGCGCTGTCCCCAGACTTCACCGATCGGGTCGAGGCCGCATTGATCCGCGACGGCATCCAGCCCCACCCCTTGACGCCACTGCCCGAGTTGCCGCGCCCCGCGATTACTGGGCCGTTCTGGGAAGGGTTGGTCTGATGGAAACCACCCTTCATGCCTTGCACCGCCCGCTGGGCAGCACCGGCTTGAATGTATCGCCATTGGGATTGGGCACGGTCAAGCTGGGCCGTGATCAAGGCGTGAAGTACCCCAGCGGCTTTCGCATTCCCGACGATGCACAGGCGCGTCACTTGCTCGATCTGGCGCGGGATCTCGGCATCAACCTGATCGATACCGCCCCCGCCTACGGCGTCAGCGAACAGCGCCTGGGCCCGCTATTGCTGGGCCAACGCGACCATTGGGTGGTGGTCAGCAAGGTCGGCGAGGAGTTCGTCGACGGTCAATCGCTGTTCGATTTCTCGCCGGCCCACACCCGTTTTTCCGTCGAGCGCAGCCTCCAGCGGCTAAAGACCGACCGTATCGATCTGGTGCTGGTGCATTCGGACGGGCGCGACCTGGACATCCTGCAGAACAGCGGCGTTTACGAAACCCTCGCCGAGCTCAAGCGCGAGGGGAAGATTCTTGGCTACGGCCTGTCCGGCAAAACCGTCGAAGGCGGCCTTTTTGCCCTTGAGCAGGGCGACTGTGCGATGGTGACCTACAACCTCAACGAGCAGGCCGAACGGCCAGTGCTCGACTACGCTCAGGCAAACGCCAAGGGCATCCTGGTCAAGAAGGCGCTCGCCAGCGGCCATGTTTGCCTGCAGCCAGACGAGGACCCCGTACGGCTCAGCTTCGAGCTGTTGTTCAGTCATCCTGGCGTCGGCGCGGCAATCATCGGCACCATCAACCCGCAACACTTGTCAGCTAACGTAGGTACCGCCGCATCCGTTTTATCCCAACAACAATAAATGGCCAGACGGCCGCCGACTGCCAGGAGGAGCCGAATGCCGCGCGTACTGATCCGCAAGAACCCGACCGCCTTCAAGACGCTGCCGCTGCTCGTCGAAGCCAGCCCGGAAGGCTTGCGCTACCAGAGCCTTGGGCGTCCGCTGAACTTCAGCGAGATGCTCGAACGTCGCCGACCGGTAGCCGTGGACGATCCGAGCCGCTTCAATATCGAACTGGCTAACCTCGGCGTCTCGGTACGCCTGACGATCTGCTGGCAGGGCCAGGAGTACTGGGTACTGGTGCGCCAGCAACGCCAGGACAGAGGCGACGTGGTACTCAAGCTGATTTCCGGCTACGTACCGGCCCACGAACTCAGTCTGCCTCTGCTTACCGCGATTCAGGAAGTTGCTGAAGAATGTTTGCTGGAAACGCCTGAGGGTTGGCTCGCCGGGCGCTTCGGGGACACTTGGCTACCGGCTCCCTATCAGGGCAGCCTGCGCTATCGGGAGGCTGTGCATTTCAACCTGGCCTCGCTTTCAGGCTCGGCGAGACCGGTGCAATGCGGCCAGATGACCTTGATGGAGCGCCCGCGAGCCTATGTTCATCTGCCAACGGCTTCCCTGCAGTTGGTGTACGACATGCGCTTCGATCTACCGAAGGAAACCCGAGAGCTCAGCCTGTTTCATGTCGATGAACGGCTGGAAGACGGCAAGCTCGTCGCAGAGCTGTCCCGCAGCAGGCCCGACCTTTATCTGGTCCCGCTGCTGCAGGGGCGTCCGACCGCCGCGTTGTACACCCTGCGCAAAGGGCAGCCCGTACCGGCCAGCACGCGCGGGCTGTGGCTGTCGGAAAGCTTTGCAGGCCAGGAGGAATGGGTGGTGCGCGAAGAGCGAATCACTTGGCGCGACTGGATCAAGACCCTCGCCGTGGCAGCATCCGGTTGATTTGAACTGGAAAGGCTGCCCAGCCTGGTCGGCTGGGCAGCGGCCAGGCTTAGCGCTTGCGGATTTTTTCTACAATGGCCGTAGTAGAGCTGTTCTCGACCAACCCCAACACCTTGACCTCACCGCCATAGGCGGTGACCAGGTCCGCACCGACAACCTGATCGACACCGTAATCGCCGCCCTTGACCAGCACATCCGGCTTGACCTCGGCGAGCAGATTTTCAGGTGTGTCCTCCGCGAAAGATACAACCCAATCGACCGCGCCGAGCCCAGCCAGCACCGCCATGCGCCGATCAACCGAGTTGATTGGCCGGCCCGGCCCCTTCAGACGACTCACCGACCCATCGTCATTCACTGCGACGATCAAGCGATCCCCTTGAGCGCGGGCTTGCTCCAGATAGGTAACATGCCCGGCGTGCAGGATGTCGAAACAGCCATTGGTAAACACGATCTTCTCGCCTTCGGCGCGCGCATCTTCTATCGCGGTGAGCAACTGCTCGAGCGTCATTACCCCACGCTCGGAACCTTCCTCGCGCTGCACTGCTCGGCGCAATTCAGGGGCGCTGATGCAGGCGGTGCCCAGCTTGCCGACCACGATACCGGCGGCAAGATTGGCCAGTGCGACCGCTTGCGGCAGCTCCTCTCCAGCAGCAATGGCCGCCGCTAACGTCGAAATCACCGTATCGCCAGCGCCAGTGACATCGAATACTTCACGTGCGCGGGCCGGCAGGTGCAGCGGTGAATGCTCCGGACGCAACAGCGTCATGCCGTGCTCGCCGCGGGTCACCAAGAGGGCACCAAGTTCAAGGTTGTGCATCAGCTCGGCGCCCTTTGCGACCAGTTCGGCCTCGTCCGAGCAGTGACCGACAATGGCCTCGAACTCACCGAGGTTCGGCGTAATAACCGAAGCGCCGCGATATATTTCGAAGTCCTTCCCTTTAGGGTCAGCCAGCACCGGAATGCCACGCTTGCGCGCGGCCTGGATCAGCGACTGGTGATTGCGCAGTGCGCCTTTACCATAGTCGGAAAGAATCAGCACCTTCACGCCCAGCAACAGCTGCTCGACGTCGCGCAGCAACGCGGCCGGATCGGTGTCGAACGGCTCTTCGAAGTCCATCCGCAACAGTTGCTGGTGCCGGCTCATCACCCGCAGCTTGATGATGGTCGGCTGATGCTCGATGGATTGAAAGTGTGCCTGCACACCAGCTGCAGCCAGGCTATCAATCAGGCTTTGGCGGGCTTCATCCACGCCCGTGACACCAACCAGTGCGGCCGGCGCACCTAATGCCGAGATGTTAAGAGCCACGTTGGCGGCGCCACCCGGCCGATCCTCTACCTGCTCGACCTTGACCACCGGCACCGGCGCCTCCGGCGAAATCCTCGACGTGCCGCCATGCCAGTAACGATCGAGCATGACGTCGCCAACCACCAGGACGGAGGCTTGGTCAAAACGGGGCATGGACAGTTTCATGAGGGCTCCGGGGCAAAAAAACGCGCGATCATAACATGACGAACCGCCCAGGCCGGCGCAGCGCTGGCTTGAGCGGGCATGGCAAGCATCGGCCTTGGCGCGCAATGCCCGCTTATGCCGATTCATCGCTCCTGAATTGTGTTTCGTGCAAGCGGGAGTATGGGCCGTTGGTCAGGAGCAGTTGCGCATGGGTGCCACGCTCCACAATGCGACCTTGCTCCATCACCAGGATCAGATCGGCCTTCTCGATCGTGCTTAGCCGATGGGCGATGACCAGCGTGGTACGCCCTGCCATCGCATGATCCAGTGCACCCTGAATATGCCTCTCAGACTCTGTATCCAGCGCTGACGTAGCCTCGTCCAGAATCAGAACCGGTGCGTTCTTCAGCAGCGCGCGGGCAATGGCCAGACGCTGGCGCTGCCCACCGGAAAGCAGCACGCCATTCTCACCGACAGGAGTATCGTAGCCCTGAGGCATCTGCTGAATAAATTCATCGGCATAGGCATCGCGAGCGGCGCGCTGGATATCCTCGAGCGGGGCGCCCGCCAGGTCGCCATAAGCGATGTTGTTGGCGACCGTATCATTGAACAGTGTGACCTGCTGAGTGACTAAAGCGATGTGCCTGCGCAGATTGCGAAGGGTGTAATCCTCGATCTCCATACCGTCGAGCAGGATCTGCCCACGATCATGGTGGTAGAAGCGCGGAATCAGGTTGGCCAGGGTCGACTTGCCACTGCCCGACCGCCCAACCAGCGCCACCATCTGCCCAGGCTCGACGTTGAAACTGACGTCGTGCAGCACCTGCTTGTCCGTACCTGGATAGACGAAGCTCAGGTCGCTGACGTCCAGTTTTCCGGTTACTTTCTCGCGCTCGAACGTGCCCTTGTCGACTTCTGGCGACTCGTCGAGTTGCTCGAAAATACTTTCTGCTCCAGAAACGCCTTTCTGGATCGTAGAACTCACCTCTGAGAGCTGCCGGATGGGTTTGGGCAGCAAACCGGCAAGCGTAATGTAGGCGACCAGATCACCCGCCGACGCGTCTCCACGCATGTACAGCACCAGGAACATCAGCACTGCCATCGCGCTGTAAATTACCAACTGCAATGTAGGGGTGTAGACCGCATTGGTCTTGACCATGCGCAGCTGCTTGCCGGTGTTGTCGCTACTGGCATCAAAAAATCGACTCTGCTCATACGACTCGCCACCGAAGCTACGCACCACCCGGTAACCTTGAATCGTCTCGGACGCCACATGGGTGACGTCACCCATCGCGACCTGAATCTTCTTGCTCTGCTTGCGAAACTTCTTGCTGGCACTGGATACCATTACACCGATGAGTGGCAGAATCGCCACCATCACGAGCGTCAGCTTCCAGTTCATCCACAACAGCGTGGCGAACAAGAAGATCACGGTCATGCCCTCCCGCACCACTACCTTTATCGCGTCCGTCGCGGCACCGGTCACCATCGTCACGTTATAGGTAATACGCGAAATTAGATGGCCGGAGTTGTGGCTATCAAAGTAGCGGTTAGGCAAGACGAGCAGGTTGTTGAATAGCGACACCCGCAAATCATGCACCAAGCCCAGAGAAACGCGGGCAAGAAAATAGTTGCCCAAGAAGGAGCCTAGGCCTTGCATGATGGCAATCAGCACGATCAACAGTGGGACGGCTTGCAAAAGCTTGAGGTCTGCCAGCCAAGCCTGACCGTTTAGGTAAGGCACCTGAGCAAAAAAACTGCCGTCCGGATTGTTCAGCCCATCCACAAAGAACTTGAGGATATAGCCGAGCATCGGCTGGGTAGAGGCAAAAATCAGAAAGCCCAAAATGCTGAGGCCGAATAACCCCACATAGGGCTTCACATAGCCAAGCAGCCGAAAATAAATGGTCACGCTTGAAGTCTGGCTCTCGCTAGAGCGGTTATCAGGCATACGTCCACGCGTTAACGTTTGAAGAGACGCGAGAGATTACCATACAGCCGTGGCTGCCTCGGTCCGGGCTAATGCATTACTATGCTGGGCTTTTAGCAATAGCCGAAGTATTCCTGTGATTCGATTAGCCCACTGTACTCGCTGGCTGGATGCGTTCGTCGCCGGCCGCTTGCTTATAGCTGGTTATGTGGTGTTGTTGACCGGCTTGTTCTGGGTAAACGACACCAGCTCATACACCAAGCTCTACTACGCGCTGCTGGCCGCGCCCACGCTAATCGTTATGCTTGCCAAACCTCAGTATTGGCGAATGCTGATTCGTGAACCTATCGTGATGGCGTTTCTCGTCATGGCCGCGTGGCTATTGTTGAGTCTTTCCTGGACTCAGACTGAAGATGACCCAAGCAGTCTCGCCAAACGGCCGTTATACGTATTCATGATGTTCGCTGCCTGCGCCATCATCGCGCTGAAGGATCAGCAAAGGTTATTAAAAGCGCTACGCATTGCAGCCATGCTGGCGGCGGCAGCAGCCATGGCGGGCTTGGCAATTTTTCTGTCAAGGAATGACGGCGGCCGCATGATCGGCACCGGAGCCCTGTCCAACCCCCTTCTGTCGTCTCATGTATACGGTTTTTTTTGTGCTTACTGGATGGCCGTATGGCTGACGGATCGCGACGGCCCATCTTGGCTTCCCATCATGTTCGCGGCGCCACTAATAGCGGCCTTGCTGGCGACGGGTTCACGAACCCCCTTAATGGCGCTGGGTATGGTGAGCATCTGGATGGCGGCTTTAGGAGGGCGGCGGGCACTCTATTTGGTAGCTGCTATGGCTTTTATCGTCATATCTGGATTCTTACTGAGGCCAGACGTATTGCTACAACGGGGTTTGTCATTCCGACCTGAACTATGGGGCGAAGCCATACGCCAGGCGTCTGAGCACCCATGGGTCGGTCACGGCTACGGCGCTGAGTTCACATTCACGATAGCAGGGCTCGGACGTACCTTAAGCGATCCACATAATGTTGAACTGGCAGTGCTCCTAGAGCTCGGAATAGTCGGTTTAACCCTTTGGCTAGTCATGTATGCGATTGCGCTTGTACGCTGCCTGAACAAACAAGCATGCCTCCAGCTGGCATCCGCACTGGCGGTGTACGGACTGGCTGCCGGCCTTACTGAAGGCAGCAATTTCCTATCTCGCCCGAACGAAAATTGGTTTCTTATCTGGATACCGCTTTCGTTCATCGCCGCACTCTCCATCAGCCTGCGTCAAAAGGGGCCACTGCTCAATGCCCTAACTGAGGAACAGTTCAACCACTTACTGCAAGGTGCGGATGTAATCGAAGCAGACGGCCATGGGGTAAAGGTCGCGAAACTTGCGGACGGCACATACCTGAAACTGTTTAGGCGCAAGCGCTTTTTTTCAACTGCACTTTGGGCGCCTCCATCGCGCCGGTTTGCAAGTAACGCACAGCACTTACTACTACTGGGCGTGCCAGCACCAGCAGTAAGTAAGCTCATACAAATTAAGACGTCAAAGGTCGATGGCGTTCTATACCTGCCCCTTCCAGGCGATACGCTACGCAACCGCTGGAGAGCCCTAACCGATGCCGAGCGGGAATTAGAAATAGAAGCATTTGGAGCCTTTCTCGGACACCTTCACCAACTAGGGATTTATTTTCGCTCGCTGCATCTGGGTAACGTCATCAAGCTGCCGGACGGAAGTTTTGGCCTGATTGACGTATCCGACATGTCGATCAGCAACGAACCGCTTAAGCCTTGGAAGCGTCGCCGTAACCTAACCCATATGCTGCGCTATGGAGAGGATAGTAACTGGCTAGCGGTACAGCACATCTCCTCTTTGACGGAAGGCTATGCGGAACATTGCGGTCAAAGAGCCGCCCTGAAGCTGAACCAACAACTCAACCGGCTCGTTCATGCCACCCAGTGACTCGATATTACTGCAAAGCGAAAAGATGCTTGCCATCATCGCACGGGCATAGGGCTGGATCCATCAGTTAACCTGCGATGCCCTCTCGCCTGCTGCCCGGCAAGAACGCAGTGGCGACTTGATTTTTCCGAAATGGAAAACCCAAGTCGCCACTGCGTTGTGCGATTTCGCCAACACTATATGGAGCGCCTAGGCTGAAGTTTTCACGCTTAGCCAAAAACCAAACGCACCAAGCCACGTATTGTCTTTCCGTTCCAGAAGCGTACTGGCAGTTGCCGCAGCAATTCCCGCGAAAGCTGCTTATCGTCACGGGCGCTCTTTAGCACCATGGAATTTAAAAACTTTGCGCAAGCGCTTGGATAATCTGGATGATCACTGAAGCATGCGTAAGTTGCCATGACTTGCTCCACCATGAAGCGCCGGTCCTTATAGGTGTTGGCTCCATGTACTCGGTATTTGGCCAGAACCTCGCTTAGCACATCGATGAAATAGCCTGCATAAGCGATTTTTAACTCGACCTGTAAATCTTCGAGACGAATTGTCGGATCAAACCCACCCACAGCTTGCAAAGCTTCGCGACGAAACAACAAGGTAGGTGCTGGCGGCCCATCTTCAAGAGCGTTAAACATTGAATTGAAATCGAGTCGACGAAATGGCCTCGCACGGCACCGCTTCTGAATGAGATTTCCTTGCGCATCAATCGTTTTAATATTGCCTGCACATATCCCGACTTCGGGCTTACCTTCCATATAGGCGACCTGTGTCGCTATACGTTCTGACAACATCACATCGTCTGAGCCCAGCGGCGCAATCAAACTCCCTTTTGCACGGGCAATACTCTCGTTTAGCGTCCTAGAAAGCCCTTGGTTCGGCTGAACTCTGAAATCAAACCCGTATTTTTCATGTAAGCGCCGAATACGCTCCACACTGTCATCCTTGGACCCATCATCTACAACCAGCAATTCGATGTTCGGATAGGTTTGCTCAATAACACTAAGAATGCTTTCCTCGATATACGGCGCATGATTATAAGAGGCAATTATTACCGTCACCAAAGGGAGTTCAGTCATGGCACGACCTATTCAGCATATCTTCTAATAGCTCTCGATATTGCTTCCGAAAATCATCGATAGCATGTGCCCGGCAAAGATAATCATATGAGTGCCGCCCTTCTTGCACACGCTCATTTTCTGACAGCGACATAACTTCACGCAGTCGCTCCGCCAACACCAAGGGTTTGCCTACTGGATACGTACGCCCGCCGCTATCTTCCAAGATAGGTCGCATGCTATCGATATCAGAGCCTATAACTGGCAACCCGGCACTCATTCCCTCGAGCAATGCGAGTGGCAAGCCCTCACTAATCGAAGACATCACAAACACGTCGTATGCTTTGACAAATTGCAATGCATCATCACGCGACCCCAGCAAACGCACTCGCGCCTCCACGCCATGAGCGCGGATGAAAGCTTCTAGCTCCTGACGTGAGCGCCCTTCGCCGATAATGGCAAGCAGCGCTTTAGGAAACTCATCCTTTATCTCGACAAACGCTTGCAGCAAGTGGATGTGCGCCTTTACCGGCACCAGTCGGCCTATTGTTCCAATTACAAATGCGTCTTGAGGTAAATCGAGTAGCTGACGCGCATGCGACTTAGGATGTTGCAAGCGCTCGGCACGGGATATATCGATGGCATTATTGATCTGGCGAACATTTTCCGGACTGCCCGCGCCGCTTGCGATTAAATCATTGTAGACCGCTCGAGACACGCCAACTAACCGCCAAGCTTTATTCATTAATAACCGCGACTCCCACCGACGATATGCACGATCATATTCGCCAAGACCATGTAAAACCCCAATACAGACAGGAATGCGCAAGAAGCGGTTGAGCAACATCATCATATTGATGGGTTTGAAGCGATGCGCAACGACGGCATGGTAATTTTGAGCACGGCAGTGCTTGTAGAGCCTCCATAGCGCGTTGACACGCAGCCCCTTAGTCGAGGCACTACTCAGACCAAAATACTCCGAGCGCACCGCCCTGCTCTCAGGTTCGCCGGGCTCTGGACCACCACGCAGGAAAACAGTGGTCACCTCGTATATATCGCTTGGTAGCCCCTGGATTATCTGCTCAGCTAAATCAGAGGCATTCACGTTAAAGCTATTTTGCAATTGTAAGACTTTTATTTTCGTCGCCATCAGTAATGACCCAACCACAACCGGAACGCTTTACGAACATAAGAGCCATTCAATACAACACGCCAATCATGCCGTAATGCTGTTTGGAAGTATGATTTAGCAGCCTCAACGTCACCTGCCAGATAGGCACTTCGAAACAGCGACAAACAGCGCTGAACAAAGAACTCATTTCTCAGCGCCTGAAATTCTTTACCCAGTCGTTGCGGGGAAAAAACCTCATCTACGAGAGCCAGCCCTCCGGATTTTGCATGACTAAATTGATGACGAAGACTGTCGTCGTGCTTGTGGATCAAGGCCAAAGGCTCAGCTAAAACGGTGCACGGATAATTAGCCAACACTTGGCTAAATACGGGAATATCTTCGGCGCTACGAAACCGCTCTGGGTAGTCCCCGCGAGAAAAGACTTCTCGGTGCATCGCACAAGCGCCGTTGGAGAGCGCGATATGCTTGCCCAGCAGGTAGCCTCGAAGCCGTTCCACTGGCGTATTGGGCAGGGCCTGGGGCAGATGAACACGGCGCTTACCGGTATCTGAGATGGCGCAATGCCCACCAATTACCATGCGGGCATGCCCATGCTCGGCAATATGTCTAGCGAGCAACCCCAAAGCGCCAGGCGCCAGCTCATCATCCGCATCGAGAAAAATCAGATAGGTCCCACGTGCTTCGCGGATGCCACGGTTGCGCACTGATGCCGCACCGCCATTTTCCTTGCGCAATGATCGGAATTGCGGCCGGGCTGCTAGTAATGCTTCGATTATTACTGGCGTATCATCAGTTGAACCATCGTCGATTACGATAAGTTCAGCTGAAGCTTCATCCAGTTGAACGAGCACCGACTCAACAGCACGAGGTAACGTTGCCGCATAGTTGTAAGCAGGGATAACGACGCTTATCAGCGGTTCATGCACCGTCATTCCTACCCATCCCATCTTTGACCACCAACACATCTTCCATGATCAAATACTGCAAGTCCGATCCGTAGAACATGTTCAATGCATCCGTCGGTGAGCAGATCATTGGCTCGCCGCGACGGTTGAGAGAGGTGTTCAGCGACACGCCGTTACCGGTGAGTTTTTCCAGCTCCAGCATCAGATCGTACCAGCGTGGATTATGGCGGCGTTCCAGGACCTGGGCGCGCGAGGTGCCGTCCTCATGCACCACTTCACCGACGCGGTCTTTCCAGCCCTCGTTGACCTCGAAGGTGAAGGTCATGAACGGGCTAGGATGGTCGACCTTGAGCATCTGAGCTGCAACGGTATCGAGCATGGATGGGCAGAATGGCCTCCAGCGCTCGCGGAACTTGATTTGCTCGTTAATCCGGTTGGCCACACCAGGAACGCTCGGGCAACCAATAATCGAGCGGCCGCCAAGCGCGCGCGGGCCGAATTCCATACGCCCCTGAAACCAGGCCACCGGATTGCCGTCGACCATGATCTGCGCGATTCGCTGCGGCATGTCGTCGATCTGCTGCCAAGTCGGCTTGCTCGGATGGCGCGCGCATGCTGCGATGATGTCTTCGTTCGAGTAAGAGGGCCCGAGGTAGACATGCTCCATTTTCTCGACAGGCACGCCCCGTTGATGCGAGACATATGCCGCCGCGCCTACCGCCGTTCCTGCATCGCCTGAAGCGGGTTGGACGAAGAGCTCTTTGACCTCGTCCCGGGCGATGATCTTCTGGTTGAGTTTGACGTTCAACGCACAGCCACCCGCGAAGGCGATCTTGCCGGTTTCGCGGATGATGTCGCCCAGGTAGTGATCCATCATCTGCAGCGCCAGCTTCTCGAACAAGGCTTGCATGGCAGCGGCATAGTGGATGTAGGGGTCGTCGGCGATATCGCCTTCGCGCTTAGGCCCCAGCCACTCGATCAGTTTGGGAGAGAAGTAATAGCCCTTGCCCTTTTCCTTGTAGCGGCGGAAGCCGATCACGTTGGCGTAATCAGTATTGATGACCAGCTCGCCATTCTCGAATTTGGCCAGGCGCGAAAAATCATACTTGGCGGCATCGCCATACGGCGCCATGCCCATGACCTTGAACTCGCCATCGAGCATCTCGAAGCCAAGGAATTCGGTAATCGCGCCGTAGAGCCCACCAAGCGAATCCGGATCGTAGAATTCTTTTATCTTATGGATGCGGCCATTCTCGCCGTAGCCGAAAAACGTCGTGGCGTACTCACCCTTGCCGTCGATACCCAGGATTGCTGTTTTCTCGGTGAAACCGGAGCAGTGATAGGCACTCGATGCATGGGCCAGATGATGTTCAACCGGCTCGATTTTTATCTTCTTCAGATCGAATCCCAGTTGCTGCAGGCACCACTGGATTCGCTTGTGGTAGCGCTTGTAGCGGCGATTACCAAACAGAATGGCATCTAGCGCTCGATCCGGCGCGTACCAATAGCGCTTGGCGTAATGCCAGCGAGCTTTCTCGAGGATGCTGATCGGTGCAAACGGAATGGCGACCACATCGACATCGGCAGGTTTGATACCAGCCTGCTCCAGGCAGAATTTTGCTGATTCGTAGGGCATACGATTTTTCGCATGCTTGTCGCGTACGAAACGCTCTTCCTCGACGGCAGCGATCAGCTTGCCGTCGATATAAAGGGCGGCGGATGGGTCATGACTGAGGGCGCCGGAAAGGCCGAGAATTGTCAGTGCCACTGTAAAAAGCCTCTTGAGAAAGCAGCCTGGAGCTCAAAGCCGGAGGCTCGAAGCAATAGCGCGTTGTAGTACTAGCCCGTGGGCGTTTCTTCCAGCTTCAAGCGTCCTGCTCCAAGCTGCCTTTCGGTAAACGATGGTCCAGCAAACGGTACAAAGCGCTGTCGACGGGCCAGTTGCGCAGTAAGCGCTCACGGTCCTTGGCAAAAGCTTGACGGAATCGAGCATGGCTATGGTGCTGCTGCAGCGCATCCAAGTCGATCAGCGCCCAGCTGCCGTCCTGCCATAGAACGTTGGTACCTTTCAGATCGCCATGGCTGATGCGCTCACGAATCAGCGCTGCGAGTAACTGTTCAAGCGCCAGCAGTTCATGCTCCGGCGGAGCACCATCCACGTAGGGGGCGAAGCGCGCGATTATATCCTGCCCGCCTATATAGTCGGTAATCAGATAGCTGCGTGCGCGAAGACCGAGACGACGCATCTCGATCATGGCTAGCGGCTGCGGCGTGGCGATACCCAGCACCTCGAGGCGATGCGCCTCTACCCAGCTGTGCCACGCCCGAGATGGCCGCCAGAAGCGCTTGAGCCAGTGCATGACGCCCTTGATGTTGTAGCGTTTGACCACCAAGGGTCGGTCTTGGGTATCAACAAGCGCAACCGTGGCACTGCCGCCCCGCTTGAGCGCTACGCCTGCGGCAATGAAGCCATCCGGGTCTGCTAACACGCCGCGCAGTTCGGCTTCGTACTCGCGGCGTACAGCAACTACCCCGCCATGATCGCGGTGCACGCTGAACGCCGTGCAATCGCGTCCGACCTTCTTGAGGTAGCTGGCGAGGCGCTGCTGGCGGGCCACACGAGTCTTGTCCACAAGCGCCTCGAGCGGAAGGGCATGTGCACTGTTGACCAACAAGTAGTTCACCAATAGTTCTTCAATGAAGAACTCAAGAGCTGTGGGAAGCTGGGCGAAGAAGACAGCCAGGTTTGCCAGCACGCGATCCCTCGATAACGGCTGGCCAGGGGTCTCGGCACGAATGCCACCACCATCGATAAGGTAGAGCCGCTGCTCGTGGCGCATCAGGTTGTCCAGATGCAAATCGCTCTGCCAGAGACCCTTGGCATGTAGCGTTGCAATTTCGGCCAGCGCACTGCCAA
>TARA_R110002095_G_scaffold212708_2_pt1 | contig 24536 bp, 19 predicted proteins | sample TARA_R110002095 | Tara Oceans TARA_R110002095 (sample SAMEA4397255) | marine metagenome | biome: Polar Biome; feature: [SRF] surface water layer (ENVO:00010504); material: water (ENVO:00002006), including particulate matter (ENVO:01000060) such as... | depth 5 m | reverse complement strand
GGGAGACCTGCTTTACAGGAACCAGCCGGTTCCCACACTGAAGCAGACCAGGTCGTCGCTCTATAAATTCTCATCCATTTCAATTCCCCTCCCCGGAAAACCTCCAGATACTGCTTGCAGTTCTCGAATTGATCTTGGACTGGGTAAATTGACTGGTTCTGAATTCCGAGATACCATCCTATCACGTCAGGTGCGTTTCGATGTCTATAAACAGTCATCGAACGTACTTGACGGAGGGATGAATTCCCAGCATAAGACATCTGAAAATTCCCAGTAGAAAGCAGAACATGAGCGGAGATCGAGAATTCCACGATGGCCGAGGCGATGGTTTAAAACCTCTGAAAAGCCTGGATCTTTCCAAAGTCAATTCCTTCTCTGACCTTCTGCAGGCCATGTCCGAAACAGCCTTCTCAGGTAGAAAGCTTGGCGTCGCCTATGAAATATTACTGGAAATGTCACGTGATACAGAATGTAAAGCCATTCTGACACTCTCTGGTGCCATGACCGTCGCCAAGCAGGGCAGCATCATCTGCGACATGATCGACCGTGGGCTAGTCCGCGCGGTAGTCGCTACTGGTGCGCTCATCGCGCACGGCTTGACGGAATCCATCGGCCTGGTTCACTATCAGTATAACCCCGCTGATTCAGACGAGACCCTGTATAAAAAGGGCTACAACCGCATCTACGATACACTGGAAATGGAATCCAACCTGAATAACGTCGAGCGGCTCGTCCGCTCCGTGCTCAGAGAATCCCAACCCGAAGACGGCGTCTGGTCCTCAGCCCGACTCTGCCGCGCCTTAGGCAAGCGGTTAGCCGAAATGGATGAAGGGCGAGGCATCCTCAGAAGTGCCTACGAACAAAACGTACCGGTCTTCATCCCTGCATTCACCGACAGCGAAATCGGTCTCGACGTCTCCACCTGGGCCATGTCTGAATATATCGCGCAATCCGGCAAATCACTGGAAGACCTCGATCAGGCCGAGATCCTGACAGCGCTGCCCAGCTTTAATCCGTTTATCGATCTGCAGGAATACGCCCAGCTGATGCGAGATGCCTCCACTCTGGGCATCTTCACCATCGGGGGTGGTGTCCCCCGCAACTGGGCACAACAGGTCGCCCCCTATTATGAAATCGCCAACTATCGGCTCGGCACAGAATGGAAAGAACCCCGTTTCAAATACGGCATCCGCATCTGCCCCGAACCAGTCCACTGGGGTGGCCTCTCAGGTTGTACCTATTCAGAAGGTGTCAGCTGGGGCAAGTTTGTCTCTCCACAGGATGGCGGACGCTTCGCTGAGGTCTACGCCGATGCGACCGTCGTATTGCCGCTGCTGATGAAAGCCGTCTTTGAAAAGCTGGACGAATCCAGCTAACTGATAAACGGTTCTCCCTCGGCATCTCCTGACAGTCAACACTCCCTGTTCACAGCCACGCTGTTAGTCTCGCTTTACCGATGAATTATCACGGTGAAACGAAAACGAGTCAATCAAGGGCAGGGGACGATCGCGGGTCCGTCTTCAGGTAACGGGCGATTCCCAGGCCCAGCTGACGTCCCACGGTCATATAACCCGCCGGATGGCTGTGACGCGTATTCCAGCAGGTCTCCAGCGTAATTCCCACCACATGCTCGCGCGTCGCACTGCGTACCCAGTTACTGGAAATTTCTTTCCAGCGTTTATCATATCCCGGGCCCGTCGATGGGGTACTCTGATCCAACTCCAGCGGCGTCTTCATCTCATGCCGACAGGCGGCAATGAACGCATCCTGAAGTTGTTTCCCTTTTTTTGTCACCAGTGCGGGAGGAGTCACATAAAAAAACGGGCGTTTGGAATTCGAGCCCGGATTGTGCAAATCGACAAACAGCACTAGCCGGTTCTGCCGATCGAATTCTTTAATTGACCGCATCGCCGTTTTGACGGAGTTCCATCGAGGTGCCTCTGACCAGTCCCGATTATGATCATGCGGCACTTGATTTTTGCCCCCGTTACCCGTTGCTACATTATCGACATCCATAATCGGGACAAAATAAATGTCTGCTTTCTTTCTCAATGCAAGTGCCTGCGGATCATCACTCACCGCCCATTCAATGAATCCGCGACCGACCCAGCTCCCGCCCGACTCCCACGCATGCTGGCGGGCCTGAACCCAAATCACCATTCGCGAATCAGTCTCGCTCTCGCCTTGACTCACCACTAAAGCAGGAACCACACGGCCCGCGCGTGTTTTGCATAATTCAAACGACGTCACATCAGAATGTTCCCGGCTCAATCGGTCGACCAGTTGTTTCGCGTCAGCAGGCACAAACGGCGGCCCCCAGGCAAACCAGGCTTGTTCCGCGTCTACCTTCATTGTCCACTGGCAAGTGCCATCTCGCTTTAAGCCAGCTGGCGTCTGTAGCCAATTTTTTTGGTCAGTGCTGAAAGTAGCCCGATCGGGTAAAGCCCAGTTGCTCGAAAGTTTTTGTCCGTTTGCTTGTTGCATGTGACTCGCATCAACAATCACTATAAGCTCTTCACCGGGTTGAACCCCCGTCACTTGAAAATACCACCAGCAAGGCCAGCCAAACTGCGAATCACCGGCCGGTCGAATTTTAATGGATCGTTTCGCCTGATCGATCTCCAGAACTTCCGCCGCTCCTCCCTCAAAAGCAGAAGAGACAGCAAGTTCGCCAGCCCATGCAGTCTGAGCAGCCACAATAACGGACAGACTTAATCCTAAAAAACTGAAACGGTGCCCCAACATACTCACTCCTTAAATGAAGCCTTGATCCCTGCTGACAGTAAACACGGTCTGAGATAACTCCTCAGAAGTCGAATGTTATTCCTGCGCCAGCGTCTTTTCTACCGGCTGGTCAACAGACGCTTCCGATTCTTCCATCGCCGGCACCTGCGATCGCTTCGCATACTGAGCCAGTAGCGCGGGCAGGAAGACCAGATCGCCGAACAGTGCAGAGGCAATCGTCAAGCCGCTCATGATAGCAAAGATCCGCTGGTCTCGCATGTCACTGAAGACCACAGTCGAAAAGCCGGCCACCAGGATCACGGTTGTCATGATCAGTGCAGTTCCCACGCCCGTAAATGCGCGGCGGATCGCCTCTTCATCATTATCCACCAGCAGCTGTTCTTCACGGAACCGTGTCAGGAAATGGATCGTATCATCGACGGCAATTCCCAGACAGACGGTAAACGCACATACGCTGACGATCTCTAAAGCCTGTCCGGTAAATACCAGGAACGCTCCGGTCACAGCCAGCGGAAACATATTCGGTATAATCGAAATTAATCCCAGCCTTAATGAACGAAATGCAATCGCCAGCACAATCAAAATGATGATTGCCGCACTTCCCAAACTGGTCGCCAGATCGACCACAATCTGATACAGGTTTTTCCAGCGCCAAACCGCAGAACCAATCAGTTCAAATCGAAACTGGGGATGCTCAACAGCAATCGTTTTCAAACCCTCTTCAATCCGCGTGAAAGTCGGTCCATATTTCGCAATCCCCAGATCCTGCACATGAAAACTGACTTCTGCCTGATGGTATTCTGGCGTATAAAATGCACGCTTCAAAGGCGGCGGCAGCAGATCCATCATCGACATCCGCTCCTCCGGCGGTCCATCACCGGGCAATGCCCCCAGAATATTGCGAATCGATATTGGATGCCCGATCAAAGGCTCCTGAAGCAACAAATCATCCACTTCACTAATCGCAATTAAGACTTCCGGCGAATCGGATTCCACTTGGTCATTCCAGGTAACGCGCACACGCGAATGCTCCAGCCCCCCCATGGCCTGATCCATGTGATTCAAAGCGAGTGCTGCTTCCGAACCTTCCGGCAGCATATTCGCCCGCCGTTCATCGGGACGGAGTGTTAACGAAATCAGAATCAAGACGGCGGTAATCCCGATTCCCAGTGAACTGATCAGCTTCGTCCGTTTCAGAACCAGATCAATAATCACGCTGATCCGTCCCAGATGACGGTCGATGATTCCTTTACCGTATCCCATATGAATCGAACGCCCCAGCCAGGTACGACAGGCCAGGGGAATCACCGTAATCACGGCGATAAACGTCAACAGCACACCAATTACACAACTGTACCCGAACTCGCGCACCGTATCGTGATGTGCCAGAGAAAGCGAACCAAAGCCAATGGCCGTCGTCACGGAAGTCAAAAAACAAGCCAGCCCCACTTCCTGAATTCCACGCCGGGCTGCATCCCGACCACTCAATCCCGAAGCCCGATGCCGCCTGATTTGCACCATCAGATGCACGCCATCCGTCAGCCCTACCAAACTCAATAGAACTGGCAAAACCACATCGTTAAACGGGTTATCCTGAAAATCAAAAAACTGAATGATGCCCATTGTCAGGAAGACACCAAACATCGGCGCCAGCGCCACAATGATCACAGCGGAGATCCCTCGGAACAGGATAATCGCCATCAACAGAATCATCCCGTAGCCGATGACCTGATATTTCACTTTGTTGGCATTATGCGTCCGTACTGCGGTCAGATAGATCGGCACGCGTCCAGTCGACATGAACGAAAAATCAACTCCTGGGTATTGTGCGGCGACTTTTTGCGCCACCTGCTTCAAACCAGTGGTACAGGCATCATCGTCCACCACATATAACCAGTCAAACTTGACCATTAACAGCAGAGTCTTGCCATCCACCGAGAGCAACTGCCCACCCACCAGCGGATGGTTGATCGTTTTCTCTCTGGCCGCATCCAGGCGTTTTTGTGAAGCCCGTTCATTCGGAATGAGCGGTTCGCGCAAACCAAATATATTCAGATTGGGTATATCATCCAGCCAGAACACGCTCTGCACATAATCCAGCGACTCGAGTTCTTTGACGATCGCCCGCAGTGCTTTCACGCCGTCCGTTGTAAAGAACTCATCGGAATCGATCACCAGAATCGTATCGGCGTCCGTCAAACTGATGGGAGAAACATCCGGGGGCCGTTCCTGTTTCACAGGCGGACCTGCAGGACCTTGTTGAACCTGTTTTACCGGCGCAGGCGTAAACCAGGCACGAACCTGTTCCGGCATGGTATAGCCCAGCATCGCGATCCCACTGAGCAGCAGAATAAACAAGGTAACCAGCAGGGGATGGTCAACCATCCAGACCGAACATCGATTAAACGTACGAGACACTCGCGATTCACTTTCTGTCAGCAGTCAATTTAAGCAATGAAGAGGTTTGAGATCAACCGGCGCGAAATGAAAACCAACCCCGACATACCTACCTGACCAGTCCTTCAATTTCATCTCTCTGGATCAGCCCATCTCCATTGCGGTCCCGAATTCTTCCATATCTCTGCGCTGCAAGCGGAACTTCGTCCAACTCGACTTGCCCATCCTCGTTTTTATCAAACCGCTTTATGAACGCAGCTACCAACTTGTCAACACGCTGCTTTTCTTCTGCTTCAAGGATCGCCTTCGATTTCTTTGGTTTCTTCGCCTTCGGTTTGGCATCCGTTTTCTTCTTTCGAGGTTCCGCCACTTCAAAAAACGCAATCGCCATTTCTTCCCAGGTCTGATCTCCCCAGGTTACGTATTCATTCGGGTCAGGATTAAACGGGTTCTCTTTCGAATTATCAAACTTGACCGTAAATTCGAGTGAATCAATAGAGTCCAGTTTCATCGGCTGGCTCAACTCATAAATATGCTGCCAGTTAAAATCATAGTTCGGCACATCCAGCAGAATCTCAGATTTATCTTTCTGCTTCATAAACAGTCGAAACGATTTTCCCCGCAAGTGCATATGCGGGGCAATCGCCAACAGTTCGGCCTGCGGCGGGATCCGGTGAACTTTCGCGGACACCGGAAAATCGTTTGCGTTTGGCGGAATTTCAAATTCCTGATCAATGCCTATCAGCGTGAAGACTTCATGCGTAATCTCTTCTTCTTTACCAAAAAGCAGTCCGATTTTGGATACATCTTCCTGAACCGATCCGGTCGGTGTGTAATGCATTTGAAACACCAGTTTCGAACCCGCGGGAACTTTACGACCGCGTCCTGGCGGCAACATATTAATCCGCTGTCCCGGCACGTATGCTGTCAACCAGCCGATGCCTCGAAAATCCGAGCCATCCGGCGGACGAATAAATACAATTGCATGGTGTACCACCGACCGATTGCCGGGCAGCACCTGTGCTCCGGTGATCCACTTGTCTTCCTTGAATCCTGGGTCCACCACGAAATACTGGTATTCCACCACGCCTTCTTTCGGGACCACAAACGGTTGCTTCCGCATTTCATACACGGCTTCAGGAACTTTAGGTAAATGCCAGCCATCGCGAAACGTAGGAGGCTTCGGCATATCGTTCACATCACCAAACGGCATCCCGCCCACAACCCAGTCACGTAGAATTTTTTTCTCATCCTCAGACATAAACCGCGCATTGGCATAATGACCATACTTCGGACTCGCATGCCAGGGAGGCATCCGGCCGTCGTCTATTGTTTCCAGCATCGTGTCGGCCCAGCCACGCACTTCATCATAATCGGTCAATCCAAACGGCCCAATTTCTCCCTTACGATGACATTCCACACAATGCCGATTCAAGACAGCCGCCACTTCCTTACAAAATGTCAGACTGGTTGTCACCTCTGTCTGTTTCACACGACCAATAAAACAGCCATTGGGTTTCGTACTTGAGACTTCGACAGGTTTACCAGCCAGTACTTGATCGAGCGCCTGCTTTAAATCGTGCGACGTTGTTTCCGCCCGCGAAATGCCTGGCAGATATTGATTATCAATCCGCCCCCGGTACTTCACGTTTAACTTCTCATCCAGAACAAATACTTCGGGAGTCCGCACTGCTGCAAACTGGTCGGCGACTTTGTTGTTATAATCCTTGGCCATCGGGAACCGGATCTCGTAGCGTTTGACGTATTTCTGTACGTCTTCCAGCGAGTCCTGCTGGTTGCTGTTCACACCAATGAATCGCACACCCTGTGACTCATACGCTGCCGACATCGCATTCAGTTTCGGCCCATAAAGTCGGGCTAGCGGGCACTCGGCTCCCAGAAAACAAACTACCGTCAATTTCTGCTGCGGTTTTTCGGTGAGCTCGACAATCTTGCCATCCACAGTCGGCAGATGAAATGTCAGCGTCCCAGTTTTAACTGGCTCCACTTTTTCATTCGCCGTGAGAGAGTTACCAGATACGAGAATCAGTAAACACAGAACTTTTAAATAACCACGAATCATGAAGTGATCCTTCCTCCAGAACCGATAAAGATAGGGATTATTATTCTATCACCTCGCTGGAAAGCCCCGCAAGCCCTACTGTACGGATTACGGTTCTCCCACATTGATTGCACACTTTCATTTGGATATACTCGACTTAAACCCTGATAGTTGCAGTTTTTGTCTAAAGTATGAAAAATACTTGAAGACGAAGAAGACGATACAGATACGGTTCACTGCAGTGTGCTCCTGATGAACAACAAAGGAAGGCGAAACGTGAAAGCTCCACGTAGCGGCGGCGGTTGGAAAGCAATCAAATATAGTCTGACACTGGCAAATAAAGTCGGCTGGTGGAAACTCTGGAAAGCCATGCGTACCAAAAACGCCTGTAAAACCTGTGCCGTCGGCATGGGCGGCCAGAAGGGGGGCATGGTGAATGAAGCAGGACTGTTCCCGGAAGTCTGCAAAAAATCGTTCCAGGCCATGTCGTCCGATATGCAACCTGCGGTCGCCAGTGATTTCTTCGCGAAATACAACCTCGACCAGTTACGTTCCTTTTCCTCCCGTAAACTCGAATACAGCGGCCGCCTCACCGAACCACTATTACTTTCTCCCGGTGAAGACCACTACAAACCCATCTCCTGGGACGCCGCCATCGACCTCGTCGTCGACCGTCTGAAAGCAGCCGGCCCCGAACGCGCCTTCTATTATGCCAGTGGCCGTTCCTCCAACGAAGCCGGTTTTCTGTTCCAAATGCTGTCCCGATTAATGGGCACCAACTACGTCAACAACTGCTCATTCTACTGCCATCAGGCCAGCGGCGTAGGCCTTGGTTCCAGTGTCGGCACCGGAGCCGGTACCATCCGTCTCGAAGATCTGGAACACACCGACCTTTATATCTTGATCGGTGCCAACCCGTCTTCCAACCATCCACGTCTGATGAAAGCCTTCATGGAAATCAGGCGGCGGGGCGGGAAAGTTATCGTCATTAATCCCGTCAAAGAACTCGGGCTGGTCAATTTCAAAGTCCCCAGTGACGTCCGTAGCCTGCTGTTCGGTTCCAGCATCGCCTCGATGTATGTGCAACCCCACATTGGTGGTGACCTCGCATTGTTGACTGGTATCGCGAAAGAAGTCCTCGAACGTAACGCGCATGACACCAGCTTCATTACCGAACACACCGAAAATTTCGAAGCCTTCAAACAACAGGCCGAGAACACCAGCTGGGACGACATCGTCCAACAAAGCGGCGTTGATAAAGCCACCATTCAGAAAATTGCCGATCAATATATCTCCGCCAAAAACGTCGTCATCGGCTGGTGCATGGGTATCACGCATCACCTGCACGGCACGAACAGCGTGCAATCCATCGTTAATGTCTCCCTCCTCAGAGGCATGGTCGGCCGTCGCAAGGCAGGTCTGATGCCGATCCGCGGGCATAGTAACGTGCAGGGTCTCGGCTCCGTCGGCGTCACACCCGGCATGAAACAGGCGATGCTCGAACGCTTCGAAAGTCAACTCGGCATTAAGATCCCCACAACTCCCGGCTACGACACGATGGCCTGCATGGAAGCCTCACACCGGGGAGAAATGGATTTCGCCTTCTGTCTCGGCGGCAACCTGTATGGCAGCAACCCGGATACGAAATATGCGCTCGAAGCCATGAGCCGCATCAAAACGACGATGTATCTCTCGACCACATTAAATACAGGGCACGTCTGGGGCACCGGCAAGGAAACCTTAATCCTGCCCGTTCTCCCCCGCGATGAAGAACCGCAATCCACAACGCAGGAATCGATGTTTAGCTACGTCCGCATGAGTGATGGCGGCCCATCTCGATTCGAGGGTCCGCGTAGTGAAGTCTCAATCCTGGCGGCCATCGGTCAAAAACTCTTCGCGGGTGACGACCGCATCGACTGGAAAAAACTCGAAAGCCACTCCGCCATCCGCGAACTGATCGCCGATCTGATACCCGGCTACGAGAATTTGAAAGAAACGATCCAGTCAAACAAAGAATTCCACGTTACCGGCCGCGCCTTTGAAGAATACCAATTCCCTACCGAAAGCGGCAAAGCCAAATTCCACGCCATCCCGCTTCCCGATCTTCCCACTGATGAACACCAACTGCGTCTGATGACGATCCGCTCGGAAGGCCAGTTCAACAGCGTCGTCTACGATGAAGAAGACCTCTACCGCGGCCAGGAACGTCGCGATGTGATCCTGATGAACCGAGCCGACATCGACCGCCTCGGCTTCAAACCCGACCAACGGGTCAAAGTCAAAAGCGAAGCAGGGGAGATGCCCTACATTCTGGTCCGCGAATTCGACATCCGCGCGGGCAATACGCTGATGTATTACCCCGAGGCCAACATCCTCGTCCCACACACCGTCGATCCACTCTCGAAAACACCGGGTTTTAAAGGCGTGCCGATTACACTCGAAGCGGAAGCTGCTGTGACGACTTGAACAAACGTCCGCGAGACGATTCAAGACGAACAAAGGTCATGTCCACCACAGCCCCTCCGGCAACTTGGCGGCCGAATAGACCACATGCAATACGCGTCGTCGCTGTGGCAATTTTGCTGATCGGGAGCGATGGACGAGCAGGGGGCGCATCAAAAGCACATCGCCGAGACCAGCAGGGCAGAGTTCAAACGACTCTTCTTCAATTAGTGCAACCGCTGCTTCACTCAGCCGATCCTGATGACTACCCGGCACCACTTCCAGCGCCCCGTTTCTCTCTGGGCATTGATCCAGGTGAATCCGTACTGCCAATAGTTCCCGCTGGAAATCAACGGGCGGTTCCACATATTGGACACTTGCTTTGGTGGACCAGTTTGTCCAACGCGGATCATCGGTGCTGCCGGCAATCGGTATAAACAGATCCTGATGCGGCGGCACAAACCAGTTCGCCCCCGGCAGCTTATCAAACAACGTGGCATTCACCAGTTCCGCCGTCCCGCCCAGGGCTTCACTCGCTAACGTAAAGAGTCTTCCCTGTTCCAGCAGAGGCCTCAATCTTGGTAACTGCAGATGCACATTTCGAATCGCAAATCGGGTTCCATTTTTCCGCTCGCGAAAACTGTCCGCAGGCGCTGTATCCAATTCCTGTTCCCATGTCGAAAGATCTTGCCTGATGAAAACCTTCGGCAGTCGTTCGTAGCCATCACATTCGAGCGTTTCGTAGTTCACTGCTGATTTCCCGGGATTTCAATGTTTGAATCAGGCTGCCCGTAATCAATGATAAAAGCACCAGATAAAAACAAATCATCGTTGCTACCAACAGATACGTCAACAGGAGCCACGTGGAATATTGCCCCGTATTATAGAGGCCAATATTTTGAAATAACCCGACGACATAACTCGCTATAAAGACAAAATAGACGATTGCAGTGATCCCAATACCGCCAGCCTTAAGACCACATCGGTAAACACCGTAACTGCCTGTCACCCATAGCAGCGACAAGAAGAAGAAAATCAGGTACGCCATCATATTCACCCAATAAACAAAAGAAGATTGTCAACCCGTTTCATAGCAACAGCCACTTCTCGGATCTCGATTTCAGTTTGACTGATACGCCACAATAAATAACCTTCGAAACGGAAACAGTACTTTACCATTCTGCTGAATCGGATAAGCGTCCCGATATCGCGCCAGCAGTTCCTGTTCAAATTGAGACCGCTGGTCATCGTCAGCCAACGCTTCCAGGTACGGCCTGAGTCCCGTCCCCCGAAACCATTCCAGAATTGCTTCCGCACTCTCCATAATATGAATGTACTCGGTTTCCCACAGGTCTATCTTCGTAGTGAGCGGTGCCAGCAGATCATAATAAAACGACCGCGATCCCGTCGCGAGCCTCTGACGCGCATTTGCCGTTGCGTCTTTCCACTGGAGAAGCTCAGAGACGTTAACCACACACTGGTGCAGGGGAGAACCATAATGCGCCGGCAGCTGCACTGCCAGTGCGCCACCGGGATTGAGAAAACGCACCAGCCGAGGAAATACCGTTTGATGATCGGGCACCCACTGTAGCACTGCGTTCGAAAAAATCAAATCGAAATTCTCTTCCGGCTCCCAGGTGGTCACATCCGCCTGAAACCAGTTGACCTCCGCATTCGAAGCCTGTGCGGTCTCCAGCATTTCTGCAGAACTGTCTAACCCGCTGAGTCTTGCTTCCGGAAATCGTGACGCCAGCACAGCCGTACTGTTACCGGGACCACAGCCCACATCCACAATCCGCCCGGGAGATTCGAGCTGTATCCGAGCCGCCAGATCAACAGCCGGTTGTGTCCGTTCCCGTTGAAATTTCAAATATTGATCCGCATCCCAGACAGGCATTCCCGTGTTTCCTCACTCAGCCATTGATGTTTCGACAGCCACTGATGCATCAGCCAGAGACTCTCATGACAAACTGAGGACAACTTTGAACCAGAACAGGTTCGCTCGTAGCACACAGAGAAATAACAAAGTCTCAGTCTGCCGGCCTATTCCATGGTCATCATTTTCTATTAGAAGTTCTCGCATTGACTGCGATCGAGAACCATTCGAATTTTCTGAGACAAAACCTCCATCTTCGTCGGCTTCTGGATCACTTCAACGTGGGCTCCCTCACTTGATTCCGGAACGTCTCCTGCCATGCCAGTCAAATAAATCACCTTCAGCTCAGGATCCAGCTCTTTCAGTTGTTTTGCCAGTTGCTGTCCATTCATTTCTGGCATATTAAAATCGGTTAACAACAGTGAGATCTTTCCCTCATGAGAGCTGGCAGCCTGAATCGCTTCCTGCGGCCCCGATGCTTTGATGACAGAGTAACCAGAAGCCTTAACCAAAGCAGCCACTGCAGACAAAACCATTGCTTCATCATCACAGACGAGAATCGTCTCGCCACTCCCCAAAGTGGGAGTCTTAGAAGCTGTGATTTCTTCCCTTTTACTTATGACTGAATTGCCCTGAATCTGAGGCAGGTAGATCCGAAATTCGGTTCCCTCACCCAACAGACTCTCGACGGAAATAAAACCACCCGTATTGGAAATATCACGAAATACCGTGGAAAGGCCCAGGCCGGTCCCCATTGTAGCCGGCTTGGTCGTGAAAAAAGGCTCGAAGATCTGTTCGACCGTTTCAGGAGACATCCCGCAGCCATTATCCTTGACCGATAATTGTGAGTAGGAGCCGGGAAGTCGGTGCAATTCACTGGACACAGGGGCCTTGGAATATTCCACATTCTGAGTACTGATGCTGAGTGTCCCTCCTGCGGGCATGGCATCACGGGCATTGACAACCAGATTCATCAGAGCCTGTTCAATCTCACCTTCATCCGCCCAGGCAGATTTGGTATCCGGACCCAGTTCCAAATTCAGAGTAATCGAATCACCCAGTATTCGCTGCACGATGCTCTGGTTATTTGAAATCAGCAGATTGAGATCAACCCACGAAGTATTCGGCTCTTTCTTGCGTCCGAACGCGAGCATCTGTTTCACTAGTTCTGCAGCACGTTCGCCTGACTTCTGGATATCCTTTAAGGGCTCTCGAAACCCTTCCGGAATTTCGTCTTCCGGTGTCAGCTGCATCAATTCCGCGTTCAAATTGATGCCGACAAGAATGTTATTGAACTCGTGGGCCACTCCGGCCGCTAATTGCCCGATGGCTTTCATTTTCTGGCTGTGTTGCAGTTGAATCTGCAGTTGTCTGTTCAGTTCGTTGGCCTGTTTCTCCTCTGTGATATCTTTAATCATCAGCAGCAGCAATGGTTCCTCGGCTCTTTCGATCAACCAGGCGGAACAATCAATAAATCGCTTTTCCCCACTTTTGACTCGCAGCACGGTCTCCTGATTATAAACCAGCCCGTTTTGACCTACGCTGCTGACGATTTCCCCCCAACTCGCTGGATCGGTATACATGTTGAGGTCCTTCATCGTTTTTCCGATGACCTCTTCGCGGGTATACTGTGTGGTCTTTAGAAAAGACTCATTCACATCCAGCAGATTACCAGTCTTCAAATCGACAATCCCCTTTCCGATGGGATTGAGATGAAAGATCTTTGAAAAACGTTCTTCTGAAATCCGTAAAGCGTTTTCATTGCTTTTACGACTGACCTCATTTCGATAGGCACTTAATAATGTCCCGCCGGTGACGAGTAGAGGCTTTAAAAAATCTACCTGCTGTTCATCGTATCCTGATGGCCGATTCGCGATCCCCGCGATACCGATTAAATCCCCCTGGGAATAGATCGGCAGTGCCAGAAACGAGTCCATATCGTCAACAGTATGATTGGGCACGAGCCCCCCCAGCCGAACATCTTCCGCTGGCTGATTCGAAATCATCGCCTCTCCAGAAGTCATCATCTGACCAAACAACCTATCCAGATGAAAGAACTCCAGTGCCGGGAATAACGGCCCCGTGTCGCCCGCCGGTAATTCCTCACCCCGGGAGACTTTCATACTTGCGCGCGTCTTCAACCACGGGAGGCCCTCTTCAGTCTCCAGGACCTCTCCGATGAATCCATATTCGCTGTCGGAAGTATTCAGTAATGTTTGCAACAGATCTTCAAACACTTTATCCGGATTTGAATCGGTAATGTAATGAGCCAGGAGTTTACGAATGGATTCAATCAGATTAATCGAAGTACGCAGCTCCTCTTCATATAAGACCTGCTTGGTAATATCGGTTCGAACACCTGCGATCCCTCCTTCAGCAGTCTTTTGTTCCGAAATCAGTAGCCAATGGCCATTTCCCAATTTTTGCCGCAAGCTTCCAGTCGGATTCTGGTGCTGCTTGAGCCGCTCCTGTACCCATTCTTCTTCACGTCCCACGGCCTCTGCAACCTGTCCGCGTTGAGCTGAAATTCGAACATGATCTTCAAACCGTTGACCGGGGACCAGCAGATCTGCACTCTCCTGATAGATCTCGCGGTATTTGGAGTTGCACATCACCAGTCGGTCTTCGCCATCATATAACGCAAACCCCTCAGTCAGAGATTCGATCGCTTCGGTCAGTTGAACACGTAACTGATGAGATTCCTGTTCGCTTTTCTGCAAACTCTCTTCGAACCGGGAATGCTCAATAGCAATCGCTGCCAGATAGACAGCCTGCTCAATCAGACGAAGGTGAAAGGGACTGGGTTTACAGGGCTTGTGATAGTAGATTGCAAACGTCCCCAACACGTTCCCCGTCGAGGAACGGATCGGCGCGGACCAACAGGCACGAAGGTTATGCTTTAACGCCAGGCCCTTGTAGTTGGCCCATAATGGATCAGTGGCGATATCGAAGACATCGATTCGTTGATTCCGAAAAGCGGCTGAACCGCACGACCCCTCGTTGGGACCAATTTTAGAACCATCGATATTGCGGATGTAGTCAACCGGCAGATTGGGAGCAGCACCGTGCCTGAGTCGGCCTTCAGCATCAAGCAATAAAATCGAACAGACCATTTCCTGACTGCTCGCTTCAATATACTCTACCAGAGTCGTCAGGGTCTCGTGGAGGGAACCACCTTTGCTGATCAGTTCAAGGACAATTTTGATATCAGGCAAGGCTTTGTACGACTGCTGTTGCTCAAGCACCTCAATACCATCTTGATTCATCTATCCGTTTTCCCATTTTAATAGAAAATTTGACGAACGCACTTACCAACTCTCTTTTGCCTGTGATCGATCTCTCACTAAACTCAAATCACACGGAAAACTTCTTTAGACTCCCACACAATTCCAGACTCAATTTCCAATAGTATGTGTCCCCAGTCTCTCTCCCCAGTCTCTCATAGACATCTTAACAAACACCTGACGCCATGTGATAGAGTCTCCCTGACCTCGCCGAAGACACCGTCAATTCAATTTTGCAGCACGAAGCCGAACCAGCAAGCTGCTCAACCCATTTGAGCCGAATAGGAGAAACACACCCAGAACCATACGGCAGATCAACCCAAAGAATTGTGCCTTAAACTCCACTGGCATTTGGGAATAATGACTGAAGCTATCCCATTGGGCAATTCTGAACAGAATGCTCCCGACTTCAGGGATCGTCAACGATAATACAAGAAGACCAATTGCAGAAAAGACAACCGACTGTACCTGTAGCGCTGTCATCGATCTCAGCCCATTGTCGATGGTGGTTCCGGGCAGAAGATGATTGACAATCTTCACTGCACCAAACCACAACAGGCAGCCAGCAAGCACATAAAACACAAAAGGCACCAACTGGTAATAGATCATACTGGTTTCAGGAAAAGTGAGCTCTACCTGATTGGTCTTCCAGGAAACAAAAAACAAGGTAAAAGTCGTGACGGCATACAGGGCATTCACAAGATAAAACAGACCCAGTAGCCTGCAGCCGATAAAAGCGAGTTCTTCTTTCTTCATGGTTCGTCTCTTTCTGCTTCAATTCTACTGATGCACATTCACATCACATCATACAACATAACTGTATATTATCACACATATTTTTCAGAAGTAGAGGCAATCACCTCTGACAGGTTCCGAAACGCTTTTAACTCACCAAAACAGAGACACGCAGCCCCTCCGCAGGCACACATCTCTTAACAACGAGAGCAACCAGAAACAGGATGAAAGGAAATACAAGAATCAGAGGATCAATCCCCCCCAAACAACAGTATTTCCCTGCAAATAGAACTGCGAGACCTGTTTACGATTTTCCCTCAGAAATTGGTACTCGACTTTTTAAAAGTTGGTCACGGAAAAACACCATCGGCGTTACTTCCCTGTCAGACCAGACCAACCGCCCAGTTCCTGGCTAGAGTCCGTTTGCCTGAAACCGTGCTTATCAGTTCGTCCTGTCGCTTGACCAATGTTTCCTGAATCTGCTCCGCAGCCCAGAGCAGACAACCGCATTATGGACAGCAGGCATCCCCAGCAGGCACAGAATATTCAAGTGCGACATCCGCTCCGCACAGGAGACAGTGGCTCGGTAAACCTTCAGGCGTGCGGGAGGAGATGGTCATGATTCCCCCTCTGTATTCAGTTTTTCTGTAAATCCCTGCCATTCCGGGATATTAGACCGCACGACAAACGTTTGTTCTGCCGCACGATACAGGTAAATACAACCACAGTGCGGACAGATCGCATCCATCGCCCGAACCAGTCGCAGCCTGGTTCCTGGGGCACTCTCAGATATGATCTTCATAACGATCTCAGACCAGCGTTCATCTGCCAGCCCCAGCGCCTCAGCCCCGATGACTTCACCACATTTCAGACAGACAAACTGATCCGCCAGTTTTCTCATCTTTCGCTTTTTACGTTGAGCCTGAATCAGGGAAACAGTTACGATGATCGGTAATAGCAAAATGAAGATCAGAACGATGAAACCATTGGTTAATTTCTTAAGCATGCTCAACCTGTCTGATTCCGAAATATCACCACGCAAATGCTTCAACAACAAAGAAATAGAATAACAGAATATCCCTGAGTCTGCATTGAGAATCAGCAAAGCAGTGGAATCCTAACACTATCCCGTTCCCCGATCATCCGAAGGGGGATGCCCCATTACCTGGCGATACTGTGCCGAGAACTGAAAGACACTCGCAAAGCCCAGCAGATGCGCGGCTTCTCCCACGCGAAGCCCCTCATGCTGCATCAGCCGCTGCGCAAATTCCATTCGCGCCCGTCGCAAAAACTGCTTGGGACTCATCCCCAGTTGCGTACGAAATAGTCGCCGCAGGTGAGGCTCTGATAAACCCGCTGCTTCCGCTAGTTCCGAGATCCGATAATTTTGATCCGGCGCGGCTTCGATCAGACGCTTAATTATCTGTAAACGCTCATCCAACGGGGGACTATCAGTTATTTCTGCTTCAGGAAACATCAACCGTACCGCAGCCGCCAGCAGGCAACCATCCGGGTCGCCTCGTTGTACGTGGATCGTTTTCAACAAACCAATCAGCGCCGATCTCTGTGGTTCCTGTTCCCGAAACTCAACAGCCCGTTGATCAGTCAGTCGCTCCGAAGATTGGAATTCCACAAACAGATACGACACAGGCTTCCGCTTCGAATACCGGTTTTCACGCAGCCCCGGCGAAAGCAGTCCCAGCCAGCTGGACTGCACCGCAAACTCCTCTCCGGAGATTTGAAACTCCCCACACCCCGATTCCACAAATAGAAATCGATAATGATTAATCCGCCGCGGCCGGAGGTGCAATTCCTGATGAAACCGCACTTGGTTACTGGCTATATACCGCAAAGAGTCTCCCATAGCTGCCTCTTTCCCAATGATCGTTTTTGACAAATAAATAAACGATTCCGACATTCCTTGCAAGCGAGTCGAACGCTAGGATTATTCATTATGACAAATGTGCTCCTAATAAATTCGGTCCACTTTCGCCCCCTTGACCTGGTGGTGATCGTCGTCTACCTCACACTGATGGCGGGCATGGGCATCTGGTTTTCGCGTCGCAATCAATCGACCGAACACTATTTTCTCGGCGATCGTAATTTTCCTGGCTGGGCCATCGGCCTCTCCATGCTGGGCACGTCCATCAGCTCCGTCACCTTTCTGGCATTTCCAGCCGCCGCCTATGCACTTGACTGGCGCCAGCTGATTTCCAATCTTACTCTGCCACTGGTCGCCGTCCTGGCCATCATTGTCTTTATTCCGTTTTTCCGTCGCGGAAATACCACCAGCGCGTTCGAATATCTTGGCGATCGCTTTGGCACCATCCCGCGACTGTATGGCACGCTCAGTTTCATCCTGCTGCAATTGATCCGCTTGGGTAAGGTCTTGTTTCTGGTTTCAATCCCCGTCAGTCTGCTTACCGGCTGGGACATTCGACTCGTCATCATTGGCGTCGGCATCTTCATCTCGTTCTATACCATCGCCGGCGGCATCGAAGCCGTCATCTGGACCGACGTTATTCAAACCATCGTCCTCTGGCTCGGTGGCATACTCTGTTTCACGATCATCGTTCTGCAACTTCCCGGCGGTCTGGGGCAGGTCTTCGAGGTCGGCGCCGCGCAAGGCAAATTCAACGTCGGCTCGTTTGACTTCAATCTCACCGAACGCACCTTCTGGACGGTCTCCCTATTAGGCATCATCAACTGGCTCACGATCTACTCCAGCGATCAGAACGTCGTCCAGCGTTTCATCGCGGCTCGCAGCCTCAGCGAAGCCCGCAAAGCAACTACCCTATATTCGATTCTGGCCGTCTTCACCTGGTCCTTCTTCTTCCTGATCGGTACCTCTGTATTCGTCTTCTATCAGATCCATCCCGATCCCGGAGTCAAAGGTCTTCAGGCCGACGAAATCTTTCCCTGGTTCATCCTGACGCAGGTTCCCGCGGGTCTTGCCGGCCTGGTCATATCGGGAGTGATGGCCGCTGCCATGTCGAGCCTCGATTCCTCAATCAACTCGATTTCGACCGTCATGACAGTCGACTTAATGAAACCCTGGCTCGCTCCAGGCCGCGACGATCGCTTTTATCTCCGCATGGCACGACTGATCGCGATCCTCGCTTCAATTCTGATGATCGCCGGAGCGATTTTCTTCAGTTCCATCGAAAAGGAAAGCATGAACGACTTAAGCTGGATCATCGCCTCGGTCTTCGGCGGCTGTCTGCTTGGCCTGTTCATGCTCGGTTTCTTCACCCGTCGCATCGACAACACGGCCGCCATCATCGGACTGATCGGCGCCGTCGTCGTCAATCTTTACCTCGGACTCAGTTCCGGCGGCTGGCTACCAGAAGACTGGACGCTCCCCATTCATTCCTACTGGGTCGGTCTCCTCGTCAATCTGGCGTTCATCTTCATCGCTGTTGTAGTGAGTCTCTTCCGCGGTACCAATCCACGTGAACTTCACGGCCTGACCGTCTGGACTCTGAAGGAGAAATCATGAACGTACCACTGCAGACAGACATCGCCATTCTTGGCAGCACGCCCGGCGGCATTGCGGCTGCGATCGCGGCGGCCCGCCTGGATCGCTCAGTATTGCTGATCGAACCACAAGCCCATATCGGCGGCATGTCAGCCAGCGGTCTCGGCAAAAGCGACGTCGAACGGCGTGACCTCATCGGAGGCCTGTTTCAGGAATTTACAAATCGCATCCACCAGTATTACCTCAATCAAACTGGTCCCGATTCAGAAAATGAAACGCTCTGCCAGAACGGATATTTCTTCGAACCCTCGGTCGCAGAAACGATCTTCGAGGAGATGCTCGCAGCAGAACCCCAGATCACGCTGCTCAAAAATCACCGTCTTCAATCCGCGACTAGCATTAAGAAGCGTCTAACAGAAATCAGCGTTTCTCAAACCCAAACCGGAGAACGAAAAACCATCCGGGCACACGCCTTCATCGACGCGACCTACGAAGGCGATCTGCTCGCTGCCGCCGGTGCTGAATTTCGACTGGGTCGCGAAGCCCGCGATGATTTTCATGAACCACACGCCGGTGAAGTCTACTTCGACTACCATCAGCAAACGTTTCTTCCCGGCAGTACGGGCAGGGGAGACGATCGGCTGCCCGCTTACACATACCGGCTCTGCCTGACGACTGATCCCGCGAACGCAGCCCCGATAATAGAGCCGCCCCCTAATTATAACCGTACCCACTATCTGGGGTACTTCGACGATCTCGACGCGGGACGACTCGCAGGGCCGACTTCGTTCAAACCGGGACGCGGCTACGAACCGGCTCACTTTAACACCCTGGTCCGCGCACTCAGTGTCACGCCGCTTCCGAATCAGAAAACCGACGTGAACATCAACCCGCGCCCGCTCGGTTTCCCCTTTCCGGAAGAGAACCGCGATTACCTGACCGGCGATGCCGCGACCCGTGAGGAAATCTGCACACGCATTCGCAATCTGACATTGGGACTGCTCTGGTTTCTGCAACAAGACGCACAAATTCCGGCCGAACAACGAGCACTCGCCAATCAGTATCACTTGCCGAAAGATGAATTCACCGACAACGGTCATTTTCCGTTTCAGCTTTACATCCGTGAAGCACGTCGGCTGGTTGGCGAATTCACCCTCACCGAACGGCACATCACCCATCAACCGGAGCAGGGGATCAACGAGAGTGAAACCGAAACGTTTCCCGATACCATCGCTGTTGGTGAATTTCCGATCGACAGCTTTCCCTGTCGCAAACGTCAACCCGGCGACACGATCGTACTCGAAGGTTACCTCGGCATGCTCGATCACATCACACGTCCCTACGAAATCCCGTACCGGATCATAATTCCACAAATAATTGACGGACTGATTGTTCCGGTCGCCGCATCGACCACGCACGTTGCGTTTTCTTCGATCCGCATGGAACCAACCTGGATGGCCCTCGGGCAAGCCGCCGGCGTCGCCGCACATCTGGCGATCGAACACCAGTGCTTACCCCGGAACATTCCAATTCACGAACTGCAAAACCAACTGGCCCAAGACGGCCAGGTCCTGAAACATCAGCCTGTGATTTCAAAATAAAGGAACCCAATCCATGAGAAAACACTTACACACACTGTTCACTGTTCTGACTCTGCTACTTCTGAATACTCCTTCCCATGCCGCTGATAAATCTACGTCGCCGGTCCCGGTCCTCAACCTGCCCGGTTCCGGCACCGATGTGAAAGCGATCGACTATTCCAAACTCCCACGTCTGACCGGCGAGCACACAATCATCAATCCGGCTGCTCTCGGCCCTTATCCAAAGAAATCGAATAAAGTCGACCTGCGCGACCTGCGACTGAATCTGCACAATTACCTGATTCATCATGACGGCAAGTTCTGGTGTATCTGGAGCGACGGCCCACGAATCGAAGACGAACCAACACAGGAAATCAAATACGCCACCAGCGCCGATGGCCTGCACTGGAGCAAAGCCAAGTCGGTCACTGGCACTCCCGAGAAACCAAACGCGTTCATCGCCCGCGGTCTCTGGATTCGAGATGGAAAACTCCTGACACTGGCAGCAAAATACCAGGGACACGGTGCCTTCGGACCCCCAGCAAAAAAGCAGTTGGAACTGGTCGCCTATCGCTGGGAACCCGCGCAAGATAAATGGGTGTATGAGGGACAACTGTATGACAATGCGATCAACAATTTCCCACCACAGAAACTCCCTTCAGATAACTGGATCCTGACCCGTCGCGATTCCCGGTTTAACGTCAGCGTGCTGATTGGCGGCGTCAAAGCGCTCAACGATTGGAAGTCTTTCCCCGTCGTCGGCGTCAAACAGGTCAAAGGTTTTCGCCCCGATGAACCGATCTTCTGGGTCCTGCCTGACAACAGCCTGTATGCACTCTTCCGAGACAACGGCGGCTCGCAGCGATTGTTCTTCTCCACTTCCAACGATGAAGGACGTACCTGGAAATCTCCTGTGCTCTCAAATTTCCCCAACTCCAGCAGTAAGCTCTATTCGCTACCAACCAGCCATGGCTATCGCGTCCTCGTCCTCAACGCACATCCCGCCGTCAACCGCCGCGAACTCTATCTGGCCGTCAGTCCCGACAACAAAACCTTCACCCGCCTGGCGAAACTGGAGATCCCATCGCCGGATGAATTACCTGAAGAGGTCGTATCACTAAAAAAGAAGTTCAGCGCGGGCATCGCCAGCCTGCAATACCCGCACGTCATCGAACACGATGGTTATCTCTACATCGCCTTCTCCCGCGGCAAAGTCCAAACCGAAGTCTTTCGTGTGAAGCTGTCTGATATTGATGCATTACTGAAATCAAATAACAATTGAAGGTTCAGCAAAACAGACAATGTCCACCGAGCAGACAGTCAATTCCGTCAGTCGCCAGATGCCATAAGCAGCCGACGGCGACCGCCCGCCATCTCCAGGAGGGAATGAACAACAAGACGGCATAAACGGCGGCAGCCCACCAGTTATGCAGCGGGTGAAAACCGAGACTACAGCGGTTGGGATCAAAAATGGGATCGGCCAGCAGATGATCGACGTCGATCAGCATCGTCGTCAGCATGATCAACCCCGCCTGCACCCAGTGTTCTTTCCAGAACAGCCGCGCAATCAAAAACGGCACCAGCAGGTGGCACGAATAATGAATCAGATGCCGCACGACATCAGGAACAGGTTCCATTCTATCTGTGAATCCTTAGACCGTTTTACTATATGAAATCTATTATACTTGAGCCTTACGGTCCTATATGAGAAATGAGGACTCATCTTAGTATGAGCTACTTTGCATCATACCCGAGCAGAAACTTGACCACAAACACGCCTTTGCCTTGTTCTTCGTGGCTCCAGCGCATCATTTCGGTCATGCATTCCATCAATCGATCATAGTCCCCCACAACATAAGTCGAGGTCGAACCCGCCGTCACGCGCAGATCCGAATAGCCCTGCAGTTTGGCAATGAATCCCTTGATCAGGGATTTATAGTTTTCCTGAAGCGGATACAGGCTAATTTCGGCGGTACTGATCATTGACGTCATTTCCTTATCATTAATTCCCCTGTCAGAGAGCAGGGGAGTTCCATTGCTCAATCACCCTGATCGTATCAGACACCAACAGGCTGTCAATAAACGTCTCAAAGCAACACAATGAGACAACATCATTGCATGCCAGTCATCTTGACCAGAACCACTGAGTACCGTCGCCTGTCCGGGGACGGGCAGGCGAAACTCATACATCGCGGCATCACTGGAATCGACCTCTGTCATTCACACACCTGAATTGGTTCGGCTGTTCAATCTCAACTGATTTCATGAGGCAGACTGCCCGGTTTATCCCCCGGCATGCCTGTGGTCCATGATAGTATTTACGCAACAATTTAAATATATTATTCTGCAGTGGTATCCCTCATTCAAGTCGTTTCCAGTAAACATCTTACCACCACATGATTCACACTGCAAAGGCTGCGACCTCTTTGGCGGTTACAGCAAGTGTAACAAGCGTGGAGACCGCGACTGGGGGATTTCCCCCATATTGAACTAAACCTACCCGGTGTTCATGTCGATAGTAAACTATTATTGAAACGGCAAGGCAAGTTCCTAAGCCTTGCCAGCAGGCACTTTATCAAATCATCTACCTTGACCAACAATATAAAGAGTTACCGAGAAGAGAGATTAAAATGATTGTCCGGAAAGATAAAGCTTTTACTGCTGTAACGGGAGCAGGCGAAACCATCCATATCACGAGTTACAAAAAAGTCCATCACGAGTACGACCTGAGAGTCGGCTTTTATGAAGTCGAAGATGAGAACCGCTTCCTGCTGGACGAGTCCGGCAGACCCGTCAATTGTATTGAAAAAGGGAATTATCAAATCATTGATGGCAACGAGCTCATCGACGCCGTTTCTGCTGACCCCAATGCTCTGTAATTCGAACAGACTTGCGACTTGAAGTGACCGGGTAAGACGTCTTGCTCGGTCACTTTTTTTTGTCAACCGCATTTGTCATTCCAGATGAGTTTGATTTTATAAGCTCATATACTGGCTAACATTCATTCCGCAGGACATTTCTAGTTTCTTGTTGGCCCGCGTTATTTTTTTCCTATAATGGAAACAGACTCATATTAATCGATGGCTCTGAAGCACAGATTAGAATCTCTTGCGAGGAAAGGGGATTTGAAATGAACGCCCCCAACGAGATGGCTCCGGATAAAGATAAGAAATCTATCACGCGATGGCTTCTAGATCATAAAGCCATACTGCTGATCGTCGTTCTTATTACGGCATTCGCTGTTCATTTTGTGACTCTTTTAAATAGAGCAGTCGCGAAACAACGCGCAATAAATCAGCTTCGCCATATTGGCCTCGCAGCCATCAATTACAGTTCTGGTGCGGCAGGGAATTTTCCGATGGGAGGCACAACAGACCAGGCCGGAAATCCACAACATGGCTGGATGACAACCATTCTCCCTTTTATGAAACAAGGCATACTGGCAGAACAGATCAATTATGATAAGCCGTGGACTGCACCTGAAAATGAGCACGTTTTCAAAACGATGATCCCCGCTTATCTCAATCCTGAAATTCACGACCCCCTAACGAATTCAAAAGGATATGCCCTGTCTCACTACGCAGCAAATCCACACGTATTTGGAATCAATAAGTCTGCCAATATCGGCACTATCGGTTTAGCAGGGCGGATAACAAATACAATACTCATGGGTGAGATTAACGCGAACTATCCTGCCTGGGGATCAACCAAAAACATGCGCGACCCTGCGAAAGGACTTAACGGCGGCCCTGACCGTTTTGGCAGTCCTTCAGGTGAAGGGGCTACAGTCATATTCGTTGATGGAAGTGGAAAATTTCTGAATAAAAACATTAGCCCCCTCATCCTCAAAGCAATCAGCAACCCCACCGGCAAAGGCCCCGTTCCGCCTAACGCGTTTTAGCGGGCTGAATCTAAAAGAGATTTACCAGCCGCATTG
>TARA_R110002095_G_scaffold35763_3_pt1 | contig 24673 bp, 16 predicted proteins | sample TARA_R110002095 | Tara Oceans TARA_R110002095 (sample SAMEA4397255) | marine metagenome | biome: Polar Biome; feature: [SRF] surface water layer (ENVO:00010504); material: water (ENVO:00002006), including particulate matter (ENVO:01000060) such as... | depth 5 m | reverse complement strand
CTACAACCAGAACCGTTTTATTGATCTGATCGAAGACGACCATATGGTCGTATAATGCAAAGGACAGATCAGGGAGTTGACGGTCATTTTCCGGGGCATTGGGTAAATTCTCGGAATAACGGACCACATCGTAACCCGCATATCCAACCGCACCGCCACAAAAACGAGGAAGTGCAGGCAACTCTGCCGCCTGATATTGCCCAAGAATCGCTTCCAGTTCCCGCAATGGATCGTCAACCGTGCGTTCCTCTGTCTGCCCCCCCTGCTGGATAACCATTCGCTTTTCGTAAGCGTCTATCGTCAGAAACGGATTTGCTCCCAGAAAACTGTAGCGGCTGATCTGTTCCCCGCCGACCACACTTTCAAACAAAAAAGAATAAGGCCCTTTTTCCAGCAACTGATAAGCACTGACGGGAGTCAGAGTATCCCCCGTCAACTGCCGATATACGGGTACCAGGTTTGACTGACCGGAAAGCGTTTTAAATGTTTCAAAATCGGGAACGTATTTCATGAATTATCTTAATTTGAACGGTCTATGGATGAACAAGCATCCCGGTTTTCAAATCCTCTGGGTGGACTCTCTTATGAACATTTCTCATCTCCGAGACAAGCTGCGGGCAGGCTCAGTTCTCAAAAATCTCTAAAATGACTAATTCTGACCGACTATTTTATTCCGGGTTTCCGGTGATTAAGATTTTGATTCTCATGAGAGGAATGGAATTACGGACGTTGATTGCATAAAATAAAACGAGTCATTCAATCTTATAAAGCTTTCAATGAGTTCGAAGTTCATGAGGCTTTGTTTTCCCTGACTGAATGATTAAGGTATTCGTTCTCAGAGTTTACACCGATTGGGAATGAATGTCACGCGAGAGACAATGCCAGTGAGAGGCCAGATTTCCAGCAAATCGATCATGAATATCGTTTTATTTTACTAAAGGAGAAACAGGGTGAATTTGGACGCGTTCACTCGCACAAGTGGTGAATGGCTGAGAGGAATCGGTCCCGATTCGGATATTGTCATGTCCAGCCGGATTCGACTGGCCAGGAATCTCGCACAGTTTCCCTTTATCAGTCGCTGCAACGAATCGACATTGGGTGAGATTGAGCAGCTCATGCGTCCGATTATCACCACACTTCCCATGAGCGTCAAACTGTCGTATCTGGATGTAAACAAATTAGGCAGTCTGGATCGGCAGTTCATTGTCGAACGCCAGCTTATCAGCCGTGAACACTCCGAACGATCTGGTCCGCGTGGCGTGGGTCTGGATACCGAGGAAAATATCGGCATCATGGTCAATGAGGAGGATCATCTCAGGCTGCAGGTACTCCGCAGCGGATTTTCTCTTAATGAATGCTGGGAAACCATCAATCAGATTGATGACCTGCTGGAACAGGAAGTCACTTATGCTTTCAACGAAGAGTTTGGTTATCTGACTGCCTGCCCCACGAATGTGGGTACCGGAATTCGGGTCAGCGTCATGCTGCACCTGCCGGCACTGGTGATTACTAAAGAAATCCAGAAAGTGTTTCAGGCACTCCAGAAAATCAATCTGGCGGTACGTGGCCTGTACGGGGAAGGGAGCCAGGCAATGGGTGACTTCTACCAGATTTCGAATCAGGTCACTTTAGGGCAGACGGAACAGCAGCTGATCGACAGCATCAAGGAAGTCGTCCCCAATATCATCTCCTATGAACGGCGCGTCAGAAACTCATTAATCAAAGAAAACCGTCAGGGACTACACGATCAGGTTTCGCGGGCTTATGGAATATTAAGTACGGCTCAGACGATCAGCTCAGAGGAAACCATGCACCTGCTTTCCAGCGTGCGGATGGGAGTCAATCTGGGACTGATCGAAGGCCTGCCCATCTCGACAGTCAATGAGATGTTCATCTTCACCCAGCCTGCGCATCTGCAGAAACTGAGGGGGGGAGAACTGGAATCAAGCGAACGGAACGCCGCCCGCGCGAATTATCTTCGCCAGCGGATCAGCGACGCCAGCAGCTCTAATTAGTTGCCCCTGCAAACTGATTGCCATTGTCTGTCACCCTGGCAATCTCTTCCGACGAACACTTGCGCCCTGTGATATCTACACGATTTTTGGTTAAAATTATCGGTGACCAGGAACTCAGCGTTTATAAGAAAATCGCACATCCCGAACAGGAATTCCACTCGTTACTCGACACGGAAGAGGATTGAGTGTTAAAATGTGGCATGCCTTCCAGATTCATCCAAATGGGTCATATTGACGGGAGTCCCCCATGCCAGATGGCCTCATTACGTGCTACAACTTCACAAACCTCGATAACGTTTCCGCTATTAAAACAGCATTTTGTCCATTCAACCGGGATAGCACCATGCGAAAATTTGTCTGTATTTTTCTTACCCTCTTCGCATATACCGCCGACACTGTAAACGCCCAGGAATTTCAGAACCTCTTTAACGGGAAAGACCTGAGCGGCTGGGCCGGAAAAGAAGGTTTCTGGACCGTCAAAGATGGTGCGATTGTCGGCCAAACCACAGAGGATAAACCGGCAAAACCGAACACATTCCTCGTCTGGCAAGGGGGAGAGGTGGGCGACTTTGAATTCAAAGCGACCGTCCGTTTCAAAGGCAACAACTCTGGCGTTCAATATCGCAGCGAGCTGGTTGATCCCGAAAATTTCGCGCTAAAGGGTTACCAGGCCGATCTGCATCCGAAACCGGAATATTTCGGCATGATGTATGGCGAGAGAACTGGTCGCGGGATTCTCGCAGAACGTTTCCAACGCGTTGAAACGGGTGTCGAGGGGAAAGCGAAAGTCATTGCGGAGATTGGAGATAAAAAACAAAAACTCACTGATTGGGAATGGAACGAAATTCGGATCGTTGCCGTCGGAAACCGCATGGTGCACCAGATTAATGGCGTCAACACCATCGATTTGACTGATACGCATCCCGACGCATTTTCGAAAGGTGTTCTGGGACTGCAGCTCCACGCTGGTCCGCCGATGAGGGTTGAGTTCAAGAATCTTCAGTATCGCCCGTTGGCCGGTGCCGAAGCGGCTGCGGTACTCAAAGCGGCCGTCGAGAACAACAAAAAAGCGCCCTCTTCCCCAAAAACGGTAACTTCGAAATCAAAAAAAACTGGTCGGTTTGACTGGGTGTCAGAAAACCCCACTCCAGTCTGGGTCTGGCGCACCGACAATCCAACTGGAAATGATCCGATCTACCTGCGTCAGAAATTTGAAGTCCCGGACGCGATTAAAGCGGCGCGACTCTATTTCACATGTGATAACGGCGCTACTGTCTGGATCAACGGAAAAGACGCAGGCACAGCGACCGACTGGGGCAATCCCATCATGCTGAGCGACGCCAAAAAGTTCGTCCAAACCGGGACTAACCAGATTGCGGTTCGGGCAAAGAATAACGGTGGCGTTGCGGCGTTTGTATTGAAACTGGAAATCGAATTCGCTGATGGCAAAAAGCAGCAGATTATTTCCTCTCCCGAATGGAAACTGACCGATGCCGAAACCAAAGACTGGCAGATCGCCCACTTCGACGACTCCAGCTGGAAACTGAAGCTGAAAAAAATGGGTAACTTCGGCAGTGGCCCCTGGGGCAAACCAGGCATCACAACACGCAGTGGAATCGATCTGGAGGGACTTACCGAATCCATTACGATCGCCAAAGGTTTCAAAGTGGAGCTGCTCTATGAAGTTCCGATCAACGAAGAAGGGAGTTGGGTTTCGCTGACGACTGACGGCAAAGGACGCTTATTAGCCAGCGATCAAGGCGACAAAGGCCTCTACCGCATCACCATCTCTGAGGATGCTGAGAAGCCACAGGTCGACGTGGAAAAAATGCAGATCGATCTCTCTGGCGCTCAGGGCATGACCTGGCTCAACGACGCACTCTTCTTTCACAAGAGCGGCGGCAACCTTTACAAAGTCACCGATACCAATGGCGATGACCTGTTAGATTTAGCCGAAGTGCTGCCCAGCGAACGCAGCGGCGGCGAGCACGGTAACCACGCCGTGATCGTGGCGGAGGATGGAAAGCACCTTTATGTCATCGGTGGAAATCATGCTGAATTACCCCCCAAAGCCAGTATTGTCCGCTCGCGCGTACCGACCTGGGACGAAGACCTTCTGTTACCGCGCGAATGGGATGCGAACGGTCATGCCCGCGGTCGTCTCGCACCGGGGGGTTGGATTTCGAAATTCTCCCCCGAAACAAAACAACATGAGATTATCTCAACCGGCTACCGCAACCAGTATGACATTGCCCTTAATCGTTTCGGCGACCTTTTCACATACGATGCCGATATGGAATGGGACCTCGGAACACCCTGGTATCGCCCCACGAGAATCAACTGTGCCGTCAGCGGTTCTGACTATGGGTGGCGCAGCGGTTCCGGTAAATGGCCCGAATATTATGAAGACAGCCTGCCTGCAGTCGTAAATATCGGCCCCGGCTGTCCGACCGGCGTGATCAGCGGCCAGGGCGCGAAGTTTCCTGCCAAATACCAGGACGCAATTTTCGCACTCGACTGGACCTTCGGCACGATTTATGCCATTCACCTGACTCCGGACGGCGCTGGTTACCGTGGCGAACAGGAAGCATTCTGCTACGGCTCACCGCTACCCTTAACTGATGCAATTATTGGACAAGACGGTGCGCTGTACTTCACTATTGGTGGTCGTGGCACACAATCGGCACTCTTCCGCATCACCTACGTCGGTGAAGAATCGACCAAACCCGTAACGGGAGAAATCGCTGGGGCCGAAGCACGGAAACTCCGTCGCAACCTCGAAGCATTTCACGGCAGGCAAGACCCCGCCGCTGTAGACGCTTCCTGGCCTCATCTTTCCAGTTCAGACCGCTGGTTACGCCACGCAGCACGCGTCGCGATCGAATCCCAGCCCGTTGATTTATGGTCAAAGAAAGTCTTTTCCGAGAAGAACTCGCAGACCCGTATTTCGGGTGCTGTTGCTCTGGCACGGATGGGGAACGAATCGTATCGTGATGCCCAAATTGCTGCCCTGCTCGAACTGGACCCGGCTGAATTAAGTGAGTCTCAGTTCCTCGGTCTCCTCCGTGCCTATTCTCTGACCTTTATTCGTCTCGGTAAACCAACGGCAGAACAACGCACGCAGATCATCGCCGAGCTAGACCCTTATCTGCCGAACAAAAACAAAAAAATCAACACCGAACTGGTTCGCGTTTTAGTTTATCTCGAAGCACCAAACGTCATTTCGAAAGCCATCGAACTCATCGCCAACCGCGGGGAGCCGGAAGTGCCCGACTGGACTGAACTCGCCAGTCGCAATAAAAATTATGGTGGTCGCGTGCTTGAGATGCTTGCGAATCATCCGCCGACACACGAAGTCAATTATGCATTCATGCTTCGCAACCTGCGCAAAGACTGGACGATGGACCAGCGCCGCGCTTACATCGAATTCATCAACGCCGCCGCGAAATATCCCGGCGGCAACAGCTATGGAAAGTTTCTCAGCAACCTGCGAGACGAGGTTCTTGGTTACCTGAGCAACGCCGATCGCGCTGCACTGGCTGACATCAGCGGCGAGAACTTCAACCCCGTACCCAATTTCGAAATTACCGCACCACAAGGACCTGGCCGGACCTGGACTATTGGCGACGCGAGCAGACACACTGCTGGAAACGAGCTGCGTGCGGCAAACTTTGAAAGCGGTCGCAACCTGTTCCACGCTCTGCGCTGTGCAGCGTGCCACCGATTTGACGGTCTTGGAGGCGATGTTGGTCCGGACCTGACAACGGTGAAAAACAAGTTCGATGCCAGATATATTCTCGAATCCATCATCGAGCCGAGTAAAGTCATTTCCGATCAATATCAGTCATCGATTGTGGTAACCGATGATGGACGCACTCTCACGGGCCTGGTAGCAAACTCTGACGGTAAAGTCATTGTCTATCCGGCTGATGCGAAAGCCAAACCGATCGAGGTCTCTCTTGCACAGGTGGAAGAAATCCTGCCTTCCCCTGTTTCGCAAATGCCACAGGCGATGCTGAACGCGCTCAATGGCGACGAAGTACGGGATCTGATGGCGTACCTGCTGTCCGGCGGTGATCCGAAATCGCGGATTTACCAGAAATAAACGGCGAAAGAACTGACATGCAGGAGAAAGTTGCATCGCGATTGTAAGGTTATACGACCTTACAATCGCCCGCTTCGAAATACGCCGTAAATCAGCCAGATTCCCAACAGACTCGACATCATAAAAATCGGAATGCTGATATAAACCAGCCGCGTGTCAGAAGAAAGAGTAATCGCCGAGGCCAGGATCAACGCTGACATCACCATTCCGATCGCCAGCCGATTGCCAGAACGATCCATCTCAGTTGTCAGATGATCGATGCCTTTATGCTCCAGATGAATCCGGAGCTCATCGTCGCTCAATTTCCCCAAAGTACGACCGATCTGTTCCGGCAGATCATGCATGACTTTTGACAGGTTACAGGCTTCTGACCAGAATCGGGTGGCAATGGCGCGAGGCTGGTATCGTTCAGAGGAAATCTGATAAACGTACGGCTCCATTTCCTGCGCAATATTCAATTCAGGAGCAATACGGGTCGCAACTCCTTCCAGAGTAATCAAAGCACGAATCAGCAGCATGATATCGACCGGACATCGGATGCGGTGAATCGCCAGAATATTGATAAAGTCGGTCAACATTTTTCCTACGCTGATCTGATCCAGCGGAATGCCGTAATAATTTCCGATGAAATCACGCAGATCGGCGCGTAACAGCTGATGATCAACGGCCCGTTTCGCTTTGCCAATATTCAAAACCACATCGACCAGCTTAGCCGTATCTTTTCTCGCCACATTCAATAATAAGTCAACCAGCATATCCCGGCGTTCTTCTTCCAGAACTCCGATCATGCCGTAATCGATCAGACATAGTGACCCGTCAGGCAGGACACGAAAATTTCCCGGATGGGGATCGGCGTGAAAAATACCAAATTCAAAGGTCATTTTCATAAAAATGCGTGCCCCGTTGGCGGCAACTTCACGCGCACTGATGGGCAGGTTTTTCAATTCTTTTTCATCATCAATCCGATAGCCGTCGATATATTCCATCGTGATAATATCGCCTTGCGTCATCTCCCAGTAAATTTTGGGAACATATAATGTCGCATCGTCCTGAAACAGCCGGTAAAACTCATCGGTCGAACGCGCCTCTCTCATAAATTCCAGTTCCCGCCGGATCGTGCGGGAAAACTGATTAACCAGACCGATGGGATCAAACACTTCCGCGTCAGGGAAATGGCGCTCGATCATTGTTGCCAGTTCGTACATCAGGCTTAAATCCTGTTCAATCACCCGGTCGATATCAGGACGTTTCACTTTGATCACCAGTTGTGTGCCATCATGAAGACGGGCACGGTGTACCTGTGCTAACGAGCCGGCCGCTAATGGCTTCTGATCAAATTCCGCAAACAGAGTATCAATCGAATCCCCTAATTCCCGTTCTATGATCGCGATTGCGATGCTACTCGGAAAAGACGGAACGTGTTCCTGAAGTTTTGACAACTCCCGGATGACATCCCGGGGTACGAGATCAGGGCGCGTACTTACGACCTGACCAAACTTGATAAATGTGACTCCCAGACTTTCCAATGCACGTCGGATGCGTTTGGCGCGGGTTAATTTGATTTCGGGTTCGGTACGTTTCCAGAACAGCAACCGGCGGCCCCAGCGAAGATACCGCCTCAGTCCCAGTTGATCTACCAGATCATCAAAACCATAATTTACAAGAACGGTGACGATCTCGCGGCTTCTTCGTAGATTTCTTAATAACCGTAGTGGGTTAGAATCCAAAGTCTTCTCCTGCAAAGAAAGCGATCTCACGAAATTCCTCTTCGGTAAGCGCAGTCTAACATTCAATTCGGCATTCAGTTCGGTTTTACTTTTTATCTTATCAGACTATAACAGACGTTCCTATGCAGCAAAGCCCCGATCCTATTAAAATGGGATTCGGCGAAATCTTGTCACATTTACCCGGTGCGCGGAGACGGAAATATGCGTTTTCTGAAATACATCCTGCTCTTGATGTTCGGCACGGCATCAACCTCAATCTGTCAAGCAGGCGACTGGCCGCAAATTCTGGGCCCGTATCGTAATGGTCATGCGGAAGGCGAATTGCTTGACGCGGCATGGCCTGAAACCGGCCCTGCCGTCAAATGGCAGCGCGAGGTCGGCAATGGTTATGCAGGACTGGCTGTATTCAAGGACACTGCGATACTATTTCATCGCATCGGTGACGAGGAAATCGTTGAAGCCCTGCAGCCCCAAACGGGGGAAGTCCTCTGGAAACACTCTTCACCCGTTAATTATCGCGGCACGTTTAACCCCAATGACGGCCCGATCGCTATTCCCCTGATTCACAAAGACCGCGTCTATGTCTATGGAATCGCCGGTCATTTACAGTGCCTCGATCTTAAGACCGGCAAACGAATCTGGTCGCGCGAGACACATAAGGATTTTCAGGTCGGCGAAGGCTATTTTGGGGTCGGCAGCACTCCGATTATTGTGGAAGACAGGTTGCTGGTGAATGTAGGCGGAAAACGTCAAAATGCCGGCATCGTTGCGTTCTCTCTCGACAAGGGATTTACGCTGTGGCAGGCAATGCCGGACGACGCCAGCTACTCCTCCCCCACTTCCGCATTTTTACACGGGCGTTATTATGCAATCTTCATCACACGCATGCATCTGGCAGGTCTAGACCCACAGAATGGAAACATCCTGTTTCAATTCCCTTTCGGCAAACGGGGGCCGACTGTCAATGGTGCGAACCCGGTACTGGTTGGGAATCATGTATTTGCCACGGCCAGTTATGGAGTTGGCGGATTCTGGGGCAATATTGAACGGGCGCATGCCAGTGAAATCTGGCGTGATGATCAAATCATGTCCAGCCAATACACAACGCCGATTGAATACGGAGGGACCCTGATTGGAATCGATGGTCGTCAGGATGTCGGCAAATCGCGGCTGCTCTGCTTTGACCCCAAAACCAAAAAAATCAACTGGAAACAGGATAACTTTGGTTATGCCACCTTGCTGGAAGCCGACAACAAACTGATTCTCATGAAAACCGATGGCACGCTGGTTCTGGCAGAAGCCTCTCTGGAAGAATATAAAGAACTGGGCCGCGCTCAAGTTCTCAATTCGACAACCCGGGCACTGCCGGCACTATCCAACGGGCTCCTGTTTATCAGAGATGAAAAAACTCTGAAATGCCTGCAACTGAAAACGGAAATACCTGCTCCAGAAACGACGCCAAAAACTACACCCGAGAAAGCCACTTCGAAGTAAGGATTGAACTGAAGATGTCAACCAGCCGCCGCTCCCACAGCGAAAAAGAATTCCAACGAGCCCTGAAAGTGATCCCCGGAGGCGTGAACAGCCCTGCCCGGGCATTTGGCGCAGTGGGAGGCCATCCCGTGATCATTGACCGGGGCGAAGGGCAATATCTTTACGACATCGATGGTAACCGTTACATCGATTACGTCGGTTCCTGGGGACCTCATATCCTGGGTCATCGCCACCCGCGTGTGATCTCCCGAATAGAAGAAACGCTCAAAAAAGGAACCAGTTTCGGCGCCCCGACGTTACTGGAAACCGAACTGGCCGAACTCGTGGTAGAACTGGTCCCCTCTGTTGAAAAAATTCGGATGGTGAATTCCGGTACGGAAGCGGCGATGAGTGTGATTCGTCTGGCGCGTGGATTTACGGGACGGGATAAAATCATCAAGTTTGCCGGCTGTTATCACGGGCACGTAGACAGCCTGCTGGTCCAGGCCGGTAGTGGCGCGCTGACATTGGGAACCCCTTCCAGCCCCGGTGTCCCTAAAGGCTGTACGGCTGATACACTGGTACTCGAATATAATGATCTTGATCAGCTCAAAGAAACCTTTGCACAACAGGGCGATCAAATCGCCTGTCTGATTCTGGAACCGGTTGTCGGCAATATGGGGGTTGTGCTTCCGGAGCCCGGTTTCCTGGAAACTATCCGCGAACTTTGCACAAAGCACGGCTCCGTTTTCATTATGGATGAAGTTATGACCGGTTTTCGTGTCGCTCTGGGAGGCGCGCAGAAACGGTTCGGCATTACTCCTGATCTCTGCATGCTGGGAAAAGTGATTGGCGGCGGTATGCCTGTCGGCGCTTATGGTGGGAAGTCCGAAATCATGGATACGATTTCGCCGGTCGGCACCGTTTATCAGGCAGGAACGCTCTCGGGCAATCCGATCGCAATGGCTTCGGGAATTGCTACGCTGGAATGTTTGAGAGAAACCAACCCCTATCCACAACTGGAAGAAAAAACACAGCATTTGACGCGGGGACTCCTCTCTGCCGCTGAAAAAGCCGGGCTGCCTCATACGCTGGCGGAATGCGGCTCGATGTTTACGCTGTTTTTCAATCCGGAAAAAGTCACCAGCTACGCGGTCTCGGCACGCAATGATACCGAACGTTTTGCACGTTATTTCCAAGGGATGCTGGACCGCGGCATTTATCTTCCCTGCAGTCAGTTTGAAGCTAACTTCACCTCCACGATGCTCACTGAAGAGGACATCGTCCATACTATTCAGGCCGCTGAAGAAGTCCTGCAGGAGATTGCCTGAGGGGATTCAGCCCCCTTCATCAACTGGTAAATCCGTTCAAGGCGTGAAGTCGGTGTTTTCATTTATGTCCAGACAGAATGCAGCCAGTAACTGGGCGGCGTGATCCAGGTCTTCCAGGGAAATCACTTCCACGGGACTGTGCATGTACCGATTGGGAATCGCTACGATGCCGGTCGCCATGCCCCCCTGATTCAATTGCATTGCATTCGCATCATTGCCGGCAGGTCGGGAGATACTGTTAATCTGCCAGGAAATTTCATTTTCACTGGCTAATCGCGCCAATGAGGAATACACAACCGGATTCACATTGGGACCGCGATATACAACGGGACCGTGTCCTAATTTGATGTCCCCCTGCTCTTGTTTACTGACAGTCGGGCAATCAGAGGCATGTGTGACATCCACGGCGATTCCCACCTCCGGTTGAATCGAGAATGCGCTGGTTTTCGCACCTCGCAGACCGATTTCCTCCTGCACAGTAGACACGGAATAAACGCCGACATGCGGTGATTTTTCACTCACCTGTCGCAACGCTTCCATCACCACCCAGACTCCCACCCGGTTGTCCATTCCGGGGGCAGAAGCCAGTTGATTCAACATCGGCCGAAAGCCGAGCTCAAAGGTAATCGGATCTCCAATCGCCACCAGCTCGCGGGCCTCTTTCCCATTTTTGGCGCCGATATCGATCCAGAGGTCTTTAATTTCCGGAACCGTTTTTCTTTCCTCAGGGGTCAACAGGTGAATGGCCTTGCGGGCGATGACACCATGGATCGGGCCATCAGCAGTATGCACCTGCATGTTCTGGCCCAGCAACATCTGAATGTCCCAACCGCCGATCAGATTTGCCCAAAGATAACCTTCATCGTCAATATACTGCACGAGAAGACCGATCTGGTCACAGTGCCCTGCAAGCATCACCCGTCGTTTCGCACCGGGATTCACGGTTGCAATGACATTCCCATGCAGGTCTGTTTGGATCGCATCGGCAAATTGACCGACATATTCACGCACAACTTCTTGTATGGGACGTTCGTACCCGGAAGGTGCCGGGGAATGTAGCAGTTTTTTAAGAAAATCCAGCGATGTGGCGTCCATATGTTTTCGTCCTCTGACAGATTGAGGTGTTTGACTTATATACAAAAATACCGATCGCAGCTCGAGAACTGCGGGTCTCTAATACAGCATGTAAGTAGCTTAATTTTAGTAACTTATGATTAGATTACAATCCGCCCTCCAGAGAGTTTCCAGATTGCACTTTCTGAAAATGGAAACCGCTGCATGCAGGGCGGCAAATTTGTACAAAACAGGCACTCCCCGACGAAATCTTTAAGCTAAGCTTTCAATACAATTAAAGCGAATACTCTGACAATTGTCTCGTAAATACCTCCCAAGCGGGAGCGATCTTATTAACTGATTTTAATCTGGATGAACCCGTTTTTTTATAAACGAAGACAGGATCTCTCCTCTATTCGAACTGAACTATCGAGGCCCCCATGACTGACTGGATGAAACTACGAAAAAATTTGATTGGCGAAGGAAAACAAAGCCCGCTTCCTCCCCAAATCAAGTTGCCTATGCTGCCGAAGGCTGTAATGGAATTTTCGCAAAAGGCAGAAGATCCAAATTCGACGCCTAAAGAGCTTTGTAAAATCATCGAAAACGATGCCGGTATTTCGTGCGAACTGTTGCGTTTGGTCAATTCCAGTACCTTTGCTCTGCGGCGAAAAGTTTCTTCAATCCAGCAAACCATCACCCTGCTGGGGATTCGCTCTACAAAACTCTTTTTAATCACGACCGGTCTGAAACAGGCGATGTCGAGTAACGACTCAAAACTGATCAATCTTCCCAACTTCTGGAGCACTAACCTGGAGCGTGCTTTAGCAGCACGTGAAGTCGCCCGACTGATGAAGGTGGATCAGGATGTCGCATTCTCTGCTGCCATGCTGCAGGATTTTCTACTGCCTGTCTTATCGAAAGAATTATTCGACCTCTACCTGAAATTTACTATCAATCAGGATAGCGATCCCAGCCTGTTGAAAGAATACGAACGCAGGCATTTCAGCTGGGATCATTGTGCTGCCGCTGCGAATGTGATGCTGGACTGGTCGTTTCCCGATGATCTGATCTGTTCCGTCTACCTGCATCATGAGGGGCTTAATCTGCTGACAGACTCAGAATTGGGTAAGACGCCGGCGGCTGCCGTAGCAGTGGCTTCCCTGATTCCGGACCCTTTAAGACAGGATCCGAACGGATTAAATCAACTGCTGGCATTGAATGAAGCCTGGCCTGAATTCAATCTGTTTGAAATCGCCGAACAGATCGATAATGAGCTCCGAGAAGAATCAACGGCGGCCAGAAACTATCTCTCGCTGAAAAACCGTCTGGAAAAACATACGGCACTGAGTACCAACGAATAGTTTGAACTACGTTTTTTAGATGCTGAAGTCAGGTTGACGAATCGATATCCCGCTGATTCCTTCATGAAGCGGTCGTGGAATAATCAGACTTTTGATTCAGACTTTTCTCCCATTTTTCTTTTTCAGCTCTGACCTGCTCTTCGCTCGGTTTTTCCTGATCGATTAAGTGATCACTCTTCAGTAAATAGCGTCCGTCTTCAGTATGCAGACAGAACTGCTTGAACCAGAGCATGCTGGCAACATTTGGTTGCGGACTGTAAAGTGTCACGGCGATCCCTTTTTCATAGAGATCATAAAGCATCCCGAAAAAGCCGCTGGGGATGTATTTTACAAAGGTCAATTCCACGCCGACCGATTTGCATTTTTCTTTTTCGATCAGACGGGTCAGTGTTTCACGCAGCAAAGCCAGATCGGCTCCATCCCAGATTTCCATTGTTCCGAAATCCAGGACGGTTACTCCCTCACGCACATAAACACTCATTCGATCGCGTTTTGAAGCCATGCCGTCGTTCTCTCTTTCTGCTTGTTGACCATCAAAGCTGTTAAACAGTGAACTGTTAAGAAGATTGAATAGACGCAAACAGCGGACCATTCTTGTCCAGAATCATTTACTTCTCGTTTACAATAGAGATAAGCTGATGACATCTTAAGACTTAAGAAATTTCGCCTCTTCCAATATTCACTATCCCTTAACAAAAGCTGTTATGATTTTACTACATCCGGGCAACGTCTGATGTAAAAAATCATCATGACTGTTCCTGCTGTTGAACAGACTGCAAATTCAGATGATTTGTCCTGTCATGTCTGGTATTCACTACGAAAAGCAAACGGAAAGCGTTGGATTTTGGCAACATCCGGTTCAATGCGAACTCGACGTTTCAGTAATAAAAACCTAACAAGCTGCAAGACCGATTGCTGATCAGATTAGAAACGAGCTGAAAAAAGCCGGAAGTCCACAGAGTGAAATCACGAATGGCAGCGGAAATCTGCTCATCCAGTTCATCTCAGAACAGCATCAGTCGGGCGATCCCTTCCAGATTTCGTTATGCCACGTTCTGCTACTTGTTCCCCAGCATCAAAACAGGCTAAATAAGTGCCGACTGGTCTGCGATTCCCTCTTGAGCCAAACCGTAAGATACACTATTTTTCGCACTGACAGGCCGGACAGCGGAGCTGAAACTGATTCAATCTGCAAGGATGCATGATGAACGCTTTAAAATTCTTTTTCACTCTGACATTGATTGGATTCACGCTTTCCGGATGTGGTGGCGCCAGATCTCCGATGTCTGACAAAAAGCATCGACAATCGCAACAACAGTCAGATAGTCCGATGCCAGCTGCTGCAGAACCATTGCCAGAAGAACGGGCCGATTCCCCGTCTGACACGAGCGTACCAGGTAAACAAAAACATGAGACAGTCAGAGTGTTCTATGGCACAAATCGCAACCTGACTGGTTCTACTTATCCCAAACAGTTTTTTGGTTCAGAACGAGCCAGCCTGTCACTCGGTTTCTGCGACGTCAGCATCCCGAAAAGCCATCAGGAAGGGAAACTGGAATCCCCAAAAATCTGGAAGCTGGAATTTCGCGAAAATCCGGATAAACATGTTGTACTAAAGTCAGTAGAGCCGGCATCTGGTCCCGAGTTTCTCACGACCCTGCGAGAAACGATTCAGAACTCGATCGAAGTCGAGCAAACTCCCGAGGGAGAAATCAGTACAGGCGGTGAAGCATTCATTTTTATCCACGGCTATAACAACTCATTTGAAGAATCCGCACGCAGAACGGCACAAATCGCTTATGACTTGAAATTCAAAGGGGCGCCTTTGATGTATAGCTGGCCCTCTCAGGCAAAAGGGACGCTCTGGGCCTATAAAGAAGATGCGCGAACGTCACAGTGGTGTGAGGAGCATGTGACTCTGTTCGTCGAAGCCATTGCATATGAATCGGGAGCTCGTAAGATCCATTTGATTGCGCACAGCATGGGAAATCGGGTACTATCACGGGCTTTGAAAAACATTTCGCAAAAACTGGCTGTCTCTGGAGAAACAGAGCCACTGTTTAACGAAGTGATTCTGACAGCCCCGGATATCGATGCCCAGGTTTTCAAAGATTCGATTGCCCCCCATATTATTCAGACAGCGAATCGATTTACCATTTATTCTTCTTCAGAAGACCTGGCGTTAAAAGCGTCTCGTGTCGCCAATTCGTTTTGGCATGAACGACTGGGAGAAGGGGGATCGTACCTGACAGTATTCCCGAACTATAAACAGATAAATGTCGTCGACGCCTCTGGCATCGATACCAACCTATTTGCATTGGGGCACTCTTACCACGCCGACAATATCACCGTTTTGTCCGACGTCAAACAGGTCTTTCAGGGAATTCCCGCCGGCGATCGAGGCCTGCAATCCTTACTGGAAAACCTCGCCTGGAAATTCCAAAGCAAACATCGCCTTCTCGGGCGTGTCATTCGCGGCACATTTCACTAAGCCGATTCCGATCAGCATGACAAAAAATAGAGCACACAAATAAGAACTTCAATGAATTCTTTCTCTGTGTGCTCTCTGTTTCAATCCAGCCACTATGGAGAAGCTGATTCAATTATTAACCGAGAGGAAACGGCTCCGGCTCCAACAGGAACGGGAACACGCGAATCGGTTCGCCAAGTGTCAAATCATCCGGATACCGAAGCTGGGCAGCACGGTCGGCGGCAAATTGCAGTTTCGTCAGTTCCAGCCCACAGTAATGATCGGCGTTTGATTCTGCTGCAACATCCGCGAAGACTTCACCGGCAGAAGCAGCATGACGACGCACGCCGTGAATACTACCTTCCCGAACTTTGATCCCGGCAGCGGAAAGTTTCACTAGCCCTTTCAGGAAACGACCGGGAATCGAATCTGGTCCACACACGCGCAACAGGCGTTCCCACTCATCATGCGCTTCCCAATAGAACCCCAGATTGAAAAAATCAATGGCGTTCAGGTAATTTCGGTGCTCAACCCAGTTATCTTCGGTGAGCGCCTTAGGGGGTTTGGGTTTATTACCATAACTGTGTCCTTTCGGATCACGGTAGGGATGCGGCAGGCTTCTACCAGGAACAAAGGTATACTCAGGAAGCCGGGACGAAGGTAATAAACGTACAACTTCAGCAACAGGATAAACCATCCTTTAAAATCTCCAATTTCTTCACATCTAATTTGAGGTCAATCTCTTCTCAGACCATTTACATCTTTGAATCGACAGAGGTAGATCGTACTGGGTGAATCGCGATTATTTGATTAAAATCTGTGATAGCAGCCAATTCTAACTTATTTATTTACAAGAGGTTCCGCAACGATAGCGCTGAAACCTCATCAAGCGGGGCTCTTCCCCATCTGCATATTTTGGCGGCTCGAAGTCGACTCACAGTGGCGGCATTTTATTCAATGCAGCATTGAGCAATGGGGGCAGGAAACTAAAAAACAGGCTCTTTTTGCCTGTTCAACAAGCTTTCATCTTATCTTGTCCTATCATATACGAGCTTATTCGAACATAAAGAGCAGTTTTCAGAATTTGGAGTAATTTCGCGAATTTCGCCAGATCCTGGTTCCAGTCAGGGGAAATAGTCTTGAAAGTGGAATTCTACCAACTACTTCCCAGGCGTTCGCCAAAACCGGCCTCTGATACAGACTGAATGAATTTCTCTGATCATAATGATGTCAAATTGAAGAGCGCACACCATTTGTAAGTCGGAATGGGTTGTGTCTTCTGACTCGATCATTACGGTTTCGCGGGAGAATTGGCAGGCTGTTTCTGCAAGGCTTCCTCTGCGCGGATTTTTCGTGCGGAGATGCTGCGAAACTCCCAGGGAAGCTGGCTGTTTTCCGGCAGAGAATCCAGCACACTCTTGAGTTGTGCGTATGACTTCAGACTTGCTCTCTCTGTTTTCAATCGTTCAGTTTTAGACAGATCGTGCAGTTCGAGGGGGTCCTCCGCGAGATCAAAGTATTCTCCCGTGGAATAGAGTTTAAATCGATCGTCCCGCACGACCCGCTGTTTGTAATACTGCGTCAGACACCAGGGACGCCAGACGGTTTTGCGTGGTTGATTCAGAATTTGCGGCGCGAATGACCTCCCGTCAATCGTCACACCCTTCGGAAGCGGCGCCTGCGCCAGATCGGCCAAGGTCGGTAGAATATCTGATACGTCAATCAGATCATCACTGATCCGTTCAGATCCCACCAGTTTGGGACAATTCACAATCAACGGCATATTAATGCCCTGCTCTTTAAGAGAATAAATTCCCTGTTCGGAAATACGACCATTGATGCGACCGCCCAGACTCTGTTCCGCGTTCTGGTCGGTCCCGTTGTCTGTGCCATTATCGGGAACAATAAAAAGAATCGTATTTTCACGAATTCCGAGTTCGTCCATTGCTTTGACCAGACGACCAATCAGGTAATCAGAGTAATTCAACATTCCGGCAAACTTTTCCCGGTTCGTTAATTCTTGCCCCAGATTATGGGGAGTATGGACCACAGGAATGTGCGTGAGGATGGTGGAATAATAAGCACAGAAAGGCTTGTCCCGATGTGTTTTCATGTATTCAATTAAATAATCCGTGAAAATATCAGGGCCGAATTTGCCTTTCGTCTCCAGACGTTGATCATTTTGAATCACATACGGATCCCAGTAACGCTGCTTATGTGCCGGGTGTCCTTTTTTGCCCTCTGGGAAGAGGCAGTATTCTTCAAAACCATGCTGCTTGATCGCGTCTTTCTGTGCCGGATCAAACAGATCATTGATCTGCCATTTCCCTGAAATGCAGGTGTGATAACCGGCATCTCTCAAGATGCGGGCAAAACAGATCTCTCGGTTCCAGTCGAAATAGCCGCCGCCATAAATCGCCGGATCATGATGTGTATGCCAGCCGGACCGGAAGGGATAGCGGCCTGTGAGCAACATGTGCCGCGTTGTGCTGCAGACCGGAGTCACGTAACAATTGCGAAACCGCAGTCCCGTATAAGCCAGATGATCGATGTTCGGCGTCTGATTCTCCTGGCTGCCGTAACTGCGAAACCAGTCTTTACCGACATTATCGAGCAGAATGAAGATGATGTTCGGTCGCTTGTCTGTTTTTTCTGCCGCTGTCAGTATCGGCAGATTCAGACACACAATGCAAAACACAACATAGCTGATTTGAATTAAACGTTTCATAGGAAGTTCAGTTTCATTTTTGAAAACTATGGTTTCAATTCAGACTTTGCTAACAATGAGACCGCCGCCGATGGTCCGCGCATTTTCTGGAGTTCGGGAATCACTTTCTGAGTCGCAATATACCAGGCCATGCCCAACAGTAATACAAAACCAATTCCTGCGAGAATATTCATTACGGGACCATTGCGATATTCACCCATCACTTTTTTACTGCTGGTTAATAACAGCAGCGCACCGGCGGCCAGAGGGGCAGCGACAACAGTCACCGCCTGTGCCGCCACAATCGCTGCAACAGGTTTCGTTCCTGATTCAATGACGTAGATCGCGACAAACATTCCGGTCAACAGAACTGCCGCCGTCAGATAACGGGTTGCTTTATCCTGTGGAGTGCTGCCTAGCCCCAGGCTGTCAGACAATATAAATCCGCCAATCATGGAGTTCACAATGAACGAAGAATAAGCGGCAGAAAACAGACCAATGCAGAATAGGATTTGTCCCTTTTCACCGAACAAAGGTTTCAAGGCATTTCCGACATCACCGACCCCTTTCAACTCCTGTCCTCGCAGCACAGCGGCTGCGGTCGCCATGATCATGATCGTAATCAATGCCATAATACCGGCACTGATCCGCGCATCGATACGACCATCTTTCAGGTCTTTAATTCTCCAGCCTTTAAAACGAGCCAGGTAAGACTGGTAAAAAGCGGCCGTTATCACGAATGTAGTTCCCACCAGCCCCAGCAGGGAAATGTTGAGTATTGAATCGACCCCGTTGCCTCCATATCCGGGGATGACTCCCTCCGCCATTTCCAGCAGATTCGGTTTTGCAAAAAAAAGATTGATGGCAAATGAGGCCAGCATCAAGCCCACGAAAACCGACATCAGACGTTCAACCAGTTTATACAGATTTTTGAACCCGAATAAAAAAGCAAGTGAAATTGCATTGAAGAATACGATTCCATATTTAATGTCGGTGTAATTTTCAATGGCCGAATGTACGCCGAGATTGTTTCCAAACTGGTACGCAGCGGAAATGAAAAAGACACCGCAGCCAATCAGAATCGTCAAAGGCCTGCCTACCTTTTGCGCCAGGAGCGTACACGTGGATTCAGTCGTTACTGCCCCGAGCCGTGCGCCCAGAGATGTATAAACCAACATGAAGATCACAGAAACCAGCACGACCCAGATCATGCTGTAGCCTTCTTTGGCTCCCAGATTGGAACTCGTCAAAATGCTGCCGGGACCTATGACGACACAGGCCGTGACCAATCCAGGACCAATCCGTTGCCACCAGTGTGGCCTCACCGTTATTGCTTGTTCTTCAGTCACGTTACCGAGTATCCTTAGAGGGGGGTAAGTCATCGTATAACAAATGCAACACGTTTGCTGTTTTATTATGCGAAACCGGCTGCGATACACAATCCATTTCACCGTTTGTCCGGTTTTATTTTGGAAACAGTCGATGTACCATCTAAGATAGAATCGCAGGCTTTCTCAAATCAGAACCGCTCGTACTTTTGAAACAGCCGCTCAAAACCACATTCAGACAATTGTAAGTTAAGGATCGTGCAGTGAAATATTTGCTGAATTTCATCTTATTGGCTGTCGCTCTGTCAGGTCTGCCCGTCCAATCGGTCTCTGCAGCATCACAGGCAAAACAACCTAATTACATTGTCATCTTCTGCGACAATCTGGGTTATGGCGATATCGAACCGTTCGGTTCTACCGTCAACCGCACCCCCTGTTTAAACCGTATGGCCCGGGAAGGCCGCAAATTCACTCACTTCTGTGTGACCGCCGGTGTCTGTACTCCCTCGCGTGCTTCGATCATGACCGGCTGTTATTCCCAACGCGTGGGTATGCACTGGAATCCGCGCGATGGCCAGGTATTGCGGCCCATTTCTCCTTACGGTTTAAACCCCGAGGAAATCACAGTTGCTGAAGTCTTGAAGCAAGAAGGCTATATAACCGGCATGATCGGGAAATGGCATCTGGGAGACCAGCCCCCATTCCTCCCCACCGCACAAGGCTTTGATTATTTTTATGGAATCCCCTACAGCGACGATATGACAGAAGCCGTCGGAATACGTCTGGGCGATCGACTGGATGGCAACCGCTGGCCTCCCCTCCCTGTGATGCTGAATGACACCGTGATTGAAGCGGGCGTCGATCGCAATCTCTTAACCAAACAATACACCGAGAAGGCAATCGAGTTTATTGAACAGAACAAAGATCAGCCATTCTTTCTCTATTTCCCGCAAGCCATGCCTGGAAGTACGAGCAAACCTTTCGCCAGCGAGGCCTTTCGCGGCAAAAGTAAAAGTGGTCCCTGGGGAGACAGCGTTGAGGAACTCGACTGGTCTACCGGTCAAATTCTGGACAAACTGGTCGAGTTGGGAATCGATGAGAACACGCTGGTGATCTGGACGTCAGACAATGGCTCGCCAATGGCAAAAGACATGAACAGCACCGAACGAGGCACTAACAAACCACTCAATGGTCGCGGCTACACCACGTCTGAAGGCGCCTTCCGTGTCCCGACAATCATGTGGTGGCCCGGTCAGGTTCCTGCGGGAACTATTTGTGACGAATTGGCAACCACCATGGACCTCCTGCCAACTTTTACCCTTCTCTCAGGTGGAACAGTACCCGCAGATCGCATCATCGATGGTCACGATATTCGCCCACTGATTGAGGGGACTGCCGGCGCGAAAACGCCATATGACGTCTTTTATTATTATGCAATGAAGCAGTTACAGGCGGTTCGAAAAGGCCCCTGGAAATTATTCGTACCCTTGAAAGAATTCAACAGCCACCCCCACTTCAAAAAAGGGGAAGGCATGCAGCCGCTGTTATTCAATGTGGTCAGCGATATCAGTTCCGAACACAACGTCGCTGATCAGCACCCGGAAGCTGTCAAGGAACTGATGGCTCTGGCAGAAAAGGGACGCGCGGACCTGGGGGATACGAATCGTCCCGGTGCCAATCAACGTCAGCCGGGAAAAATTGAAAACCCGGTGCCCCCCACACTCAAAACAAGTTCTATAAAATAATCTTAACATCTGATTCTAAACGATCTATTACTAAACCACTGAAAGAAGACTGATGCAATCCCTGGAAATCGACTGCCAGACGGTCAAACAGAAACTCGACAGCAACCATCCGTTTTTATTACTCGACTGCCGGGAGCAGGAAGAATTTAATTTAGTCAATATCCCGGAATCCCGGTTACTACCAATGAGCGAAATTCAGCAGCGGGTCTCCGAATTGGATGATCATCGCGAGGCAGAAATCATTGTCTACTGTCATCACGGCATGCGCAGCATGCAGGTCACCGCCTGGTTACTCCAGGAAGGTTTTACGAATGTGAAAAGCATGCAGGGAGGAATTGATGCCTGGTCCTGTGGCATTGACGATTCCAAAATACGATATTAAACGCCAGGATGGCAGCGACAAAATCAGCCTGATATAATTCTTCAACAGCTTTGAACTTTTCATCTTGGTCTCTACAACAGGAGTTGAGCATGTCATACGAGCAGATACTGTTATTGTTTCCAATCGTCGCCGGTATGGTTTTCAGCAATGGAACACAGGCTGTCGCGTTTGAGAAGCCGCTGGTATTCATCTCGGCTTTTGCGCCCGGAGAAAAAGGAGCCATTCACGCCTTTGAACTCAATCCCCTAACTGGAGAGCTCAAACTTGTGGAGCGGACAACGGATGTGGAACATCCTTTTTTCCTGACAGTTTCTCCGGATAACAAATTCCTGTATTCGATTCATGCACCAGGCAAATTTGGTGGTAAAGAGAATGAATCCGTTGCTGCCTATGAATTACAGGGACGTACCGGCAAATTGAAGTTATTGAATCGACAGTCTTCTCTGGGAACGGCATCCTGTTATCTGGATATCGACAAATCAGGTAAGGCGGTCGTAGTCGCCAACTATTCGACAGGGAGTGTCGCATCGCTGCCTGTCCAGGAGGATGGATCACTGGGAGAAGCGGTCACATTCATTCAGCATACCGGTTCCAGCGTTGACCCCGCGCGCCAGAAAGAGCCCCACGCGCATTGCAGCGTCATCAGCCCCGATCAGAAGTTTGTGTTCGCCGCCGACCTGGGACTCGATAAGATATTGGCCTATGATCTCAATTCCAAAACCGCCAAGCTCACTCCCAGTCAGCAATCCTTTGTCAGAACGATTCCGGGTGCCGGCCCCCGGCATCTGACATTTCACCCTGATGGAAAACATCTCTACGCAATCAATGAGTTGAAAAACTCTGTCACGGAATTTGAATATGACCCGAAAACCGGCACGCTGATTGAGCAGGATACCATTTCCACGCTGCCAGCAGACTTTGAAGGCACGAGTCATTGTGCCGACCTGAAGATCACTCCCGACGGTCGTTTTCTTTACGGAACCAATCGTGGACACGACAGTATCGCTGCTTACAAGATTGATGATGCAGGAAAACTGACGTTGATTGAAATCGAACCGAGCCTTGGCAAAGGGCCACAAAATCTGGCGATCACCGCAAACGGAAAATTCCTGCTCTGTGCAAATATGCCCGGTAATAATGTGATTGTATTTGCAATCGATGAAACAACCGGCAAGCTGACACCCGTGGGAAATCCCATTGAAATGCCCAGCCCGTCCTGCATCATGATCCGTTAGTCCATTCAGATCACTGGTTTCAATCAGGCGGTACGATCGGCGTCCGCCTTCGAATTCGTTTCGTCTTCATCATCAGCGTAGAAGGACAGGTTACTTCCTGATCATACTGTTTGTGAAAAAAATATGGATCAGATCAGCACCTCCCAGTTTCAACGGATTCTTTTCACAACGCTAGTAGAGTTCTCTTAAATGTTGGCAGTCCATGATCAAATCCTCTTTCCTGATGCCATTATGAATGCCAGCCAATGAAAAATCATACTCATAATCTGTGGCAAATAGAGAGAGCCTCGGCTGTATTGTTAATCCATTCGCCTGCAATCTTATTGAGGCAAACTCAGCACACTCGTCTATCCTAACACACAAATATGCATCCGTATGCAGATCGAGAAGAATTATCGATTTCTGCAAAAATGATCCCCACTATCTGTCGACGGTGCCTGCCTGGTTTTAAGATGATAGCTGGAAATGACTGCCCATTGGTTTCGGAGTTTCTGAATACTTACATCTAACATCCTCAATCACTGGTCCTGACATCTGAATTTCAGTCGTATTTAGAACAGGTAAAACATGAATCAACCTGAGAAACAATGGACGTTCCTGCATGTCAACGACAGTCATATGGGAACCCCGCGGTCGTATCGGTTCCGGCCTGCCATTAACAAACGCTGGGCGGCGATTAAACAACAGATTGCCTCCATTGACGCGGATCTTCTGTTACACGGCGGCGATCTGACCCGCGATGGCGACACGCATGAATTCGAATATCAGCAGGCACGCGAAGATCTGGACACACTCCCCTTCCCCACGTTTGTGATTCCCGGCAATATGGATGTCGGCAATAAACACGCGTCACAAACAGGGGTCAAACTTCGCTGGGATCCGAAGGGACTGGGCTGGAATGATCCTGAATTGAATATGACCGCCACACGCCTGGACCTGTTCAGTAATTATTTCGGTCCGCTGCAATGGTCGTTTTTGCATCGCGAGGTACGATTCACCGGTTTTTACGCCGCTGTCGCGGGAACAGGGCTGCCTCACGAAAAACGCTTCTGGCAAATGCTGGAACGGCTTCCCAGTCTGCCTGCTGCCAAACATCACGTTGCTGTCATGCATTATTGGCCGTTTATGGAATTTCCTGATGAACCGGCCTGGGACCTGACGGATGGCGACCAGTATGACAACTGGTATTTTTCGATCGATCCTCCCCATCGGCAGCGATTATGGGAGATCCTCAAAGCAGCGAATGTCGAAATCCTGTTTTGCGGACATGTCCACACAGGTCGTCCCGTGCAGGTTGTGGACGGCATTCGCCTCTATCGTACGCAGGCGGCAGGCAACACCGGGCAGTTATCAGAACGCTGGCCTGAAGCAGATACCCGCTTCGGTTTTCATCACTGTGATGTAACGGACTCGGGTATCGACGTAACCTTCATTCCGGGCAATGACCAATGCGAAGAATTTGGCACCTTCGGCCCGTTGGGACACCCCCCCATCGAAGAACGTGATTACTCCGCTGCCGAGCAACAACCATCCATCCAACCTGACACCGATTTATAAAGAGATAATTTGGAGTACTCCGTGAAAGTTTCCGTTTATATCGCCACCAGCCTGGATGGTTTTATCGCCCGCGAAAATGGTGAACTGGACTGGCTGCCCGGCATTGATGACAGCAGTGACGGAAAGGGAGAAGACTTCGGATATCACGAATTCATGAATTCTATCGATGTCCTGATTATGG
>TARA_R110002095_G_scaffold188226_4_pt1 | contig 24751 bp, 20 predicted proteins | sample TARA_R110002095 | Tara Oceans TARA_R110002095 (sample SAMEA4397255) | marine metagenome | biome: Polar Biome; feature: [SRF] surface water layer (ENVO:00010504); material: water (ENVO:00002006), including particulate matter (ENVO:01000060) such as... | depth 5 m | reverse complement strand
GGAATCCCTTTTCCGTTTTCTGCGATGAACGTATTATCCGCCTGTCCGCGGGCAACCGTTCCGATTCGGAATGTGTTCGTTCCTAACGTCAGTTTCAGAGTATCTGTTCCGGTCGCGTTTTTAAGTCGCTGCGATTCATCGGCGGTACGTGTGAAGTTTCGAGGCTGAGACCAACGTTTCCAGACGAGAACATCGGGTAAGATGCCATTCCGAGAGTGTGACCTGATCCAGCCCCGGTTTTGAAACTCTGTAAAATAACCCTCGGGAGTGGACTGAGAGGTAGTACGATACACTGTGTCATAGACGGGAAGGTAAACCTTGCCTTTCGAATCAGTGATCAACGCTACAAATTGCAATTTCAAACTCGGGTCCAGCGAGTGATCTTCAACGCGATTACACTCTATCTTCATCCCGGGGATTGTCACCCCTTTGAGAGGCTCACCATTGCCAAATTGATAGGTTTGTGTGAGGACAATGGGGGCATTCGCCAGCGATTCTTTCAGTAGTCGCGTTGCTTCTTTATGATTGCCATTCATCTGGTACCAAGTGCCCAGCAGTTGCTGTGCGTAGAACAGTTTTGGGTGTTTTGTCAGAATCGCTTCCAGCTTTTCGCGTGTTTCTGGAAAAGTAAATTTACGGATGCCACTCATGGTAGAGTTGTAGGTCTGCGCCAGCTTTTTACATTCTTGCACTGCTGCTTCTTCATCGGGATCAATACGAAAGGGCAAGTTTTTCCAGCCGAACCACCCTTCCAACGTGGTTTTCGTTACGGGCTGTTGGTCCGGACGCAAGCCGGGCAGCATGATGAGTGCAAACAGCACGGTGAAGATCAAAGCGGGGTAGCGCAAGCGGTTTGCCCGAAATAGCGAGGCATCCATCAGGCGACGAATGCGTCGGGCGGCCGGGTGTTCCTGATGGACGAATCCGAGTACCAGCGGTTCCGTTAATCGGGTCGATTGTCGGCTCGCTGCCTCGATGAGTGTTTCGCAATACCGTTCCGGTTTCGCAAGCTGATGCGCTAGCAAAAGATCGTCACAGCAGTCTTCGCGCGTCTTTCTGAGCGATATTCTCAGCCACCACAGAGCCGGATGAAACCACCAGACGATGCTGACCACGGTTTCGAACCAGCCAATCAGTAAATCGCGGCGGCGGATATGTGCCAGTTCGTGGGCAATTATAATCGTTAATTGATCGTGTTGTAACTGATCGGCAATCGCACGTGGAATCACAATTGTCGGTCGGAATGCACCCATGGCAAAGGGAGCGTCCGTTTCATCTGAAATGCGTAAGGCAGGAACCGATTTGATTCGCAGCAATTTAGAAATTCGTGTGACTTCCGAAAACAAAAACCCATCTTGCTGGAGTCTGCCTGCACGTACAATGCGTCGTACATTTCTATAGCGCTGAAAGAGCAGGGCAGTCAATACAGCCGTGCCGAGCAGGTATAATGGAAGAAGTAGACGCGCCCATGAAAACTCCGATTCTGGGGCTGGTTTTGATATTATGGGAACAGAGGAACGAGGTGATGCTGGTTGAGGCGTTGGTACGGCTGTTGTTTTCGAGGCTGGGGATGCTGGGACGCGGGAACGACTGGCGTCTGATGAAACAGTCTTCTCCAAGGTGGGATCATCGGCAACAAGAGAGATCACGAAGGTGCTATCAGGGGTATTTCGCATACCTCGAAGCTCTGAGTATTTAGTAAACACACCGGTTTGTAGATCCAGATAGGGTGGTGTTGCAAACTTGACGAGTACCACCAGCAGGATAGCATAGCGCAGCGGCGAACTGATGAAACGTTGTGTTACAAATAGAAACATACATGCCAGGATCGCCACAAACGCGGCCTGAACGCCGGCGTGCTGTACCAAGCCGCTCCATTGCTCTGCTGTATGGTTAAAGAAGTGACTCATGATTTGTCTCCCTTCTTCTGTTTCTGAGTGCGCAGATCATCGAGCAGATCTTGAAGCTGGTTAATCTCTTCTTCTGTCGGCTTACGTGTTTCAAAAAACGAGGACATAAACGAGAGCGTATCGCCGCCAAAGACCCCCTGAAACAGGTCGTTCATCAGATGACGGTAGGCCCGCGTTGATTCGCGCGTCACGCGAAACACAAACGCCTTCCCCTGATCCGCCTTGCGTTTCGTAACGAGCTTTCGACTCTCCAGCCGTTTGAGCAGCGTCATGACAGACGACGGTTCCATCTTCCGCACCGGCTGCAGCGCCTCGCAGATCTCTTTAACCGTGGCCTCTTCCAGTTGGTTCAGGCAGACCAGAACATCGCGTTCTGCATCCGGTATTTTTTCTTTTTGATGATTCATTTCTCTATTAAAAACGACAAATGTCTTTATGTCAATCGAAAAACGACAAATGTCGCGATTCATGCAGGATGGCTCAATCAGGTATCTCTGTCCAGATAGCGAAATATCGAACACGGAATAATATGTAAGGTTATTTATATGAATAGGTTACGTATATCAGTCTTGTTTGATTTCATCTTTTATGAATTTTAATCGGTAAATGCGGGGGGAGGCATACGACTGCTTATATTGGGGCTGTGTTCATTTGCTTTGCTGTGACACGTGGTGACTACATGGTTTTGTGTATGTCATTATTGGTTCCCCTGGGGTGATAGGCTGTGAAGATCAATTCCATTTTCTGAGCCGTATCACTCGTGTCTGTCAAAAAAATTTTCTTACCCACATTTCTGATTTCGTATTTTTCTGAATTTATTCCTTGCTGTTTTATGAAAGACTGCATCATGATTTCTAAAAGACGCTCGCTGCCACATCGAGGGTTTACCTTGATCGAACTACTGGTCGTCATCGCGATCATTGCGATTCTTATTGCGCTGCTGCTGCCGGCAGTTCAGCAGGCACGAGAGGCGGCACGCCGCAGTTCCTGCAAAAACAATCTTAAACAGCTTGGGCTGGCGCTGCATAATTATCATTCGACTTTCAAAGTGCTCCCCCCGGCCTATGTACGCGATCCCAATGTCGGAGATGATGAAGGGCACTGGACCTGGTCTGCGTTTCTGTCGCCTCACATTGATCTGGCGACGGTCTACAATGCATTCAATGTCGGGGATACACCTGCGAGTTATGCTTTCGGTGCCAATATTCAGGCCATGCAGCAAACCTATACCGTCTTTCGGTGTCCTTCCGATTCCGGGCCGGAAAAACATACCGATGCCGGTTATACGATTGATTATTTCGACGGAGGTGGCGCCAGGACTTCCAATGTGGGTGTCTCAGTGACGAATTATGTGGTGTCGAATAATAATGCCTATCATCGTGCGAATCAGGCGTCGAATTATCTTGATGGCACAACAGGTGGTACGGGGGCATTCTGGGGTAATAGCAGCTGTCGTTTTCGCGATATTTCTGATGGATTGAGCAATACGATTCTGGCTGGCGAGCGGGCATATCAGATTCCGGGAAATAAGATGAGCGCTGCGATGTTATTTGCGGTTCGTGACAATGTGGGACTGGGGCCAACCTGTGCTAACTGCACCGGCAATACGGCTGCCAATCAGGGGCTGTTAAGTATCACTGGGACCACGCATTTCGGAATCAATCCGGCATCAACGTCAGATCAGGCAAATGGTGCTTATAGCAGTCGGCATACCGGTGGCGCCCAGTTTTTGATGGGCGACGGAGCCGTTCGCTTCATTAGTGAAAATATTGATACGAATGTTACCAACGGAGGGATTGTTGATAGTACCCTCGAACGCCTGTCCTCAATTCAGGATGGTGAAGTGATTGGTGAATTCTAAATCGAATTTCAGCTAACAGATGCGGCCGGGAGCGTTTTGCTGCTCCACGGTCGCTGTCATTTCGGTATTCATATTGAGCCACCGAAATCCACAGGGATCATTCTTAGCTAAAGCAAGGTAAAAACTGGATGAAATCTACTACCGTTTGCAAAGTATTCGTTGTTGGTTTTCTCACTTTAGGGGTCTGGGGATGTGGTGGCGGAAGTGATTTACCACCGCTGGGTCAGGTTTCAGGAATCGTCACGTTAGATGGTCAACCACTGGAACATGCGCAGCTCATTTTTCAACCGGAAAATGGTCGGCCTTCCGTAGGAGAGACTGATAGCGAAGGAAATTATGAATTGGTTTTTACAGGAACAGCCTCGGGGGCACTCTTGGGTCCTCATAAAGTTGTGATCACCTCAGCCGTGGATGCCTTCTCTGATGAAACAGGCGAAGGCAAAGACCGGAAAGCACGTCCTGAAGTGCTGCCTGCCAAATATCATTCCAAGACGACTTTAACAGCAGTAGTCGAACCGGGTAGCAATCAGATCGATTTCCCGCTCACGTCGAAGTAATCAGGCCGGGCAATTAGGCCCGTGAAAATACGGGCCACGCTTTCGAAATGAAAATGGTACCGTGATCAAGGAATAGAGAGGCTCTGTCGCCGAAACAGGTGACAGGGCCTTTTGGCGTTTCAGGATTGTTTGACTCTTCTCTGAAACTCAGATACAGTGTGGTCGCAAAAATGCGGCGATTCTCAATAACCGTTCTCATCTAAAGCGATACGGTATGTCTGCTGCTGAAACGTCCTGTTCTTCTTGTTTCGGAAGGTGTGCTCCATGTCCTGTATCCGTTCTGTATTAATAGTTGCCTGTCTTGCGTTTGCTCTGCCAGTTTTTGCCGGGGCTCCGGAAGCGATTTCCGGGGATGATTTTAAGAAACAGATTTTTGCGGACGATTTTTCGAAACCCAAGCTGGGCAAACAGTGGAACCTCTATAAGAGTTCGTCGGTGATCAAAGACGGTGTATTACAGGGCGTGGAACTCAAAGATGGCGGCCACGCGGCCGTGCATCAATTGCGGACGGAACCTTACAGCGATGTCGAACTGAAGGTTGATCTCAAGTTTGCCGGCTCCCCTTCCACCAACCTGACGTTCAATCAGCATAAATTCAAAGGCTCACATGCGGGACACCTCTGTCGGGTTGTGGTCTCTCCCACCAAGGTCACACTGCGTGACGGCAAGACCGGTGTGTTCAACAATGCGATCTTCAAGAAGCGTCGTGCCAAAGAAAAACTGACGGCGGAAGAACAGGCCACCCTGAAACGGACCCAGGCCGTCTATCCGGTGAAACTCGAAAAAGACAAATGGTACACCGTCACCGTTCGCATCAAAGGGGATCTGATGCAGGCCTTCATCGACGGCAAACTGATCGGCTCGCTCCGCTCTCCCGGCATCGCCCACGCCACCAAAGATAAAATCGGTCTGGTCACGCCGAAGCAGTCGATTCATTATGACAACGTGAGCGTGCGCGTACCTTAATCCATTCCCTATCAGGAACACTGCGATGTCGAATGACTTTGTCACCGTAGCTACATTGAATACGCCGACGGAAGCCAGTCTGGTTCGTAATCAGCTGGAGGCGGAGGAGATTCGCGTCTTTCTTTCGGATGAAGAAGCGGTCGGCATGGCGTGGTATCTGGGAACTGCGATTGGCGGCATCAAGGTCCAGGTCGCAGAGGCAGACGCCGAGCGGGCCTTCGAAATATTAGACGAGCACGATCCGGTCCCCATTACCGAAGAAGACTGGAAAACCGTCGAAGGGTTTGAAAACGGTTGGAACGAGGAAGAAAACGAAGAAGAATCTCTGGCATACGATTCTCTGGAAGAAGAAACAGACGAGGTGCCCGCTACCGACCTGGATCGGGAGCTAGACCGTGCTTATAAAGCCGCCTTCCTGGGTATTCTATTTCTGCCGTTGCAGGTTTACTCGCTGGGAATGCTGCTCACGATTGTCTTAGGGCCGCATAAGCTCACCTCCGCCCAGCAGAAAAAAGTCAATATTGGCTTCCTGGTGGATTCCTTCTTGCTGCTGGTCATGCTTTATTTTTTTATCGATCTGAGCACGGTACGGTAGCGTCTTTCAAAAGGTCATCGACTGGTAAATACTTCTAGATTTAAAAATGGGTTAAGCGGAGTCCGAATCCCACCGTTGCAGGGCTGCTTTTTCTTTTTGCTTTCTGGCTTCTTGATTCTCTTTATCTAGGTGGCCTCCTTTTCTGAAAAGCAGGAAAAACCAAAGCAAAAACAGACAGAATACAATTATGATTTCGATAGACTTTGGAAGGGCTGATATTTTAAGAATCAGAAGAACAGCCAGTCCGGGAGTCCCCCACAATAATAAAAAACAGAGAAACTCCCGAGGTGCAGGCATTTCAAGTCGCTTCACAAGCATGCCTCGTTTGGGTGTAGCGCAGGAGTAACCAGAAGCCGATTGAAAATGCGGGAAGGATGAGCACCGCGAAATGATTCAGCTTCCACGAAATATAAAATCCAATGAGAGAGAGTATGACATTCAATGGAATTCCAATTCGATCATAACGCTGTCGCGTCACAAGAATTTCGTCTGATTCCGGAGGACGCAATTCTGCTTGCAGTCGGTCCTGAAGCGGTATTGCAAAACGTAGACAGAATCGATCCCAGTTGACTTGAGATGATGGGGGAAGCTCATGACGAAAATAGCGAATCAACCACAGTCGGTCTTCCTGATCGTATTGATTCAGGTTGATATCGCCTGCCTTTGTCTTGGGATCAACAATTAAATGATCTACATCCCATTTTGCTTCTTTTACTTCGGATAGAGTAAACACTTTGCGAGTAAATACACCCTGCAGAATCACGTTATCATCTTGGATTGTCAGCGAAGTGGATCAGTAAGCCAGAAATCCCCAGAGCGAAATTCCACTTGGAATGAGCCAGAGCACTGCATTAAACAGGATGGTATATTTTCGGCGGTCAGATGGTGCATCCAAGCCCATCAGAAATCCGCTGCCGAAGAAGATGATAGTGAAGAAAAGTAGCACAAATATCGCTTCATTTCGTGAGGATTTCGAAAATCGAAAAACCCTACTAACTGGTTCCGGCTCTGTCAGCTTTGCGGTCTCAGAAAATCTGTCATCCACAACGGCCCATTCCCTTTTTTATCTGGGGTCTGCTTCGTAGTCTGTCTGTATCGGAAACGGTTTCCGGCGTGTTCTGGATTAAACTATTTTCACTATGATCCAAAAATATGTTACTTTTCAAACAGCCCGATGCCCAGCAGATTGCCGACTTCATCGCAGCACAATCCCGGCTGAAGTTCACTTATCCGCAGGTGGCGGCTACCAGAACGCAAACGCCGCCCGCCGGTTATCAGGTGGATCATAACCGGATCTGCCTGGGGCAGGGGAGAGCACTTTATGAAACTGCGAAGCAGGCCCTCGTTGACTGGCAGCATTATCGTTTTGACTGGTTGACTCTGCATCGTCCCGATGCAGGGCCGGAAGCGGGACAGACGGTGGCGGCTTTGGCGCACGTTCTCGGGATCTGGGTATTGAATGCCTGTCGGGTGGTGTATGTCGTGGAAGAGACCGAGCCGCTGCATCGTTTCGGCTTTGCGTATGGCACTCTACCCGAACATGCCGAGTCGGGAGAAGAACGCTTTCAGGTCGAATGGAACACGGATGACGATTCTGTCTGGTACGATCTCTACGCCTTCTCGCGACCGGGGCAATTGCTCTCAAAAATCGCCTCTCCCTATGTTCGCAGGAAACAGAAACAGTTTGCGCGGGAATCCCTGCTGGCGATGCAGGCAGCCGTTCTCAAGAATTGTCCTTAATCATGCCATTTCATTGGTGAGCTGATGAATTGTTCTCTGTAATACAATATTCTCTGTAATACAATATAAGGGAATATAAACGAGAAAGACGGTGTTTTGTTTTCGTTGCAGAGGTGACTTTACTTCCAGAACCGGGTATTTTAAGACCTGCTTTCTTTTGTTAAATCACCACTGAGGAAATGACACTGATGCGATTCAAGACGTTACCACTGGGACTGCTGCTGCTTTTGATCAGTACGTCTGCAGTCGGTCAATCTTTAAAACCCAAACCCGATGCCCAGACTAAATCTGAGGTCACGTTCTATGTGATGGGAGATGTCCCCTATAAGCCGGCGGAAGATTCGCATCTGCCACAGCAAATGACCGCGATTCCCGGCGATGCCGCATTTGTGGTTCATCTCGGCGATATCAAAGGGGGCGCCTCACTGTGTGACGAAGCCGTCTATAACAAGGTGTTTGGAATGCTCAGCCAGTCGCAGAAGCCCGTGTTTATCATTCCCGGCGACAACGAATGGAACGACTGCACCGATCCTGATCAGGCCTGGAAGTTATGGGAAAAGTACTTTATGCGGTTTGATCGGCGCTGGCAGCATCGTCTGCCAGTCTTTCGGCAGCTGGAACGCGAAGAGAACTTTTCCTTTGTGAAGGGCGGCGTCTTGTTTGTGGGATTGAACATCGTCGGTGGTCGCGTTCACGATGCGGCAGAATGGAAACAACGACACGCAGACGGCCTCGACTGGGTTCGTCGTAACCTGAGTCGCTTCGGCGCGGATGTCAGTAGCCTGGTGGTTTTCGGTCATGCCAAACCAATCAAAGTTCATAACGACTTTTTTGATCCCTTCAATGAAGTTGCTACTGCATTCCAGAAACCCATTCTTTACATTCACGGCGATGGACACGTCTGGATCTATGACCGACCGTTTGCCGCCAAGAATATTTTACGCGTCGAAGTCGATCAGGGGGGCATCGCGCCGCCGTTGAAGGTGACCGTGACTGGAGACAAAACCAATCCCTTTCAGTTTGATCGGCGAAATGGAAAACCGGCAAAATAACAACCGTATCGATGTAGAATGATGAGATCTCAACAACTCTAGAATCAAAGTCAAACCAAAATGAAGTGCACGATCAGTCTGTTTGTCATCAATCTTACTATTGTTTCGGTCCTTTTTGCAGCGGATCCCGTTTCAAAGAATCCGGCCGAGATTAAACGCATGGAACAGATCGCCGATCTGGCTCTGATTCCTCCCACATTGAATACATCGCCTCTTCCCGATTACGATTATGATCGGCTCGATTACGGCATGGCAATCGGCATAGAGCGAACACCGGGCGGGCGTCTCTGGGCCTGTTGGGTTGCCGGCGGTGACAGCCCCAAGGCGTTTTTCGTGTTGGCGTCCAGTGATGATGACGGCGAACACTGGTCACATCCGCGGCTGGTTCTCGATTCACATTCGCCCGCGCATCCCGTGGATCGCAGCATTCTGGTGGGCAATCTTTGGACCGATCCGACGGGCCGTTTGTGGCTGATCTTTGATCAATCGATGCATATGTTCGACGGGCGGGCAGGGGTCTGGGCCACCATTTGTGAAAACCCGGATGCGGAGAATCCCGTCTGGTCCAAGCCACGTCGAATCTGGCATGGCGTGACCTTGAACAAACCGACGGTCCTGTCGAATGGGGAGTGGATGCTCCCGATCTCACTGGATCAACGCACCGGTTTTGGACCGTTCAAAGGCTGCTTTAAAAAACTCGATCCCTTCCGTGGTGCGAATGTTTTTGTTTCGAAAGATCAAGGCACGACTTGGGAACGCCGTGGTGCCGCGCGGTTTCCTAACCCCGACTGGCATGAGCATATGATTGTGGAACGCAAAGAGGGCTCCCTCTGGATGCTGGCCCGCACGGCGAAAGGCATTATGCAGACAACGTCAACGGATGGCGGACGAACTTGGGCTACTCCCACAAAACCTGCCAATATCAAACAGCCCAACGCGCGGTTTCACATCCGACGTCTCGCTTCTGGCCGAATCTTGTTGATCAAACACGGCGATCGGATCGACGCACATCACGGACGCGTACAACTCAGCGCCTGGCTCTCCGAAGATGATGGTCAGACATGGAAAGGGGGATTGATCCTCGATGAGCGAAAAGGAATTTCCTATCCCGACGGATTTCAGGCACCGGACGGCACACTTTATATTTCCTATGACCGCAACCGGGCCACCGATGGCGAGATCCTGCTGGCTCGTTTCACAGAGGAAGATATTCTTGCAAAGAAACTGGTTGGTCCGAAGTCAAAGCTGAAGATGTTGATCAGCCGCCCTTTGGCACCTTAAGTTCCCCAGCTTCTTATGTATAATCTTTGATGTCTTCCGTCTGTGAGCAGATCCAAGAGTGAATCTAACGTGAGATGGGATCATCTATGTTTAAGTTTGCCAAAATCTAAATAGCATTCTCGAAGCGTGTTCCCTCGTGAGATGGTCCCTGGCTGCTCAGGTATTTTTGAATAATCGAGAAATGTGATCAGAAATCTGAATAAAAGAGGCAGTGAGATTTGTCTTAATAATTTAGATAGTATTGGTTCTGGATTCTGCGCTCGTTTGATGAGTCTTTGTTCGGAACATGTTACTGCTCAAAAAAATGATCTGAATTGATTTCGCAAAAATAGACGAAGAATGTTTGACTATCTGAGAAAACGACATATTATACGCCTGTGTAGTTTTTCGCTCGACAGTAGATCCAAAGAAGTTTTTCTCTTTGGTTTTTTCCAATCGGGACAACTTTAAGTCCATCCTTTTCTAAGATTGAGCCGTTGTGTGCGAATGCTTTCGAGATGCAACGATTTGTTTTCAATAATGAACCAGGGTTTCTTCGAGCGGAATTCGAAGCGAATCCCTGACCAAATTCACTTTTCCCCTTTGGAGAACAGCGATGCGCGATTCTCATTTGACTCACTGGATGCGGCAGTCAGTTTTTCTCGGTTGTTGTTTCAGTCTGGCTGTCATCAGCGTGGGTGAAGCCGCGGAACCCAAAATTACATCTCCGCTCAAGGCCAAACCGGTTCAAGTAAAGATTCAAGTGCAGAATGGACAAGTCGTTGTCCCTCTGATTTCTAAGCAGGCGACCCCTAAGAAAGCGGAGTCGGTTAAAGTTCCTGAAGGGACGCACAAGCAGATTGCTGTGATCGAGGTCGGCAGCAAATTGAATCCCGGCATGCGAATCAATACGTTCTGTATGGATAAAGCAGGTAATCTTCTAGCCGCCTGTGGTAGTGGTCCCGGCGAAATTCGGGTATTTAATCCAGACGGTCAGCTACTCGAAACCTGGAACGTTCCCATCTCCCCGGAAGCCATCAATGTAGACCAGGACGGGACCGTCTACGTCGCCGGAAGTGGCAAGCTGCTCAAGCTCGACAGCAAAGGGAAAGTTCTCATGACAAAAGATGCCCCACATGCCAAGGCGGTCAAAGAGGGCAACGCTAAACTGCGCGATCAGGTGGTACAGCAAATGAAAACGAGATCCACCTCCGTTGTCAGTATGATTCCACGACTCGAAAAAATGATTCAGCAGGTCAAGGGTAAAAACAAGACGTTGACTGAGCTGGATAAGAAACGAATTCTGTCTTACGAACGGATTCTGGAACAATACAAGAAGATGGAACTGACGGCAAAGAAGAGTAAGCAGCCGACAGAGCAACAGATCGATGACCAGGTGGCAGCGATGTCAAAACGAAAATTACGAGTCTCATCCCTTTCCGCCAATGAGAAAGAGATTTTCATTGCCTGCTCCGCGATTCAAGGCTACGGCTATGAAGTCTGGCGGACGGATAAAAACTTTGATAACCCGAGTGTGATTGTCAAAGGTCTCCGCGGTTGCTGCGGCCAGATGGATGTGCAATGTAACAACGACGGGATCTTTGTCGCGGAAAACTCACGGCACCGTGTGAATCATTATGATCGCGATGGAAAATTGATCAAACATTGGGGAAACCGGGATCGCAAGGGAGTTGAAGGGTTCGGCAGTTGCTGTAACCCGATGAATGTCGCTGTCGGTAGGGCCGGTGAAGTTTATACGGCGGAATCGAACTTGGGATATATCAAACGTTATTCGGCTGATGGAAAGTATCTCGATTTTGTGGGAAAAGTGAAATTGGTTCCCGGCTGTAAGAACGTTTCGATCATGGTCTCTCCAGACGGGGATCGGGTTTACATGATGGATCTCACCCGCAATCACATCATCGTCATGGCTCGCAAACCAACCGCCACAGTGAGTACAGGAAAGTAAACAGGCTCAGGCTGGCAAGTTCGCGATCACGTTCTGTGTGTAACAGCGAACTTTCAGCCTGTTGTCACTCATCTGAATGAGGAGAGATAAAGTGACGTTCAAACAGATTTCATTTCACCTGATGTCGCTGATGTTGTTTGTGGCTTTCGGGGGACCATCCACTTTTGCGGGCGAAAACAGACCTGCCAAAGAGGTCAGCCCACAACCGTTGATGCTGATTGTGATGGATCCGCTGGCGGCGCCGCTCTCCTGTCCTTGTGTGAAAGGGTATGCCCAGCGCGACTATGAGAAGCTGGGTGAATTTCTGGCGAAGCAACTGGGCCGCAAAGTCGAGGTGAAATTTTCGGAATCACTGGCAAAAGTGGTACCGGAAAAAGTGAACGATCAACCCTGGTTGATTATTGGCAAGCAGTCTGTGGTTCGCGCTGATGCAGGCGCTTTGAAACTGAAGGTGCAGGCAATTGCCCGTCTGTCTGATCTGAAGGGGGCAACCACCCAAACCGGTTTGATTGTGGTTCCCACGAAGGATCCCGCGAAAACCGCCCAAGACCTGCAGGGCTATCGGATTTTCTTCGGGCCTTCGGAATGTGATGAAAAGCATCTCGCCGCCATGGACATTTTAAGAAAGGCCCACGTCACGATTCCCGAAAAACTGGAAATCAGCGCAGCTTGCAGTGATGGGGCCTGCAAAATTCTGGAGTTTGACAAAGACGTGCGTGCAGCCGCCGTGATATCCAGCTACGCCAAGCCACTCCTGCAGGGGTGTGGCACGATCAAAAAAGGAGATCTGCGGGTTGTGGCCGAAACAAAACCGGTTCCCTTTATCACCGCTTATGTGGGCGGGAATCTGAATACGACCGAGCGAAAGGAAATCAGCACGGCACTGATGAATGTGGTGACGCAGCCGGAACTCTGTCAGTCCTTAGAATCCCTGTTGGGTTTTGTGCCCCTCGAAAATTCGGCGGACGCATCCAAACCAGCCACAGCGGCTGGTAAAAAAAAAATAGCCGAACCGGGGGATAAACAGTCCACTTCAGTCTGGCCCGGCTGGCTTGGCCCCCAGCGAAATGGTTCAGTACCGCAACTGCCAGCGTCACTGCCCGCAACTGCGAACCGCATTTGGGATTATACTCTCGCCTTCTCCGGCTTGGGGGGAATTGCCGCGACCGAGACCAAGGTGATCTTTGGTGATCGGGGGCTGGATAACCAGACCGACCTCTTCCGCTGTCTGTCAGCCAATGATGGAAAAGTGCAATGGGTTTTGGAATATCTGGCGCCGGGAGAACTTGATTATGGTACCACTCCTCGTGCCACGCCGCTGATTTACGGCGAGCTCGTTTTTCTGCTCGGCGCTTTTGGTGATCTACATTGCGTGGAACTTGCGACAGGAAATATCGTCTGGAAGAAAAATCTATATCTGGAGTACGGCGTGGTAGAAACGCCGACCTGGGGCACCTGTTCGTCTCCTTTGATCGTGGAGAACCGGCTGATTGTGAATCCCGGTGCGAAGGAAGCCTCGCTGGTTGCCCTCAATCCACAGACCGGGAAAACGTTATGGCAAACTCCTGGCGCAGAAGCCGGCTATGGTTCGCTCATCGTCGGGAAATTTGGTGGGCGACTCCAGATCGTAGGCCACGATGCCGTTTCACTGGGAGGCTGGGATATCAAAACCGGACAAAGGCTATGGACCGTGGTCCCGGAATTTACGGGAGACTTTAATGTTCCCACGCCTCTGGCTTTGGATGGGAAGCTATTGGTCACCACGGAAAATAATGGGACGCGCCTGTATGGCTTTGATCAAAACGGAATCATTAAACCGAAGCCGCTGGCTGTGAATGAAGATCTGAACCCCGATATGAGTACGCCGATCCAAATTGGCGATCAAGTGTATTGCGTGTGGAATGAGATGTACTGCTTGAATTGGAAAAATGGCTTGAAAACGTCTTGGTACGGGGATGACAAAGCGTTCGGAGATTATGCCGCCTTAATCACTGATTCCAAACGGATTCTCGTGATCGGCAAAGGAGGCCAGTTAGTGCTGGTCGATGGCACAGCGAAGCAATTCAAAGTCGTCTCGCGGCTGGATCTTTTTCCCAGTCCGAGTAATGAGAATATCTTTTCCCACTGTGCCCTCGTCCGTAACCGCCTTTATCTGCGTGGCGAAAGCGAGTTAATCTGCGTTGATCTGGCTGGTCGATAATTCGTGGAAGTGGTACCATTTTATCTCAGTATCGTATTGGGATAGAAACCGAAACGGAGAAACGGTATGTCAAACCTGAAAGACGTAATCACGCAAATTGCTGATTTAACTATTGAAGATGAGGATGGTGAAGAGTGTGAGATTGAGCTCGAAGACCCCGCTTCAGCCGAGGAGCTAATCGCAATTTCAGAGACTATTCCGCTCAATGCAGAACTGATCGACTTTTATTCGACGACGAACGGGATGCTATTGTTCTCAGAAGAAATCTATGATCTGGAAGTTTTAAACTTCGATCGGGAAAGTGGTGTGATCACAATTCATAACTGGGGAAATGGTGATTTTACATGTATCGCAACACCGAAGTCAGAGTTTCCGGAAGGAACAGTCCTGTTCATGAACCATTCGCCGGATGTGCTGGTGCCGATTGCCGCTTCGCTCAGTGAGTGGATTCTGAAGGTCGTTGCAGAATACCAGGAAAAGGGAGCGTTAATGCACCCGGGTGATTACTTTCAGTCCCCGGACGAGCCTGGTCTTTACAGTCATGTTATCGAAAGTCTACGAGGTCGTGACTGCGAGTTGAATGGGTGATTCAGGTTTGTCTTACCCACCTTTGGGAACGCCGTTGATGGTCCAGTAGATCTCTTCGCGAAACGATTGCCCCTGTTGGTCTTTCAGGTTCAACTTTAGATGCACCTGATTGACTGGTTTGAGATCAGGCACGGTTAGCTTGACACTCTTACCGTCTGCGGAGAGAGTCACTTTTGTGATATTCATGCTTTCTTTGCCCGGTCGATCCGTGGTCGGTGAAAACATGTCGGAGCCGTAGTTAGGACGCCAATGGTAGTTCCAATGTTCGGCGAGATATGAATTCAAGTCGGTGGCGGTCGTTGGGTCGAGGGGGAAATTGAAACTCAGCCGTAAACCATCCGGTTCCACCTGACAATCCGTGACCAGCGAAACCGGTTTCCCGGTATAGCGCAGTCGTTGAATGCCTTGATCGACGAGTCCCGGTCGGCCGCCACCATTCCAACCATCCAGACCGACCGCATACACCTGACCGTCAGCCGGATTCACCCGCGCCCGATGAATGCCAGCGCTGAAATCAAAGGGTAATTTGATGATTGCGGCTTGACTGACATCATCTAAATCCTGAAGCATCAGGTAATACAACCAGCCTTTACCAAAGCTGGTATGGAGTAATCGCCCGGAAAGCGGTCCCCAGCGCGGATCATCCACCCACACTTGTCCTCCCGATGAATTATCGAAACTTTGGGGCATCCAAATCAGCGGCTGATCAAACGATTTTGGCGGCACCACTTTACGATGATCGATCCGCCCGCCGTCGGGAGCCCAGCCATTTCCCCCTGAGTGTGTTTGCACATAACCATAAAAACCACTCGGCTTCACCAGGCTGATTTTGGAAGCCGGAATCCAGTTGCCCTGGTTGTCACTAACCGTCATCCGGTTATCAGGCAACATCCCCATTCCGTTCGGCGTGCGAAATCCCGTGCAGTAAACGTCGCGTTGTTTTCCGTCGGGTGAGACTTTAATCACCGCCCCCGGCAACGCATAGCTCGTATACTGGCCGCATTTCGCGTAATAAAAATTACCTTCCGTATCGGTGTGCAAATCAAAATTAAACGAGTGGAAGAAGCGGGAGACATCGGTGTCAGCCGAAAAACTTTCGTAGAAATCGGCTTCACCATCTTGATTCAAATCATGCAGACGCGTCAATCGATCTTTGCAGGTGACATAGATCAGATCGTTCACAACCTTCACGCCAAACGGTTCATACAGTCCGCCTGCAAAGCGTTTCCATTTCACGTTCAACAAACCATCATCGATACCGGAAACAATCCAGATATCGCCGCCATGGGTTGAGACCACCATCCGACCATCGGGAAAGAAGTCGAGCGCCGAGGTCCGAAACCAGGTGTTCCAGGGAGTGGCTTCCGGGATACTGATCGTGTCCAGAACATAAGCACCCCGTTCTAGCCCCCGATAACCAACGGTCTTCAATACATTGGGCCAGTTGGCGGGGCCGCCGTGTGTGAAGGACTGGGGATCGGCGTGAGTCGCGGCTTTGTCCTGTTTCACGAGTGTTTTAAGCGATTGTAAATCGTCTGACCCGCTTCCTGAAAAACAAATGATTTCAACGAGACGAGGCTTGTCATCCTCTGGGATCATCAATACCAGCCGTTGTTGAGAGTCAACTTGCCAGGTCATCCCGCTTACATCACCGGTGACCGCGGATGCGGTAAAGGGGCCGAGCTGGGTTCCCTGTGACCGACCACTAATGGCAATCGCGTTCTTCGCTGAGCCCTGTTTCTGTTGAGGCTGCGTCTCGTTACCAGTCAATACGCCAGAAACGTTTGCTTCAGTCTTATCAGATATTGCCGTTGCCAGCACTAAAGCGGTTCCGGGATTGATACGTAAGGTGTGACGTACCGCAGAAATTCCATCGACTGCTTGCGGCAACTCGGTGATCTCGCGGCCATCAATTTGATATGAGAGCACCAGCTGTTTGCCGTGTAGATAATGACCGTGATAATCGAGCCATTTTTTCGGCAGCGGCCCCCGTGGTCTCAGATTGTCTCGCGGATAATCGAGCGTCCCATTGTGACCCCACTGCCAGCCCGCCAGTCTCGTTAAGCGTTTTCCCTGCGGCTGAGGCACGCCTTCACCGCGGCCGCGAATATGTTGTGTCTGACTTAAATCGAGAAAACCGCCTTGCCAGATCCCGGCCTGATTCAGTGTGTGCAGGTCATAGGAAATTGTCGTTGCCTCATCCAGTTTGACAGTCAACGCGCTGGTGGTGATCCGTCCCAGTTGCGAAGCCAGCGCCGGACCAAAGTCGCGTTCGACATTCAGATCGAATTCACCTGACTTGGTTCCTTTGGGGAGACTCTTGCGATATTCCTCAGTCACTGCGGCGTAAGCGGGATTCCTCTGTTTCATAAAGGCTTCACGAATGTAATGCACCACCTGATAACGTTCTTTCGGGCTGAGGTGCTGCATCGGCCCCATCAGGCCGTTTCCTTTTGAGAGCGTCAAAAACATCCGGTAAGGATCAGCGCCGAATTTCAAAGGCTGTGAGCCGAACGCACGCGCCGTGGGCAGCGAGGGAGTGTTTCCATCCGCACCATGACAGTTTTTACACAGGCCATGAAAGATCCGTTTTCCTGACTCAAAATCCCGTTGATTCATCCGCTGCAGAATTCCCGCATGGTCCAGGTTTTGGGTGTCGTCTTTGACAATCAGTTCTTCCGCCGAGGGTTTCAGTTCTGCTGCACGTTTGACACCGCCGCGGGCTATTTGGAATATATAACTGACTAAATCATAGAACTCGGCCTGATTTTTCAATGTCGCCACCAGTCCGGCGGGCATCATGGATTTCTTGCCGACGGATTGATCATCAATGTCCTGTTTGGGGACCACAATCTCCTGTTCGAGATTTGCGGCATCACGCAATACCAGCGAATCCTTTCGATCTTCAGCGACCAGACCGGAAACCAGTTTCCCGTCGCTTTTCAGGATTGTGACCGTCTCAAACCCTTGTTTGATTTTCTTCGACGGAAAGAGAATCGATTCGAGCAGATACTCATCGGTAAGCATTTGATCGGTCTTTGTCAGATCGGGGCCCAGTGGGGTTACCTCTTTCCCGCTGTCATGGCATTTGATGCAGGCTGCCACCGATTTATAAAAAATCAAAGCCCCTCGTTTCGGATTCCCCCGTCGACGGACTTCTGTTGCCAGTTGTTCCAGCGGAGCCTGTTTGAGTTGTATTTCGAGTGGACTTGCCGGCGATTGTGCATCGGCAGATGGCATCAGTGGAGCTGTCAAGCAGCAGGCTGCCAGAAAAGAGCGCAGGATCAAATTCATGGAAGTGACCTTCATCAGCGATGTTTCTCAGGTTATCAAGTTGGGGAGAAAGACAGCAGTATTACTACTATCTTAGAAGAGATACTGACAACATTCCAGAATAGAACGTCGAAGAGATGAGGAGATTTTCTGTGCCTGTCTTGATTACAGGTAATGTAAGCTGCTGTGGTCGAAGAAAAAGTTCCCATTCTCTCTCGTTACAGGAGAATCATGGAATGGGAAGACTTTGGCAATTTTCAAAGTCTAGGAATCGATTTTTCTGAGAAACTTTAATCCGTACTCCCAAAAATCCACATCGGGAATTTTGCGTTTACGAACAATTTCTGAATCGAACCAGCTATATTCATCTTCCTGAACTGTGAATCCTACCAGGATATTATGTTTTCCAAGACTGCCGGGGAAGAGGAAGGATGCTCCTGCTTGGCTGATGGACCAGCATAATGCTGCCGATGTTTCTTCATTACGAATATCACAAACATGCTCTACTTCTGACTGTAACGAAACGATCAATGTGCCGCGAATCGTCTGTCTGGCATGCTTACGTTGTTTCGCAAACTGAATTGTACTCTTTTGTTCCATTTTTTCCAACAACGCAAGAAAACGCGCAGCGGCACGTTCTTCTGTTCTTGTGACTGGAAATTTTAAGTCGTTAATGTTTGTGGAGAGTGATTGCATAAAAGAAGCCACCTTCTAGACTGGATTGCAGGATCACAATTGTTGATCACTTACACTTAACTTAATCCCTATGCGGGTGACTCCAACAGACATTTTCAGTGATAGCGCACGATGAGGGGAATTATGCGTACTATTTAGATATTGCTGTTATTGTTCTTTCATTGCGTATTTTTATTACAATCCGTACTAGATGAAAAATAGAAACGTGTTGAGAACCATGGTTGATTGTCAGATCCTATTTTATTTCGATCGTTAGTGCTGGAACCCATTCTTCCGTTTTATCTGCCCTCGGAACTGTCGGATATTCCTCCTTTTTAAAATCGTTTCACGTTTTCTGAAGATTGAAAACTGGCGCATAAAAAGTGCCAGGAATCTCTTGTTGACCGGTAAAGCGACTGCAGAACACGAACTCGGAACTCGAAACTACAGTCACCCCAAGGAGTACACCACCAAAGTCGTTAATTGATTCCTGGCACCAAAGCCTCTCACTGTGTACATTCTTAAAGCGCGGGTTTTTGAATTCGCGGAGGTTGCTCCGGATTCAATTTGCCTTTGATACGTTCGAGAATCGCAGCTTGTTCCTCAGCGTCGATCGAGCCATCCATGTTCGAATCAAGAGTTCGAAACAGCCGTTGGAGTGGTCTCGGAACTTCGGTCCGACTGATGGTGTTATCCTGGTTTCGATCCAGTCGCTGGAAAATATCCGCATTGAGACCAATCCCGTTTGCCTTGGGGCTTCCCGTTAGAATTCTGGTACGATCAATCACCGCCATCTGTTCCAGCCGATTCAACATGCCGTCACCGTTGGCGTCAGCATTGGCGATCCGGTTTTGCATTTGTGCAGGGACCTCATTTGGTACGATCATACCATCCCGGTTGCGATCCATTTGAAGCAACATCTGGGTGACCAGTTCGGTGGTATCTGTTGTGGTAGCCTGGCCGCCCGTTCCGCCGCCCATTCCACCACCACGCATTTGATTGCCGCCACCTCCCTGTTGGCATTGACCGCCTCCGCCTTGTCCCATCTGCTGACCCCCGCCGCGCGGGCCGCCGCCCCCTTGTTGCCCTCCGGCTCCCTGTTGGCCACCACCTCCGCGTTGGCCTCCAGCGCCGCCTCGGCCACCACCACCACGCTGGGCATACGCATCACTGGCAAAAATCATCAGTGCAAACAAAGTGAGTAGAAAAGCAAATTTTCGCATACGAAGAATCCCCCTGTCGGACTACAATTGTGAAACCTCAAAAATCCCGTCGGCCCGATCGGGTGATAAACTGATCGCGAATCGAATTCACGGTCAGAGATACGTTGTTTCGTTGATGAAAATAAATGAGATGGGATTGATCAAACATTGTGTAGACACTGTAGACCCTAATAGAATAAAGACTTATGGAATACAGATATGCCAGGTGCAGTGCTACCTCTATTCTATTAAACGTAACGTGACTCTTGATTGCTACTAAAAAATTCAGAGAAAATGGAATTGAAAGCATTACGTAAACAAGAGATAACTAATTCAGGCAGGCGTTTGTTGATGACTGTTGATCACATAAATGATCGATAATGTGAAGCGGATACCCGGAAGAGACTGGAAGCAGAATTACGAGCAGACCGTAATCGATCTAATTCACGAGTATTTCCCACCGATTGAGTACTTGATCGAGATTGATGGAACGCAGTTAGTACGAACGGAAGATGCTGAATGCGACGAAATCATACGGGACTTTTCTCATAAAACCTGGGATCAGCTGGATCACCGGTTGATCACGTATCATCAGGAGGCACCGCTCTTGATGTCATATGCAGGTTTCCTGAAATTCCTGCCTGCCTTTTTAGTTGACTTGTTCCATGCAGATACACAGGTCTTGCACATTGTCTGGAATAGTCTGCTGGAATTTCAGTTCGAGGCACGACCCGCGCATTCACCTTATGAATTAAACGACGATCAGATCTTGTGCTGTATTCTGTCGTTTGTCAGTTCCAGTGATTTTCCTCTGGAGACGATGATGCCACGCCGCACCGCAGAGGAATATTTTCACAATCCCAGCCCGGAAGCCGCCTTGAATATGCTGACCCTGGGACTGCCCCACGAACGCATTACCGCGATCCAGTCTCGGATCGAACAGATTAATGATTGTTTCGTGCGAGAGCACTGGGATGAGGGGTAGATTCCTAGTGGAGCGTCATTTTTAAATATTGGGTTGATAGATATCACGAGAGTGCGACAACGGAGCACGTAAACAACACCCTCAACCCTCAATTCCTAGCTTGACAAAGCACTAGAAGCAGTCTCAAAATGTCAATAAAAGTGAATTGTATTAAGAATCATGGCAGTCTTTATCATTGCTGCTGCAGGTAATTGACCATGTCGATCAGTACCCAGCCTTGTTGACCATTGTTTAACAGCCAGTAGCCCGATGCCCCCGATTTGTCTCCATCTGTCACGTTGCTGGGATGAAACTGTCGATTCTCTTCAAAATATTCCTTCGCGACAGCCGAGCAGTTTTGTGAAAGCTTAATCGTTCCGTCAAAGATTTCCACTTCTCCCAGCCCGCCACCTCCGCCTCGAAAATTTGTGACATCAATCCGTACCTGATCGAACCGGACATGGGGAGGCTTCACCGTCGCGCTTGCGGGGGCATCAATCAGCCAGGGTAGTTGAACGGACTTCCGCCACACGGACTTACCTTGATACAACAGTGTTACGATGCACGCGAGTGTTCCCCGATCACCATAACTTCCGTTATGTTGATTCCAGATTACAATTTTATCTGCTTCCAACACAAGCTGTTGAAGTTGCTTGTCTCGATAGACTCGCTGTTCTGGCGTCAGAAAAGGACGTGCTAATATATACCAGTAACGTCCTCGCAAATGATAGGCTTTTCGAAGCGGTCCTTTTTCTTGTGAAGCCTGTTCCCACCAGGCATCAGCAAGTTTCATTCTTTCGGTCGGAGTCACGGGGCGCTTCAAATCAGACAGCACGGTCTGCCGCAGCTCAGGAGAATCGGACTTGGAGAGTAGCAGTAAACCCTTGCCCCAGTCCCCTTTCTCGAGACAGTAGAAATTTCCGATGGCTTTTAATGCCTCGGGATCGTTGGAATTCTTTTTTAGAGCAGCATACTCCCGGTGAAGTTTAGCAAACTCGCGATTGAGTCGATTCACTTCTTTGATTTTCGCCAGAATTTCTGCTTTCAGTAATTTATTTCGTGACTTCAAATATTCAACGCGTAATTTTGATAGTAGTTTGAGCGCCTGATCGTAATCGTCATGGTCTAATGCCTGCGTTACCTTTGAAAACTCCAGAGGGACTTCCTGATCAAAAGGATCCGACGCAGGCGGTGTTTGTGCGAAAACCTCTGGAAGAGTTGGAACCGATAGCAGTAATAGAACGAGTGAGAACATCACAACACGATGACCGCAGTCGGGGCGATGTACGTAGGGAAGAGTAGGAAACAATATCATCAGTAGCGAATTCCACGAATTGTAGTTGAATCACGGGAGAGAGCAGAAAAGGATCTGAAAGCGCATCTCAAAAAACTTTATCTGACTTAATTTCATATGAGGTTATGTTCTTTGAACACCATAAAGGACAGTGCGCACAAAAGTCAATATCATGCTTCTCCTTCCGACCGATTATTGTTAGTTTCAGAGTATGCCGTTCACTGTTATGATGGAAGCACACTGATTTGAAGCTGACTTAAACATAAAATGACTCTCCACTTACCTTAAATGGAATCTCAAACTATGAAACGCGCCTCGCAATTTCTGATTGTTCTTATCTGTCTGTTAATCAACGCCTCTGTTTACGCCGAGCAACTGGTCCTGGTAGGGGCTTCCTATCAGAAAGATATCCTTGCGATCTGTGATGCAGACGGTAAAGTTCTCTGGTCATTTAAAACGGGTGGTCCTGCGAATGGGCATGCCGGCCATCACGATGTGCAACTTCTGCCTAACGGCAATATTCTGTTTCACGACAGTTGGACCGGGCTCAAGGAGATCACCCTGGATAAGAAAGTTGTCTGGACCTATGATTCCGCGACGATGAATGGCAACGCGGGGAAACGAGTTGACGTACATGCTTTCTCTCGGTTGCCTAACGGCAATACGGTGATTGTCGAAAGTGGCGTCGGGCGGATCATTGAAGTCGACCAGCAGGGCAAGCTCGTGCATGAGTTCCCGCTGAAAAAGGGGGGCACGCAATCCACGCGTCTCGTGCGGATCACGCCACAAGGCACCTATCTGGTCTGTTCCGAAAATCCCGGCGTGGTCACCGAATACAATCGTAAAGGCGAAGTCGTCTGGGATTATCTGACCAACACTCGCGTGTATGGCGCCATTCGTCTTAACAACGGTAACACTCTCATCGCTTCGGGCAGCGGCAACAGTGTGCTCGAAGTCACTCCTGATAAAAAAGTTGTCTGGGAAATCAAAGGCAAAGTCCCCGAGACCGATGTCGAACTTAAATGGACCACCTGTCTGCAGCAACTCGCTAACGGCAACCTGGTGATTGGCAACTGCCACGCGGGGCCGAATAATCCACAGATCCTGGAACTCGATGGCGACAAGAAAATCGTCTGGGAATTCGATGAATTCGATCTCGTCGGCAACGGCCTGGCCTGCTGGCAGATTCTCGACGACGCGCAGTCAAAACTGGTGCGGAAAAAACTTGCTTCGGTGAAGCCATGAGTGGAGAGACATACAATCTCATCCTGATGGTAATTATGATCGGGGTGATGATCGCTATCGGCGTGCTTGTGTTCTCGTTCGGCTTTATGATTTTACGCTGGAACACGGCAAAACGCCGGGGGCACGTGATTCGACTCCTGCTCTCAATGGCCGCTGTCCTCTGTTTGCTTGGAACACAACAAGCGGTTCAGTGGTGGATATTTATGCCATCCCTCGCCAAAGAACAAATGAAAGTGATCAATGAGGCACGCGCTGAAGAATTTGCTAAAACATCTGTCGTCCAGGTGGGAGACGCTGCCCCCGATTTTTCTTTGATGCTGACGAATGGCGAAGCGTTCTCATTGTCAGCAGCGCGCGGTGATGTCGTGTTGATCAATTTCTATTCGAACTGGTGTGGCCCCTGTCGATTGGAATTGCCGCATTTCCAGCAGATCTGGGAAGCGCGAAAGAACAACCTTCGTTTCCGCATGCTGGTGATCGGCCGTGAAGAAACCACCGAATCAGTGCAGGAGTTCTGTAAAGAAAACGGATTCACATTCCCCGCCGCCGCCGACCCCGATCGCGGTGTCTATTCACTTTTTGCGAAGGAATCAATCCCGCGTACGCTGGTGATCTCACCAGAGGGAACCATTCTCTTCTATACGGCTGGCTTTTATGAACCGGATCTGAAGCGACTGGAAGTCATGCTTGATCAGCAGCTAGCCAAGCTGCCAGCGGATCAAAACGAGACGGCTGCAGAGTGAATCAAACAGGCTCCGGTTCCTGAAACGTTTATTTCCCGGAACTTTTATTTTCAACCGCCAGCGCTCTGTCGAGTTGTTCGCTGATGATGAATTCCAGAATACGCCTGATTTGGTGCATGGCTTCTTCCATGTCTTCTTCGGGGAGAGTCACTGGAGTTTCTATCGGAATATTCAGTTTAGTGGCAGCGTAATAGCAGTAAGACTCAAAGCCATAATCGACTGCGGAATCGGTACTCATGATGATGCGGCCATCGCGACCGATCAGGAATGCATTCATCTCACCAAGATCGGTATATTTATTAATGGTCGTTCCTGCTTTGGCATTCGTCCCCGCGTCGATGGCCGCTAATGTTTTTGGTTGCCGAAATTTCTGATACGCACGGACCTGATCAGTGGTTGTTCCGACAGGATGAATTTCCAAAAAGGCGACACCTTGCGCGGCATATTTCATCTGGATCTTTTTAAACAGGTCCCTCTTCATCCCCAAATGAAGCTGCATATCGTCCGGGATATCTGAGAAAGCGAAGATGTCCACAAACAACAGTACGACTACTTTTCCCCGAAAGTCGTCCAGACTTCTTGATTTTCCATCCAGCCAGCTAGCCACTTCCAGAGGCGGCGCGATATCGCCGACCTGCAACTTCGGAGTGTATTCTA
>TARA_R110002095_G_scaffold98223_3_pt1 | contig 24801 bp, 24 predicted proteins | sample TARA_R110002095 | Tara Oceans TARA_R110002095 (sample SAMEA4397255) | marine metagenome | biome: Polar Biome; feature: [SRF] surface water layer (ENVO:00010504); material: water (ENVO:00002006), including particulate matter (ENVO:01000060) such as... | depth 5 m | reverse complement strand
GCTTACAGTCGACGCCGATGGAACGCCCTACAGGATCAGTAGCGGGATTCCGGATGGGTCCTATGGCTTGTTCATTGCTGATCCGCAATTGCAGACCATTCTGCATCCCGAACTGCTTGCAGTCCTCGAGCTCGAGCCGGAGACGGTCGAAGGTTAGGCCTCTTCTCTTTTCCTTCCGACGCCAGCCGGGCACCGGTCGCAAACCATGACTTGTCGGTCAGTCACGATGCTTTACCTCTCGGGTTCTGCTGGGTAACGTCTGTGGACTTTTAACAAGGAATATTCGTCATGAGTGATCTGGTTTCCTACGAAATCGAAGACGGCATCGCCACGCTGACGCTGAATAACGGCAAGGTCAATGCGCTGTCTCCGGCGATGTTTGACGCGCTCAACGCGGCTTTCGACCGCGCCGAGCAGGACCGCGCCGTAGTGATCCTTACTGGGCAGCCGGGCATTCTCTCCGGCGGTTATGACCTCAAGGTCATGACCTCTGGGCCGGAGAACGCCATTGCATTGGTGACCATCGGCTCCAAGTTTACGCTGCGAATGCTGGCTCATCCTTTCCCCATTGTTGCGGCTTGCCCCGGGCATGCGATTGCCAAAGGTGCTTTTCTGCTGCTGTCGTCTGATTATCGCATTGGTGTCGACGGCGCGTTCAATATTGGGCTCAATGAAGTGCAGATCGGTATGACCATGCACCACTCCGGTATCGAACTGGCTCGGGACCGTTTAACCAAGCCTGCTTTTCAGCGATCGGTGATCAATGGTGAGATCTTCAATCCACAAGCTGCAGTCGAGGCGGGTTTCCTTGACAAGATAGTGCCGGCCAGTGAGCTAATGGATGCCGCCAAGGCGGCGGCGGCCCAGTTGAAGAAGATCAACATGACTGCGCACAAGAACACCAAGCTCAAGGCACGCAAGGCCTTGCTCGAAACCTTGGAGCGGGCCATTGAGCTCGACCAGCAGCATTCGATCGTGTCCTGAAGAGAATTTTCGCCAGGCCGCCCATTGCTGGCGGGCCTGCGTTTAAACTGCGCATGCAACGCCCCGCCATGGCGGGGCGTTTTATTTCCTATTCGTGTCGCCTCCCAGGAGAGTCCTGATGTCCGCCCCGCACACCCCGGTAGAACGCGCTGATTTCGACCAGGTCATTGTTCCTACTTTCGCACCCGCCGCTTTCATTCCCGTGCGCGGGGAGGGTTCACGAGTCTGGGATCAGAGCGGGCGAGAGCTGATTGACTTTACTGGCGGCATTGCTGTCAACGTGCTCGGCCACGCCCACCCGGCGCTGGTGGCGGCGCTGACCGAGCAGGCTGGCAAGCTCTGGCACATTTCCAACATCTTTACCAATGAGCCGGCGTTGCGTCTGGCTAAAAAGCTCACCGCGGCAACCTTTGCCGACCGGGCGTTTTTCGCCAACTCCGGCGCCGAGGCCAACGAGGCGGCGTTCAAGCTGGCGCGCCGCTACGCGCATGACAACCACGGGCCGGAGAAATGCGAGATCATCTCCGCCGTTAACAGCTTCCACGGCCGGACGCTGTTTACCGTGACGGTGGGCGGCCAGCCGAAATATTCCGATGGATTCGGCCCCAAGATTCAGGGCATCAGCCACGTCCCGTATAACGATCTCGATGCGCTCGCCGCAACGATTTCGGACAAGACCTGTGCCGTGGTGTTAGAGCCGATCCAGGGTGAAAGTGGCGTTCTGCCCGCTGATCAGGCGTATCTGGAAGGGGCTCGCAAGCTGTGTGACCAGCACAACGCGCTGTTGATCTTCGATGAAGTCCAGACCGGTATGGGCCGTACCGGCGAGTTGTACGCCTACATGAACTATGGCGTCACACCGGACATCCTGACCAATGCCAAGAGCCTTGGCGGCGGCTTTCCGATTGGTTTGATGCTGACCACCGATGAGATCGCTGCGCATTTCAGCGTGGGTACTCATGGCACCACCTACGGCGGCAACCCGCTGGCGTGCGCCGTGGCCGAGGCGGTGGTCGATATCGTCAATACGCCTGAGGTGCTGAACGGCGTGAAGGAACGGCACGAGCGCTTCAAGCGGGGCCTGCTGGAGATCGGGCAGCGTCATGGCCTGTTCAGCCAGGTCCGGGGGATGGGCATGTTGATTGGCTGCGTACTTGAGGACGCCTGGAAAGGTCGCGCGCGCGAGATCTTCGACGCGGCTGAGCACGAAGCGCTGATGATTCTGCAAGCCGGCCCCGATGTGATCCGCCTGGCTCCGAGCTTGATCATCGAAGAGGCCGATATCGCCGAAGGGCTTGCCCGTCTTGAGCGTGCTGCGGCAAAACTGAGCCGGGCCTGAGGCAAAGCGCCTTTAAAACTAGCAGGGCAGTCATCTGCCCTGCCTCTTTTCCCTACCGAGATTCTAACGATGAGCGACAGCCTGCAATTGATCCTTGAAGACGTAGATGGCACCCAGTTGGAGACGTCTTGCACCCGTTTTGCTGTGATGTGGCAGGGGCGGGAGGTCTGGATTCAGCAAGTCGGCAACAACCAGCTGATGATCGGTGTCGATGTAGAAGACGGCGACACTGAATACGCCAACTTGCTGCTACGTCCATTGGCGACCAACTTGGTTAGCCTTGAGCTTGAGATGGAGCCGGTTGAAGCCAGCGAGGATGATCACGTTCATGGTCCAGACTGTAACCACGACCACTGACAGTTCCGAACTGCCGACACTGGGTCGGCTGTTGGAGCTGACGATTGCCGGTAAGGTGCCGCCTGAAAGCGAGCAGTTCACCGCCGATGGTGTTCGGCTGCGATGGTTGGGCGAGGGAGCCTTGGAGGTCACCCCTGCGAACGGCCTGGACTCAGGGCTCGATCTGGTGCTGTCGGCGGGCGTGCATGGCTGTGAAGTCATTCCGATTGAACTGCTGGACCGCTTGATCAAGGCGGTCGCCTGTAACGAGATTCGCCCGCGTGCGCGGCTGTTGCTGTTGTTCTGCAATCCGCCCGCCATGCGGCAGGGCGTGCGTCGTCTGGGTCAGGATCTGAACCGGCTGTTCTGTGGCAAGCACGCGGAAAACGAGCCAAGCGACGAGACGCGCCGCGCGGCGCAGCTGGAGGCCTGGGTTGCCGCGTTTTTCCAGGAGCCTGGCCGGCGGCGCTGGCATTACGACCTGCACTCGGCGATGCGTGAGTCGGTGCTGCCGCAGTTCGCCGTCTGTCCTTGGGTAGAAGGACGGGAAGTCGCCCCGCAAAGCCTGACACGTCTTCAGCACGCCGCGGTTGATGCGGTGCTACTGCAGGAGAAGCCTTCCGGAACCTTCAGTGCTCACACGGCGACTCTGCATGGAGCCGAGGCCTTTACGCTGGAAATGGCCGAAGCCCTGGGGGGCGCATGGCCGCAATGTCTCCACCAATTCTTGCAGGCTGCGTGTAGCTGGATCGAAGCGGTCGATCCTGCTCTTCATGAGCCTGAGCGGCCGCCTTTACTGAAATTTCGGCTGGCGCGCGAAATCATCAAGCAAAGCGATCAGTTCGCTCTTCGCCTCCCCGAGGAGATACAGAACTTCACTCCGCTTGTGCCTGGCACCTTGCTGGCGGAGGATGAGAACGGCACGCGCTGGGTGGTAGAAGAGCAGCATGCGCGGATCTTGTTCCCGATTGCGGACGTCGCGATCGGCGGGCGTGCCGGGTTGATCGTCGTTCCCCGTGACTGAGCAGTGAGCGGTTTCGAACTGCTGGTAGGCCATCGCCAAAAACAGGCGTTGCGTTAGGCAAGCTAGAGTCTTTTCGCGATAGTACGTTGCGTCTACACCGTGCCGCGGGGCCGATTCTTCTTTTGTGTTGCGGGCAAACCCCTCCGCGCGAGCGGATTTGGAGCGATTACCGCTCGCGCAGTTGTAGCCTGGTCAGACGCCCGTGCGCGGGTTCTCGAGCGAGTCGTTGCCGGTCACTGTCGCGGTGCCGGTGGCCGCCTGGGCATTGGTTCTCAGGCGCACGTCATCGGCCTCACTGCGTTCGAGCGGCATGCTTCGCGAGTTTCCCTCGGCCATTCTGGCCTGTTCGTTCACGTCGTCGAGCATGCGCTTGGCTTCGCACTGGCCGGAGATGCCTCGCGCCAAGGCCATTCCGCCGACCGCCAGCTGTAGAACTCCACCTACGCCGCCACGCCCAAGGCCTTTACCGAGGAAGTACAGGCCGCCGATGATCGATGCTGCGCGCTCCCAGCCGTGCACGTTCTGTGAGGCATGGTTTGAGGATGTCCTGAACATGGGTAATCACTCCGAATTGATGGTGTGATAAGTGACCCCGTCGCTCTGGCACTGTTCCCACCGTGGGTCGGCAAACCTGGGCGCCACAGGCAAGGGGGCCGGCGGCACGCTTGGGGCCTCGATTTTCTAGCGAGGCGCCATGTTGAATACCTTGAGGACGAAGGCGTATTCCAGCGCGACATCCTTCAGCGCCTGATAGCGCCCGCTCATGCCTCCATGCCCAGCGCCAAACTCTGTTTTCAGCAGCAGCAGGTTGTCGTCGGTCTTGTGCGCGCGCAGCTTGGCGACCCACTTGGCCGCTTCCCAGTATTGCACGCGGCTGTCGTTATACCCGGCTACCGCGAGAATGGCCGGGTAGGGTTGGCTGCGCACGTTCTCGTAGGGCGCGTAGGCCTTGATGCGGGCATGCACGTCGGGCTGATTCGGGTCGCCCCACTCGTCGTACTCGGTCACCGTCAGCGGCAGGTCGGCGTTAAGCATGGTGTTCAACACGTCGACGAAGGGCACCTCGGCGATGGCCGCACCGAACAGGTCCGGCCGCAGATTGACTACGGCGCCAATCAGTAGGCCCCCGGCGCTGCCGCCGCTGACGGCGAGTCGAGCCGGTTCGGTATAACCATCTGCAACGAGTTTTTCAGCGCAGGCAATGAAATCGCTGAATGTGTTTGGCTTATGTTCCAGTTTGCCCCCGCGATACCAGGCCTCGCCAAGATCGCCGCCGCCGCGTACATGGGCAATGGCGAAGACGAATCCGCGATCGAGCAGCGATAGCCGGGCATGGGAAAACCAGGGGTCCAGACTGTGGCCGTAAGCACCGTAGCCATAGAGATACAGAGGGGCTGGCTTACCGAAATGCTCACGGCGGCCAACCAGGCTGATAGGCACCTGAGTGCCATCGGCCACAGTGGCCCAGATGCGTCGGCTCTCGTAGGCATCGGCATCGAACGGACCCTCGACCGGCGTCTCCTTGAGCACCTGCTGCTGGCCGTCGGCCAGGCTCAGTTGACGGATCTGAGCCGGGCGGTTCAGCGCTTCGTAGCGCAGCCGGATAACCGGGCTGTCGAATTCGAGCGTGTTGTGTACGTGGAGGCTGTAGGCGGCATCCGGCAGTTGCACGCGATAGGGCGCGGCAGTCGACGGTCTAACTTCGATGATGGGAAGCCCCGCCTCACGCAGGCTCAGGGTGACTGCGCCGGCGTTCAGGCTGACGTCTTCCAGCATCACCGAGTCGCTGTGGCCGATCAACTCATGCCAGTGCTCGCGTTGCGGAGTGCGCTCCGGTGCCTGATACAGGGCGAAATTGATACCGGCCTGGTTGCTGCGGATCAGCCAGGTCCATTGCCCATCCAGCAGGCCGTGGTCAGGGTAGTACTCGTGATCGTCCTGGCGTGGTGCCAGGCAAACCCAGTTTCCTTCGGGTTTATCCGCTGAGAGCGCCCAGGCTTCGCTGGTGGTCTTGCTGTTGGAGAGGATGACCAGCTGGCGCTCTGAGCTGGCTCGGTAGCAATGCACGAAATAACGCCCGTCCGGGTCGTGATAGACCTCGGTGCGCTCGCTGTTGCCCAGCCGGTGACGGTAGATCTTGTGGGGGCGGTGGGTGTCGTCGAGTTCGCCGAAGAACAGGGTTTGATTATCGTTGGCCCAGGTCATGCTGCCGTCGCAATCTTCGAAGGGGAGCGCGGTCACCTCGCCTGTTTGCAGGTCCTTGATGAACAGCTGATAGATCTCGTCGCCTTGTGTGTCGAGGCTGTAAGCCAGCTTGCTGTGGTCCTGGCTGACACTGAACGCGCCCAGCGACAGGAAGCCTCCCGCTGCCAGCTCGTTGGGGTCGAGCAAGAGTTGCTCGCTAGCTTCATCCACGGCGAATGAGCCGTCCGCCGGGCGCCCGCAGCGGTAGTGGCGCGGATATTCATCGCCAGCCGTGGTGCGCTGGTAATAGAGCCAGGGTCCCCAGGGGGAGGGCAGCGAAAGGTCGGTCTCCCGGATACGGCCTTTGATTTCGAGAAACAACGATTCACGCAGTTGGTCTTGGTCAGCCAGCTGTTCTTCCAGATAGGCATTTTCCGCTTTCAGGTAATCGAGCACCTCGGGTGCGTCGCGGTTCTCCAGCCACTTGTATGAATCCTGGCCTGTATCGACGCGGGCAATGGGTGCAGACATGCATGACTCCTGAAGCGTGGCTGCGCACTGGCGCAGCTGAACGAGATTTTGGTGCAGGCGGTGAGTGTACAAGCAAGCCAGGCTGGTTGTGACGCTGGGCGCAAGAAGTGGTCCATTCAGCGCTGGCGGCTGGGATCAGCTGCATGAATGCTCGCCCATGCGAGGAAAGATAAGTCTGCTCGTCGCGGGTTTGGCTGGCCTTGGCTAGGCTTGGTGGTCTTGACGTGGGTGAAGTGCCCTTGCGGTTTGGTCAGTAGATTGACATTCGGATGCTTTTCAAAGAAGGTGTGCTCACCCAAATCAAACGGGCGTATGAATCGAGCGTTTGCCACGCAAATGCCGTCAGCCCGGTTTATCGTGTCGGTGGGTGTCGTTTCACTGTGTAGCAGTGACGGTCTTTGGGCCGATGACGTGCGACACGTAACGTTCAGCTTCCATACCGTGGAGATCAGTTGATGATTTACGAAGGTAAAGCCATCACGGTTAAGGCTCTTGAGAGCGGCATCGTCGAATTGAATTTCGACCTCAAGGGTGAGTCCGTCAACAAGTTCAATCGCCTCACCCTCAACGACCTGCGCCAGGCAGTCGACGCCATCAAGGCGGACGCTTCGGTCAAGGGCGTCATCGTTACCAGCGGCAAGGATGTTTTCATTGTCGGTGCGGACATCACCGAGTTCGTCGACAACTTCAAGATGTCCGATGAGGAGCTGGTCGCCGGTAACCTCCAAGCGAACAAGATCTTCAGCGATTTCGAAGACCTCGGTGTCCCGACCGTCGCGGCCATCAATGGCATCGCGTTGGGCGGTGGTTTCGAGATGTGCATGGCCGCTGACTACCGCGTCATGTCCACTGTTGCCAAGGTCGGCCTGCCAGAAGTGAAGCTGGGCATCTACCCAGGTTTCGGCGGTACCGTTCGACTGCCGCGTCTGATTGGCGTGGACAACGCTGTCGAGTGGATTGCGTCCGGTAAGGAAAACCGTGCTGAAGACGCGCTCAAGGTCCGCGCCGTCGATGCCGTGGTTGCTCCCCAGCAGCTTCAGGCCGCCGCGCTGGATCTGATCAAGCGCGCCATTTCTGGTGAGCTGGACTACAAAGCCAAGCGTCAACCAAAGCTGGACAAGCTCAAGCTCAACGCTATTGAGCAAATGATGGCTTTCGAAACCTCCAAGGGTTTTGTGGCTGGTCAGGCTGGCCCGAACTATCCGGCGCCGGTCGAAGCGATCAAGACCATTCAGAAAGCCGCCAATTTCGGCCGCGACAAAGCGATCGAAGTTGAGGCCGCTGGCTTCGTCAAACTGGCCAAGACCTCTGTTGCCCAGAGCCTGGTCGGTCTGTTCCTGAGCGATCAGGAGCTGAAGAAGAAGGCCAAGGCGTATGACAAGCAGGCCCGTGACGTGAAACTGGCTGCCGTGCTCGGCGCCGGCATCATGGGTGGCGGTATCGCCTATCAGTCGGCTGTCAAAGGCACGCCGATCCTGATGAAGGATATCCGCGAAGAAGGCATCCAGATGGGCTTGAACGAGGCTTCCAAGCTGCTCGGCAAGCGTGTCGAGAAAGGTCGCCTGACACCAGCCAAGATGGCTGAAGCCCTCAACGCCATCCGCCCAACCATGTCCTACGGCGACTTCGGTCACGTCGACATCGTGGTTGAGGCCGTTGTCGAAAACCCGAAGATCAAGCAGTCGGTGCTGGCCGAAGTGGAAGGCCTGGTGCGTGACGATGCCATCATCGCTTCGAACACGTCGACCATTTCCATCAGCCTGCTGGCCCAGGCGCTCAAGCGTCCGGAAAACTTCTGCGGCATGCACTTCTTCAACCCGGTGCACATGATGCCGCTGGTGGAAGTCATCCGTGGTGAGAAGACCAGCGAAACCGCAATCGCCACCACCGTCGCCTACGCGAAGAAAATGGGCAAGAGCCCGGTCGTGGTCAACGATTGCCCGGGCTTCCTGGTCAACCGCGTGCTGTTCCCGTACTTCGGCGGCTTTGCCCGTGCCATCGCTCATGGTGTGGACTTCGTCCGCGCTGACAAGGTGATGGAAAAGTTCGGCTGGCCGATGGGCCCGGCGTATCTGATGGACGTCGTCGGCATGGACACCGGCCACCACGGCCGTGACGTGATGGCTGAAGGCTTCCCGGATCGCATGAAGGACGACACCCGTACGGCTGTCGATGTGATGTATGACGCCAATCGCCTCGGCCAGAAAAACGGCAAGGGCTTCTACGTCTACGAGATGGACAAGAGGGGCAAGCCGAAGAAGGTGGTTGACCCGCAGTCCTACGAGCTGCTCAAGCCGGTGGTCAGCGAGACGCGCGAGCTCTCCGACGAAGACATCATCAACTACATGATGATTCCGCTGTGCCTGGAGACTGTCCGCTGCCTGGAAGACAACATCGTCGAAACCGCTGCCGAGGCCGATATGGGCTTGATCTACGGCATCGGCTTCCCACCTTTCCGTGGTGGTGCACTGCGCTACATCGATTCGATCGGTGTCGCCGAGTTTGTGGCGTTGGCCGACAAGTACGCCGACCTGGGCCCGCTGTATCACCCGACTGCGAAGCTGCGTGAGATGGCCGCTAACGGCCAGAGCTTCTACGGTTAATCGAGGAATAGAGAGATATGAGCCTTAATCCGAGAGACGTCGTCATTGTCGACTTCGGCCGTACCCCGATGGGTCGTTCCAAGGGCGGCATGCACCGCAATACCCGCGCCGAGACCATGTCCGCGCAGCTGATCGATGGCTTGTTGGCACGCAACTCCAAAGTCGACCCGGCAGAAGTCGAGGACGTGATCTGGGGCTGCGTCAACCAGACCCTGGAGCAGGGCTGGAACATCGCCCGTATGGCTTCTTTGCTGACCCGTATCCCGCATACCAGCGCCGCGCAGACTGTCAGCCGCTTGTGCGGTTCGTCCATGAGCGCTTTGCACACCGCCGCTCAGGCGATCATGACCGGTAACGGTGATGTTTTCGTCGTTGGTGGTGTCGAGCACATGGGCCACGTCGGCATGATGCATGGCGTCGACCCGAACCCGCAGCTGTCGCTGCACGCTGCCAAGGCGTCCGGCATGATGGGCCTGACAGCCGAAATGCTGGGCAAGATGCATGGCATCACCCGCGAGCAGCAGGACGCCTTTGGTGAGCGATCGCATCGTCTGGCGCACAAAGCGACCGTCGAAGGCCTGTTCAAGGATGAAATCATCCCGATGGAAGGCTACGACGAGAACGGTTTCCTCAAGGTCTTCGACTACGACGAAACCATTCGTCCGGAGACCACCCTGGAAAGCCTGGCGGCGCTGAAGCCTGCTTTTAACCCGAAGGGCGGCACCGTGACTGCAGGTACCTCATCGCAGATCACTGACGGTGCTTCCTGCATGATCGTCATGTCGGCGCAGCGTGCTCAGGATCTTGGTATCCAGCCGATGGCGGTGATTCGCTCGATGGCGCTGGCCGGCGTCGATCCGGCAATCATGGGCTACGGTCCGGTGCCGGCGACTCAGAAAGCGCTCAAGCGGGCTGGTCTGACGATGGACGACATCGACTTCGTCGAGCTCAACGAAGCCTTTGCCGCCCAGGCATTGCCAGTTCTGAAGGACCTCAAGCTACTCGACAAGATGGAGCAGAAGGTCAACCTTCACGGTGGAGCCATTGCCTTGGGTCACCCGTTCGGTTGCTCAGGTGCGCGTATTTCCGGCACTCTGTTGAACGTGATGAAGCAGAACAGCGGTACGCTGGGCGTGTCCACAATGTGCATCGGCCTCGGTCAGGGCATCACCACGGTGTTCGAACGCGTCTAAGCTATTTGGCGGTACGGAAACCGGGGCCTTGTGCCCCGGTTTTCATTTTTGATGAGTGTTTTTTTCAGAGGCAGTCGAGATGCAAGTCACGCCAGGCCGTTACCGTCATTACAAAGGCCCCGAGTATCGCGTATACGCAGTTGCTCGGCATTCCGAAACGGAAGAGTCAGTGGTCTTCTATCAGGCGCTATACGGCGATTTCGGGCTGTGGGTTCGTCCGCTCTCGATGTTTACCGAAACGGTAGAGGTCGACGGCGAAACGCTACCCCGTTTTGCCCTGATCGAAGCCGAGCCCACTCGTTTTTAGGCACTGTATGTACGAGCTGGCTTAACCCCTGCGCTTGACCTCAGCTCTATCGCCACTATATATAGCGGTGCTTTCAGGCCGAGTGAAGGTCATTCCCACTCGGTTTAGGACGATAAGACCCAGCCGGGCAGCCAGGCTGCCAATGGATTTAGGCCATGGGTGCGGACGTTTTCCGGAGCAAATGATTGCTCTCGCAGGCTGGTTACGCTGCTTCGCTTCTAGGCTGGCAAGCCGGGTGACGTTTCGACGTCGGGCTGCTGCCGGTTCAACAATCTCAGTTCACCTCTCGATTCAGGAACTCTCCTCTCCATGGGTAAATCGCTGGTCATCGTGGAATCACCGGCCAAGGCCAAGACAATCAACAAGTATTTGGGCAACCAATACGTGGTGAAGTCGAGTATCGGCCACATCCGCGACCTTCCCACCAGCGGCTCTGCCAACAAGGAGCCGGTCAAGCGCGGCAAGGCTGCAGCGGCCGAAGCTCCAGCGCTTTCGCCGAAGGAGAAGGCCAAGCGTCAGCTGTTTACCCGCATGGGCATCGATCCCGAGCACGGCTGGAAGGCGAAGTACGAAATCCTGCCCGGCAAAGAGAAGGTCATCGATGAGCTTCGTCGTCTGGCCAAGGAAGCCGATACCATCTATCTCGCGACCGACTTGGATAGAGAGGGGGAGGCCATCGCCTGGCATTTGCGCGAATCCATAGGTGGCGATGATGGCCGCTACAAGCGCGTGGTGTTCAACGAGATCACCAAGAAGGCGATTCAAGAGGCGTTCTCCAAGCCGGGCGACCTCGACATCAATCGTGTCAATGCGCAGCAAGCACGACGGTTCCTCGATCGAGTCGTGGGTTACATGGTCTCACCGCTGCTCTGGTCCAAGATCGCCCGAGGGCTTTCTGCTGGCCGTGTTCAATCGGTTGCTGTGAAGCTGGTGGTGGAGCGTGAGCGCGAGATCCGGGCATTCGTTCCGGAAGAATATTGGGAAGTACACGCCGACCTCGGTACGAGCGGCAATGCCAAGGTTCGCTTCGAGGTCTCTCGCGAGAACGGCGAAGCCTTCAAACCCCTCAACGAAGCGCATGCCATGGCGGCGCTCGAGCAGCTCAAGGATTCCAGCTACAGCGTCACCAAGCGTGAGGACAAGCCGACCAGCAGCAAGCCGTCTGCGCCGTTCATCACCTCGACGTTGCAGCAGGCGGCGAGCAACCGTTTAGGGTTCGGTGTGAAGAAAACCATGATGATGGCGCAGCGTCTCTACGAGGCTGGCTACATCACTTACATGCGTACCGACTCGACCAATCTGTCGGCAGATGCGCTGACGATGGTTCGGGGGTTCATCGAAGACGAGTTTGGCGGCAAGTATCTACCTGAAAAGCCTAACTTTTACTCCAGCAAGGAAGGCGCCCAGGAGGCTCACGAGGCGATTCGTCCGTCGGACGTCAATCTGCGCCCGGCGCAGCTGACGGGAATGGAACGAGACGCCGAGCGCCTCTATGACCTTATCTGGCGTCAATTCGTGGCGTGCCAGATGCCGCCTGCACAGTATCTGTCGACGAGCGTGACGGTCACTGCCGGCAATTTCGAACTGCGCGCCAAGGGCCGCATTCTCAAATTCGACGGTTACACCAAGGTCATGCCGCAGCAAAGCAAGAGCGGCGAAGACGACGTGCTGCCGGAGATGAACAAGGGCGATGGGATGAAGCTGATCAAGCTTGATCCGAGCCAGCACTTCACCAAGCCCCCAGCGCGCTATTCGGAAGCGAGCCTGGTCAAGGAGATGGAAAAGCGAGGCATCGGCCGTCCATCGACCTATGCGGCGATCATCTCGACTATTCAGGATCGTGGCTACGTCTCGCTGCACAACCGCCGGTTCTATTCCGAGAAGATGGGCGACATCGTTACCGAGCGCCTGTCAGAAAGCTTCAATAACCTGATGGATTACGGTTTTACCGCCGGCATGGAGGAAAACCTCGACGACGTGGCCCAGGGCGAGCGCGAGTGGAAGCACGTTCTCGACGAGTTCTACGGCGATTTCAAGAAAAAGCTCGAGGTGGCCGAGGCCAGCGAGAACGGCATGCGTGCCAATCAGCCGACGCTGACTGACATTCCGTGCAAGGTTTGCGGTCGGCCGATGATGATCCGCACCGCGTCCACCGGTGTCTTCCTTGGATGCTCCGGCTACAGCCTGCCGCCGAAAGAGCGCTGCAAGTCCACGGTCAACCTCATCCCTGGCGATGAGATTGCCGCTGATGACGAAGGTGAGTCCGAATCCCGAGTGCTGTTGGGCAAACATCGTTGCCCGATCTGCAGCACGGCGATGGATGCCTATCTGCTCGACGAAACCCATAAGCTGCATATCTGTGGCAACAACCCCGATTGCACCGGTTACGAAATCGAAGAGGGTCAGTACCGCATCAAGGGCTATGAGGGACCGAGCCTGGAATGCGACAAGTGCGGCAGTGAAATGCAGCTCAAGACAGGCCGCTTCGGTAAATTCTTCGGCTGCACCAATGCCGACTGCAAGAACACGCGTAAATTGCTCAGAAGCGGTGAGGCGGCTCCACCGAAGATGGATGCCGTGAAGATGCCTGAGCTTAAATGTGAAAAGGTCGACGACACCTATGTGTTGCGTGACGGCGCCTCCGGTTTGTTCCTGGCCGCCAGCCAGTTCCCCAAGAACCGTGAGACCCGTGCACCCCTGGTGCTGGAGCTGATCCCCCACAAGGATGAAATCGACCCTAAGTATCACTTTCTGCTGAGTGCGCCTCAGAAGGACTCGGAAGGGCGCGCGGCGGTGATCCGCTTTAGCCGCAAGACCAAGGAGCAATACGTTCAAACCGAGGTCAATGGAAAGCCGACCGGCTGGAAGGCATTCTTTGATGGCGGCAAGTGGAAGGTAGAGGACAAGAGCACCGGCAAGTAACTGGCAGCCGCGAGACGAAGCCTGTTTCTCGCAGGCTTCGACTCATTGCGTTTCAACTCTCGGGAGACCGTCGCCATGGCTCATGAGCTGTACACCCGCACCAATCAGAAAATCTACTTCGCCGGACTGGCCCTCGAAAACTGGCGGCGGGCTGAAGAGAAAGGCGCGATGAATGCGCCAGGTCTGATTCAGGCCGAGCGCGAGGCTAGCCTTTTTCATCTGTACGGCGCGTTGTTGGGCCTGTGTCATGAGATCGCCGGCTACTATCGCCTGCCCGAAGCCAGTGCGCCGCGTCCGGAGCTGTTGCTGGTGCCCTCAGTGCAAGGCGCTTCATCAAGCCCGGAGCTCGCTGAGCTGATAGAGCTGGCCGAGCATTCCGAAACCTGGTTAGCACAGCTGCTTAAAGCTTACTCGGTACTCTTCGAGCCGCCTCGTACGCCAACCAAAGCCAAGACCGATCCCACCATGCCGTTGATCGAGGCAGTTAGTGTCGATGAACAGGTGCCGGCGCTGGCACGGGAAGAGCTGGAGGTTTGGCGGCGCAGTTTGAAAGAGCTGGCCTTACGCTTTCGCGAGTCACTGACCGAGTGGTAAGCGAATAAGCGTGCAACGGCAGGGGGCTGCCGTTGCATCAGGTGCGCTGCTTGAACCTTAGGACTAGAGCAATGCCGCCTAGAATCGCAAAGCCGGCGACCAGCAATTTTCCGGTCAAGGGCTCCCCTAGCAACAGGCTTCCCGCCAGGGCTGTAAGAAGTGGCACGCTCAGCTGTACGGTGGCCGCCTGGATGGCCGCCAAGCCTGGGAGCGCTGCGTACCAGATGGCGTAGCCGATGCCGGAGGTCAAACCGCCAGACAGCAGCGCATAGATCACTCCTGTGCTGTCCCATTTCAGGCAATTCAGCGCCAGTAGGCATAACAGGATGGCAATTGGCAGGGTCCGAACGAAGTTACCCGCAGTAACAGCCAGTGCATCAGGCGTACCTTTGCCTAATATCGAATAGGCGCCCCACGCAGCGCCCGCCAGCACCATCAGCAGAGACGCCGATAGCGGCGGTGTGCTCGTGCCGGGCAGCAGAAGCGCTACTACGCCGCCGCCTGCCATAAGCATTCCGACACTCTGCCCCCAATGCAATCGCTCACCGTGAAGCATCCCCCAGGCGATCATGCTCAACTGCACAGCCCCGAACAGCAGCAGCGCGCCGGCGCCCGCGTCAAGGTTGAGGTAGGCATAGGAAAAGGAGGCTGCGTAGGCGAAGAGTGCAAAGGCGCCTCGCCAGCTACCGGAGGTCGACGAAGATCGTCTTCTCAGGCACAGCAAAAGCCACAACACCACTGCTCCGGCAAATAAACGCAGTGCAGTAAAACTGGCCGGATCGATCTGGCTGTCGCGAAGTGCCGCGCGACAAAGCAGTGAGTTGCCAGCGAATGCAAGCATGGCCAGGGCCGTCAATAGCAAGGTTTTGATGGTCATCCAGCGGTCCGGTCCACGGTAGACCGCCATCCTAATGGCTGGCCGCGTTGCTGCACATCTGCTTTCTGCCTGGGCGAGAGTGTCTGCAAATTCAGCAATGTGTCTCGGCAGCGAAACCCAAAAGTGCCTGCAGGCCAGGTGGCTGTTACAATGCGCCGTTTGAACGGGAGCATGATCATGCCAACGTCTTTCCTGGAAATCGTCGAGCTACCCGACGGCAGCATTGTGCTGCGACGCGCCGAGGACGAAGGCGTACTGGTCACGCTGGATTTTTCTGACGATGCCAAGGCGTTCCTGCAGGGTCAGCACGTCGAAATCGCCAAGGCTATGTTCAACATTGGCGTGCAAATGGCGGGGCGGGTATCAGAAGGTGATTTCGAGCGGGAGGAAGAGGGCTCGCGGGTATTGCATTGAGAGGTGGATGCTTGGACAGCTTTATGGCTTCGGGCGGGTTTCGGCACATCCTTATGCCGAATGGCTGGGACGTATCAGCTACCCAGGCGTATGTTCAAACTTTGCGCATTACCCTGAGCGGCTGCCACCCGAAGTTTCAGTCGAGACGCCTTGTCGAGGCGTGGGAACCAGGTAATCACCGTGTGGCTGCAGCCTGACACCAATGCCTTACACGCCAGCTCAAGCGCAGTCTGACTTTCACGCGCTTGCAGCAACAGGATGCGGTCACGGTTCAGTCCGGTTTCTCGCAGCCAACTCTGTGAAAGCGATACCGGTGGAGCAATCAGTGTGAGCCAGCGCGTATCAGCCGCCTCACTGAGCTCGCGCAGCATTGGAGCCAGCAACTGGCGGCAGTGATCCCCGCTACCGGTAAAGGTCATTTCGCTCAGGCAGTCATCCGCAGGCTGCGGGGCGTGCGCTAACTCGCCGAACGGTGTCAGGCGATGCGCGATCAGCCCTTCGAACAAGGAAAGCTGCGGTGGTTTGCCTGCGGTGGGTTGGGGATGGTACTGCATGAACCTCTCCTTAGCGGCGTATTACGCCGACGCTCAAACCTTCGATAACAAGCTCTTGCTGCTCGAGGTCAACTTCAATAGGCGCAAACTCGGGGTTTTCAGCGAGCAGCCAGACCTTGCTGCCTTCGCGCTTGAAACGCTTAACGGTTACTTCGTCCTCGATTCTGGCCACGACAATCTGTCCGTTACGAGCTTCACGCGTGGTATGGACCGCCAGCAGATCACCATCGAAGATGCCGACATCCTTCATGCTCATACCGTGTACACGCAGCAGGTAATCAGCCTTCGGCTGGAAAAATGAAGGATTGATCTGGCAAGATTCTTCGACATGCTGCTGTGCGAGAATTGGCGCCCCGGCGGCCACCCGGCCGATTACTGGAAGTCCATTTTCCTCAGTGGCCGGTTCGAACCCTGGAATACGTATCCCGCGGGAGGCGCCGGGCGTCATCTCAATGGCTCCTTTGCGAGCCAAGGCCTTGAGGTGCTCCTCTGCGGCATTGGGCGACTTGAAACCCAGCTCTTGAGCGATCTCGGCACGCGTCGGCGGATAGCCGTTGTCCTCAAGGCAGCGCTTGATGAAGGCGAGAATTTCCGACTGGCGTGGGGTCAGCTTGATCATCAAAGGGCCTCTGTTCTTTTATACAGTGACTGGGATTATATACAGTGCTGGATGCTTGGCAATCGTTGTTTGAAGCAGCCGCAGGCTATCTTTGAATGCGCTTTGAACCGGTCGCCAGAGTTATTTGGCGCTATGTCGGTTGACTTGGGGTAGGTTGAAACGTAAGTTTCAAACAGATGTTTGTCGGGGGAGAAGCATGGCGCAGTCTGAAACAGTCGAGCGTATTCTGGATGCGGCGGAGCAGCTATTCGCTGAGAAGGGGTTCGCCGAGACGTCGCTGCGTCTGATCACCAGCAAAGCCGGCGTCAACCTGGCCGCGGTGAATTATCACTTCGGCTCGAAAAAAGCTCTTATTCAAGCGGTTTTCTCACGTTTTCTGGGTCCGTTCTGCTTGAGCCTCGAACGTGAGCTCGACAGGCGTGAGGCCCAGTCCGACAGAAAAGAAAGTCTCGAGGAGTTGCTTGAGATTCTAGTTGAGCAGGCACTGGCGGTGACGCCACGCAGTGGCGACGATCTGTCCATTTTCATGCGCCTGCTGGGGCTTTCGTTCAGTCAGAGCCAGGGCCATCTGCGTCGTTACCTGGAAGACATGTACGGCAAGGTGTTCCGCCGCTATATGCATCGAGTCCACGAGGCCGCTCCGTCGATTCCACCCATTGAGTTGTTCTGGCGTGTGCACTTCATGCTTGGTGCTGCGGCATTCAGTATGTCTGGCATCAAGGCTCTACGGGCCATTGCCGAGAACGACTTTGGGGCGAGAACGTCAATCGAGCAGGTCATGCGCATGATGGTGCCGTTCCTCGCGGCCGGCATGCGGGCCGATTCCGGTGTGGCTGACCCCGGACTGGCTCAGGCCCATCCGATTGCCCGGCGTAACGCGCTGGCGATGCCAGCCAAGGGCTAGGGTGCATCCTCGGGGCGCGATCAGCTAAGCTAGCCGCCCATGACTGACCTCGATTTTCTTCACGTCTCGATCGCTGACCAGATGCTTTACGGTTTTACCGGTTCCCGCCTGCGGCTCCGGTTGCCAGTTTCGACTGCGCTTAATGGGGCAGGCGAGCGTAATGGCTCTGGCTGTACGCCGCGAGGTCGCCACCGGGTGCGTGCGCGGATTGGTGAGGGCCTGCCTTTGGGCGCCGTGTTGCGTGGGCGACGCTGGACCGGCGAGGTTTGGAACGCCGACATGCATGACCAGTTTCCTGGCCGTGACTGGATTCTGACCCGAATTCTCTGGCTAAGCGGCTGCGAGCCTGGCTATAACCGGATGGGCTCGGTGGATACCTTCCGTCGCTATATCTATCTGCATGGCACGCCTGACTCTGAGCCAATGGGCATACCGCGCTCGCATGGCTGTATCAGAATGCGCAATGCCGACCTGCTCGATCTGTTTCCTCGTGTGCCCGCTGGTTGTGCCGTGCACATCGGCGAAGCGGCATGTCCGGAATGGTCGAGCGCAACGATCAATTAAGGATTCGCTGACTAACATGCAAGGCTCTTTGATGCTGGACGTCGCTGGTACCTGGCTCACTGCCGAGGATCGCCAGTTATTACGCCAGCCGGAAGTCGGTGGGCTAATTTTATTTGCCCGCAACATCGAAAATCCGCGTCAGGTCGAGGCCCTTTGCCGCGCCATTCGAGCGGTGCGGCCTGACCTCTTGCTCGCGGTCGATCAGGAGGGCGGGCGTGTCCAGCGGCTGCGGCGTGATTTCGTCCGGCTACCGGCGATGCGAGAGTTTGCCTCGCATGCCAATGCCGTTGAATTGGCAGAAGCCTGCGGCTGGATCATGGCGACCGAGGTGCTCGCCGTTGGACTCGATTTCAGTTTCGCGCCTGTGCTGGACCTTGATTATCAGCGCAGCGCGGTGGTGGGCTCGCGTGCTTTCGAGGGAGATCCGCTACGCGCCAGTGAGCTTGCAGATGCTTTCATCAACGGCATGCACACTGCCGGGATGGCCGCCACTGGCAAGCACTTTCCCGGTCATGGCTGGGCCGAAGCAGATTCTCATGTGGCGATACCGGTCGACGAACGCGGACTGGATGAGCTTCGCGGTCAGGATCTTGTTCCGTTCTACAGGTTGGCGGACAAGCTTGACGCCGTAATGCCAGCCCATGTGATCTATCCGCAGGTCGACGACAGGCCCGCTGGGTTTTCTCGGCGCTGGTTACAGGATGTCCTGCGCGGTGAGTTGGGTTTTCGTGGCGTGATCTTCAGTGATGACCTGTCGATGGCCGGGGCGCATGTGGCCGGTGATGCCGCGAGCCGGATCGAAGCAGCGCTGTCAGCGGGTTGCGACATGGGGTTGGTATGCAACGATCGAGGCGCCGCGGAGTTGGCGCTGTCGGCGCTGCAGCGGCTTGGAGTGCGGCCATCCCCGGCATTGGGCAGGATGCGCAGCCGCGCGGCCGACTCTTCGGAGTATAAACAGGACCCACGCTGGCAGGCCGCCATTGCTGCGCTCAGAGCCGCTGAGCTGATTGCTTGACCAAGGAACATAGATGACTGTCCATGCCATTATTGGCGGCACCGGGCTTACAGAGCTGCCGGGGCTGACCCTGCGTGAAGCTGTACCCGTCGAGACGCCGTACGGTCCGCCATCGGCCGATATTCTGCGTGGCGACTATGCCGGTCATGAAGTGCTATTTCTCGCCCGGCACGGGCACCCTCACCGGGTTCCGCCACATCAGGTGAACTACCGCGCCAATCTGTGGGCTCTGAAGCGCGCGGGCGCAGAGTCGATCATCGCAGTGAACGCTGTTGGTGGCATTCATTCAGCCATGGGTGCCGGCCATCTCTGCGTGCCGCACCAGCTCATCGATTACACCTATGGCCGTAAGCACACATTCTTCGAGGGCGACATCGAGCATGTCACCCATGTCGATTTCAGCTATCCCTATGACGAACGTTTGCGTCAGCGCCTGATCGGCGGTCTGGCAGCTGAGGGTTATCTGTTCAGCAGCCATGGCGTGTATGGCTGCACTCAGGGGCCGCGGCTAGAAACGGTGGCTGAAATCGACAGGATGGAGCGCGATGGTTGCGATATCGTCGGGATGACCGGTATGCCGGAAGCAGTATTGGCGCGTGAGCTGGAGCTTCCATATGCCTGTCTGGCACTGGTCGTTAATCCTGCTGCTGGAAAGGCCAGTGGGATAATCACCATGGCCGATATCGAGGCCGCGCTGGCTGAAGGGATCGTCAAGGTACGTACGGTACTGGCACGCGCGCTGGTCGGTTGAGTACAAGGACAGGTGTGCTGCCTTGGCGAGCGAATAACGCGTTGGCTGAAATCGAGTGATGGGCTGGCGGACTCAAAAAGAACGGTAGTAAAGACGTAGCGTATCGCTGCTAATTTCGTCCAACACCCATTGCGGGCGATCCGCTGCTTGCTACACTTGGCCGTCCTTTGGAGTACCGGAATGCTTTGCCACGCACCCATAAGAAGAATATCCAGAACGGTGATGTTGTTGAGTCTGCTGGCCGGCCTTGCAGGCTGTTCAACTTGGTTCAGCAGTGATTTCCGGGATCCTCGCGTTCAACTCAAAAACGTTGAAATCATCAAGGCCAGGCTGCTCGAGCAGGAGTTCATGCTGCGCTTTCGCATCGACAATCCCAACGAACAAAGCCTTCCTGTTCGCGGCCTGGTCTATACAGTGCACCTCAACGACATCGAGCTGGCGAGCGGTGAGTCCAGTGGTTGGACAACCGTGCCTGGAAACGGCTTCGAGTATTACGAGGTGCCGATCCATACCAATCTCTGGCGGCACATGAAATACATTGTTCGCTTGCTGGAAAAGCCGGACCGTCCCATTGCCTATCGTCTGGATGGTGAGTTGAAAACGGGCCTGATGCTCGGGCGGCGCGTGCACATCTCCACCAATGGCGAGATAATCCCTGGCAACTTTATCCCGGAGTAGTAGTACCGATGAACCACGAAACCCACGTGCACGGTCCCGATTGCAATCACGATCATGATCACGCACAGCACGATCATGGTCATGTTCACGGTCCGCATTGCAATCACAGCCACGACCCGGTGCGCAATCCGCTGAAGGATGTTGGTCGGAACGATCCCTGCCCCTGCGGTAGCGAAAAGAAGTTCAAGAAGTGCCACGGAGCCTGATCCGCGCATGACACCCATCACCACACTGTTGCTCATAGCTGGTCTGCTGCTGATTGCGGCCCTGGCGGGATACGCCCTGCATCTATGGCGCAAGGTGTGGCGTAGGGAGCAGCAGCTGGCGGAAATGCAGGCGCAGCAGCATGCAGCGCTTGCGGCGGATCTGCGTGTACTGGCTGGCAGCTTGCTCGACGAGCAGGTCCCGTTGATCGAAGGCGCGATCCGGATCAAGGTGCTGCTGGACAATTACGACTCCACGCTAGGCCAGGATCCGCGCTGCCAGGTTTTCCAGGTGCTCTTCGCTGAGACCGCGCAGGTGCCGACGCATGACGCCTGGAAAGCACTGGATCGCTCCGAGCGTCGCCATCATGAAGCCCGCTTCAGCGCGCTCGAACTCCAGCACAAGGCCGAGGCGCGCCGCTCCGCCCGCTGGTTGCTCGATGAAGCACTGCCGAAGAATCACCAAGCCGCCTGACCGCGACGGCTGATCACATCCTTTTCATACTCGTACTGCCCTGCCTGCAAGGAGCCGTTGATGCCATTGCGTCTGCCGTTTTCTCTGGTTTGCCTGTTCTTGGGCGCCGCACTTGTAGGTGGAGCCCTCAGCGGCTGCCAGGCCTATCTGGACAGTCGCTATAGCGACAGCTTGCCGCCTGCTAGTGGCGTCCAGGCGATTACCGGTCTGGACAAGAGTGTGAGCATCCGTCGCAATACGTTGGGAATGCCGTTGATCGAAACGGCGAACTTTCACGACGCGCTGTTCGGGTTGGGTTATGTGCATGCCACCGACCGCCTGAGCCAGATGGTCAGCATGCGGCTTATGGCCGAAGGGCGCCTGGCTGAAATGGCCGGTCCTGGCGTACTTGAAGTAGACCGCTTCATGCGTGCCGTGAATCTTCGGCAGAGCGCAGCGGGGCTGTACCGGGACAGCTCGCCTCGGATGAAACGCTTCTTCGAGGTGTATGCCAGGGGCGTTAATGCCTATTTGTTCCGCCATCGCGACAAATTGCCGATGGATCTGGCCGCTACGGGCTATACCCCCGAATACTGGAAGGCTGAAGATTCGGCGCTGGTGTTCTGTCTGTTGAACTTCGGCCTGGCGGTCAATCTCCAGGAAGAAATCGCATCGCTGGTCATGGCGCAGAAAGTCGGAGCGGATAAAGTCGCCTGGCTGCTGCCCACCTATCCGGATGAGGCGTTGCCATTCGAGGAAGTCGACAAGCTCAAAGGCTTGAAGCTCAGTGGCACTATCGCTGGGCTTGCAGCGCTCGATAGCGCTGCCAGGCAAGTGGCCTCGCTCAACATGCTGGGCGTTGCCGCTTCGAATAACTGGGCCGTTTCCGGCAGCAATACGCGCAGTGGCAAACCGATCCTGGCCAACGACACTCACCTGCCGCTGTCGATGCCGTCGTACTGGAACTTCGTGCAGATTCGCTCGCCGAAATTCCAGGCTGCAGGCGTGACGATCGCCGGCGTGCCTGCGGTTGTCGCCGGCTTCAACGGCAAGCTGGGTTGGGGCATGACCATGGTCATGGGCGATACCCAGGATCTGTTTCTCGAGCAGGTGCGGCGTGAGGGCGGCCGCTTGCTTTACCTGGCCGATGGCAAGTGGGTGCCGGCGCGCGAGCGAAACGAGACCTTCTTTATCAAGGGCGCACGCCCAGTCCGTGAAACGATCTATGAGACACGCAACGGCCCGCTGCTCAACAGCGCTCTAGGCGAGCGCAAGCACCCGTTGCAGCCGCTGCAGTTGAGCAGTGGCTACGGGCTGGCCCTGAAAACCAACCAGTTCGAAGCGGATCAGTCGCTGGACGCATTTTTCGACCTGACCCGTGCGCAATCCGTTGATCAGGCGTTCGAGGCGACTCGTGACATCCGTGCCATGGCGCTGAACATTGTGTTTGCTGATCAGCAAAGTACCGGCTGGCAGGTCACCGGGCGCTATCCCAACCGTCGCGAGGGCTTGGGCCTGGTCCCGTCGCCAGGTTGGGTAGGGCGTTATGACTGGGATGGTTATGCTGATCCGATGTTGCATCCCTACGACCAGGACCCGGTGCAGGGCTGGCTGGGTACTGCCAATCAGCGCACCGTGCCCAAGGGCTACGGCATGCAGCTCTCCAATTCCTGGTACTACCCGGATCGTGCCGAGCGCATGGCCGAGCTGCTTGGACAAGGCAAGCAGGACACTCGTAGCGTGATCGCGATGCAATACGATCAGACCACGACCTTTGCTGCCAAGCTGCAGACCATGCTGCAGGCACCGGGAATGGCAGAGCCGCTGAAAGCCTCCATCGACGCACTGGGAGAGCCGGATCGGCGCCGGGCACGTGAGGCGCTTTCGACACTTTTGCGCTTCGATGGCAAGCTGGCCGCCGGCTCGGCCGACGCCGCGCTGTATGAAACGTTCCTGATGGAAACGGCGCGCCAGACCTTTCTCGACGAGCTAGGACCAGACAGCAGTGCTGCATGGAAGGCGCTGGTCGAAACCGCAAACGCCTCCTATTCGGCGCAGGCGGATCATCTGCTCGGCCGCGACGACAGCCCTTTCTGGGACGACATCGGTACCCCGGGCAAAGAAGACAAGCCTGCCATTCTGGCGCGCTCGCTTGCCGCTTCGGTCGTTCGTATTGAAGCTGCCCTGGGTACTGACCGGAATGCATGGCAATGGGGGCAGCTGCATACCTACACCTGGAAGACCGGTACAACCCAACTGGCGCCCTACATGTCGACCAGCCAGCGCGCCGACATCAACGCGATCAGCGGCTATCTGGATCGTGGCCCGGTCCCGGCCGGCGGTGATCACAGCACGTTGAACGTGTCGGCCTATCGCTGGGGCGAAGATTTCGATACCTGGCGGGTTCCAGCGATGCGGATCATTGTCGACTTCGGTCGTGACGAGCCCATGATCGGCCTCAACAGTACGGGTCAGTCCGGCAACCCGGCCAGCCCTCACTACGCAGACGGCATCGAGGCCTGGTTGAAGGGCGGCTACATGAGCTTCCCGTTCAAAGCCGAAAACCTGGACAAGGTCTACGGCACCCAGCGGCTGCTGCTCACGCCGGCGCCCAAGTAGTGTAAGGGCCCACGGACGCTGGGGCGTCGCTGCGGGTCAGTTGTTTTGACGCCAATCGAAATCCATCTGCCGGGCGGTGGCTTCGGCCAGCTCTCGGCCAGCGATTCGCTCGACCAGATGCAGGCTCATGTCGATACCGGCAGAGATGCCGGCCGAGGTCACGTAGCGTCCGGTGTCCACCCAGCGACAGCCTTCGACCACCTTCAGCAACGGAAACATCGTTTTCAGCTCACCGACGTCTTCCCAGTGCGTGGTCACCTTGTGCGCGTACAGCACGTTGGCTTTCGCCAGCAGGAAGGCGCCGGTGCATACCGACGCGGTGAGTCCGGCCTGCGCGGCAGCTTTCTCGATCCAACGCACCACCTCGGGGTTCTCCAGCTCGCTCGTAACCACGCCGCCCGGAATGATCAGCAGGTCGATGGGTGGATGGTTGGCAAAGTTGTAGTTAGGTTGCACCACCAGCCCAGCCCTGGCGCGAACCAGGCCCTTGCGTGCAGCGATGGTCGAGGTCGAGAAGGGCGGTGGCTGACCGTCGCGCAACGCCAATCGCGTCGCGGTGCTGAACACCTCGTAGGGCCCGGTAAAGTCGAGCACCTCGACGTCGGGGTAAATGTAGATACCGACGAATGTGGGCATGACGGTCACCTGTCGTGTGCGCCGGGCTGGAGAGCAGCTGCTCGAGCTGCTACGCAGGGCGTTCCTGAGCGGTTTTGCGCGGGTCCACTCAGCCTAGCTGGCCGCTTGTGTCACTTCCAATACAGTTATGCTCGACGGGTCGGGGTAATGCCAGCGAACTTCAACGTCCCAGAGACGAGTACCGTAACGGCGGTCCGGAGCCGGGGTCTGGTAGGCCGGTCTCGGGTCTTGCGCCAGGCATTGCTCGATCAGGGCTTGCAGAGGTTCGCCTAGCCTTGCCGCTTCGCTCTGTGCTTGCTGCAGGCTGGATTCGGTCCAGTGCACGGCGATGAGGTGGGGCGCGTCCGCGGCCAGGCCGTTGCGCGCATCGCTGACCACGTCGGCGTACGGAACGTAAGGCTTTATGTCCAGTACCGGCGTCCCATCGAGCAGATCGATCCCAGATAGATGAAGGCGTCCTGGCTCGATTCGGTCGAGCTTTACCACCGACTGCCCG
>TARA_R110002095_G_C4251687_1_pt1 | contig 25036 bp, 15 predicted proteins | sample TARA_R110002095 | Tara Oceans TARA_R110002095 (sample SAMEA4397255) | marine metagenome | biome: Polar Biome; feature: [SRF] surface water layer (ENVO:00010504); material: water (ENVO:00002006), including particulate matter (ENVO:01000060) such as... | depth 5 m | reverse complement strand
TTTTTTTTAACAGAGGATTATACAATGGCTACTTATGATGTAATAGCTGTGGGTTTCATCGAGGGCATTTTACACTCGCCTAAACACAAGACACGTAACGTGGTTGTGACTGACAAACCTTTTGACAAGGTACCTTCATGGCTGGAGTTACGTACTGGCACGGTGTTGACACCAAGCCAAAAGGCCGCTGCTACCAAGGCGCGTCGGAAGGAAGAAGAGAGCAACTTCAAAGCGGTTGCTGAAAACAAGAAAGATGTAACTACCGCCACGTTCATGGCAACCGGCGCGGGTGTTGTTGAATCACTATAGGTACTAACGCATGTCCAGTGAAATAGATATATGTAATTTAGCGTTGTCTAATATCAGATCGCAAAGTATTAACTCGCTAGAAGAGGCGAGTCTTCAGGCGCAAACGTGCCGGTTAAAGTACCCCATACTGCGTGACATGATGTTGAATGACTACTCGTGGGGCTTTGCACGTAAGATACGCCCTCTCGTTTTAACCGAGACTGTTATATTTAACTGGGCCTACGCTTACGACTACCCGCAAGACTGCATGAACATCAACCGGCTAATACTCGGGTACGAGAAAGTCGACCAGACAACACAGCTGTCGGGGTCTCAACAATCTTACTACAGTGACGCGGATTTACTGGACCCCTCGCAGTTACGAGATCAAGTGCCTTACGAGATTTTTAACTTCGACAATAAGGTTATCGGCGTTAATCAGCCAGAGGTACGCATCGATTACAGGTCACGGGTTGAAAACCCCGAGCTGTTCACGGTGCCGTTTGTGATGGCGCTGTCTTACCTGCTGGCCTCGGAAGTGGCCATCCCTATCGTTGGTGCGGAGCTTGGCAGGGCGCTACGTAAGGACTCGCTGGATCTGTACGCGACGTATTTAGCTAACGCGATATCCAATGACCAAAATGAGAAGTACCAACCCGTGCTTGACAGTGAGTATGTAACCGCTAGGAGATAAACAAGTGCCTCAAATAATTCAGAGAAGTTTCAGCGCGGGGGAGATAGCACCCTCTTTGCGAGCGCGTGCGGATCTCAGCAAGTATGCGTCCGGTTTAGCATTGTGTGAGAACTTTCTCATCAGAGCGCAGGGTGGCGCATATTCCCGAGCGGGCTTCAGATTTGTTGGCGAGATAGCCGACAGCTCAAAGAAGGCACGGTTGATACCTTTCAGTTTTAACAGCGAGCAGGCCTACGTACTTGTCGCGGAAGAGAACTCACTCCAATTTGTCAGGGCTGGCGGCTACATTGTCGACCCAGCGGATCCACCCAACGCGTACACTGTCACGACTACCTATACCGAAGCTCAGCTATACCATATCAACTTTACGCAGAGCGCCGACGTACTGACGTTAGCGAACACTAACCACGCGCCTGCTAATCTTAGCCGGTTAGCCGACGACGACTGGTCGCTTGACGATATCAACTTCACGCCGATAGTTGCAGCGCCCAACATCCCGAGCGCCGCAACCACTGGCACGGGAGGGGGCACTTACGACAAGACGTATGTCTATGTGGTAACTGCGATTGATCAAGACAATACTGAGTCGGTAGCGTCTCCCCCAAGAACTATCACGTCGTCATCGCTTGCCCAAACTTTCGGCATAAGGCTGACGTGGACTGCTGTCACCGGCGCTGTCAGGTACCGAGTCTACAAAGACCCCTCGAAAGCGTCCGGTGTCTACGGGTGGATCGGGGATTCTAGCACAGAGGAGTTTACTGACTTCAACTTCGCGCCATTGACTGACGATGCGCCCCCTGAAGATCGAGACCCCTTCAACACCGCGAATGATCAACCCAGCACGGTGACTTACTACCAACAGCGCCAGTTGTTTGCTAATACAACCAACGAGCCGCAGACGGTATACACTACGCAAACAAACAACTTTAGATCTCTCAGGACATCTAACCCCAGTCGTGACGATGATGCCATTACGTTTACCATTAATGCGCGACAGGTCAACGAGATCCGTCACTTGCTATCACTGGATTCGTTGGTGATATTCACGTCGGGAGGGGAGTGGATACTGACCGAAGGCCAAGACGAGGTGCTCAAGCCGTCCACCGTTGGCGTTAAAGTCCAGTCATATAACGGGTGCTCTACTGTGGCACCGGTGGTGGTTAACAACACAGCGATCTATATTCAAGAGAAGGGCGCGAGAGTGCGTGACTTTACTTATACCGACTACCGCAAATATGACGGCACCGATTTGTCGTTGTTAGCTGAGCATCTATTCGAAGGGTTCGAGATCCTGTCTATGGCTTACTCAGCGGAGCCTTACGGGATCATATGGTGTGTCCGCAGTGACGGCGTGTTGCTGGGGTTGACGTATCAGAAAGAACAACAAGTCTGGGCGTGGCACCAGCATACTACCGACGGCGAGTTCGAATCAGTGGTCTCCATATCGGAAGGCGACAGCGACGTGGTCTACGTGATCGTTAAGCGAACGCTGACCATAAACGACGCGCCAGTCATTAAGCGGTATGTCGAGCGATTAGAGAAGCGAGAAGACCGTGACGCACGACAATGTTTCTACGTCGACTCAGGGCTGAGCTTAGACAACCCCAGCGTAGTGTCTGCCTTCGCCGCAGATGGCAGTGGCAATCTATCGCTGACCGACACGGCACACGGCTACGACACAGGCGACCTGATCGAGATATCTGCCATAAGCAGTGCGGAGCTGGCCGCGTTTAATCATACGAGCTACAAGATAACGGTGGTTGACGTAAATACGTACCTGCTGGTTGATGCCTACACGGGCGTTAATATACCGGCAACGGCTTTGCTGTCTCTCCTAACCAACCCAGCCGAAGTAGTAACGGCACAGTCGAGGGTGGGGGTAACGACGATATCAGGTCTCGCTCATTTACAGAACAAAGCGGTTGCGGTCCTAGCGGATGGCAACGAGATCCAAGGGCTAGTGGTTGCCTCGGGGCAGATTACACTGCCATACCCGTGCTTCATTGTGCATGCTGGGCTGCAGTACATCCCTGCATTAGAGACGCTAGACATTGATACCCCTGAGCCGACTCAAACTCTCAAAGCGCAGTCACTATCCGTGTCGCGGCTATTCATCGAGACCGAGCGATCTCGGGGCATATGGGCAGGACCGGTCGATGGCAGCTACCCAACACAAGAACTACTGGAGTTCAAGACTCGATCCGACGCAGATAACTACGATGCAGTGTCGTTGACTACTGCCAAAGAAGAAATTTATGTTCAACCCCAGTGGTCCAAGTCAGGCAGTGTTCGCATCGAGCAGCGGTCACCACTGCCGTTAGCTGTGCTTTCAATTATTCCTATGGTGGATATCGGTGGTTAAATTTGTTAAATCAAACAGGAAACTCATCGAGCGGGTCGCGGCTGACATGCGCCAAGCTGACATCGACGAGGTGTGGGCATCGCACAGGCACGCACCACTGGAGTCGTTGACAGGGGCGGTGTCGTCCTCAGACTACCATGCGATAGTCACCTTCGAGGGTGAACCCATCGCCGCGTTAGGGCTGAGAGTCGGTAGCTATTTGTCGGGGGAAGGTGTGCCGTGGCTGTTATCAACCAACGCAGCGCTAAAACATAAGCGTGAATTTTTGACTAACACAGAGTCAGTGGTATCATCTATGCTAGACATAACGCCTCGACTGGTTAACTATGTTCACGCTGACAACAAGTTAAGTATAAGATGGCTGAAGTGGATCGGGTTTACGATTGATGATCCTATCGAGTCACACTTGAGCAAAGAACTATTTCATAAATTTCACATGACAAGGTAGATTAATATGTGTGATCCAATATCAGGTGCCATGGTCGCGTCCACGTTGATGGCGGCTAAATCAGCGCAAGACCAAGGCCAGTATCGTAGGAGCCAGAGCGAGTACAACGCACGGGTTGCAGAGAACGAGGCTGAAGAAGTTCGCAACGTGGGTGTTCAAGAAGAGAACAAACAGCGAAGGGCTACTGCCCAGATGATATCAACACAACGTGCGGCGCTCGGTGCGTCGGGTGTCGAGTTAGGTAGTGGCTCAGCGCTGCAACTACAGCAAGATGCCGAGACGCAGGGAGAGATTGATGCGGGTCGGATCAAGAGTAACTACGCGGATAAAGCTACGTCCTTGAATACCGGCGCAATGCTAACACGCAGCGACGGTGCCATGGCAGAGGCGGCGGGTAGGAATCAGGCCATGGGCACTCTGTTGTCCGGTGGCGCTAAAGTGGCGGGTAGGTGGTATGATAAGAACAGTGCCGCTAATGACCCCGCACCCATTAGAGATGCGGTAGCGATTAGCTAACCCACGCTTTACCAGAGAGTAATACGATGCCTACTATTAAACAATATGGCCCTTCGAGAGTAACGACTCAAGTTACCCGCCAACCTACGGCCAGAGATGCGCCAGCGGGTGCGTTCGGCGGTGCTGTGGCTAAGGGGCTGGGTGACGCAGCGATTGAGTACGAACGAGTACAGGACGATATCAGTACCACGGAAGCACGTGCCGCGCTGAACTCATTCCAGAAAACAGAGATGAGCATCTTGACGGACCCTGAAACCGGTTACTACGGTAAGTCCGGTAACAACGCATACAGTGGCGCACAGCCCACCCTCAAGTCATTAGCTGACCTGAAAGGTACATTGGGCAAAACGCTCAGTGATTCGGCGCGTAAGAAATTTGAGGAGTCTGCCGACCAGCGCATTGCCAGTGCATCGATGAATGTCAATCGGCACGCCGCTCGCGGCTACAAAGAGTGGAAGAATAGAGGGTTTGACGATGAGATAGAGAACAACCTCGAAGAAGCGAGCATGGCTTACGACAACGAGGAGCAGTTCAACAGGGCGCGAGAAGCAGGAGCGCAGGCTGTCTACGAGAAAGCGACGCTGGCAGGTCTCGACCCCAAAGAAGCAACTGAGACCTACCGAGCCGAGTTCGTAAAGAACGGCGTACTCGCTGCGATTAACGAGAGCTCGGCCAAGGGCGAAGAGATCCTTGCCAAGCATGTCGAACAGCTGGGTGGAGAAGGTCCGACCTACGACCTGCTCAAAGGTAAGATAGCCGCAAAGAAGCAGGCCGAGCAAACAGCATACGAGACCACCTACGCACTCAATAAGTCTACGGCGGTGAACGACCGGTACGGCAGCGATCGCAACGCAATACGAGACGAAGTCAACGCCATCACTGATCCGGTACTTCGTGAGAAGACAATGAAGCAGTCCATGGTCGAGTTCAATCGACGCGAGACTGCGAATGACGAAGCTAGAGTTGAGGTGTACAAGGCCGCTCAAGTGGCTGTGAATGAGGAAGGAGGTCTGAACGCGTGGATCGCCCAGAACAGCGAAGCGTGGCTATCACTCGAACCACTAGAACGCCAGAAGCTAGAGTCAGGCAAGATGGTCGAAACTGACTGGAACAAGTACATTGAGCTGCAGCTATTGCCTCAAGATGAATTAGCGCAGATTAACCCTGCAAAATACACCACAGTTTTTTCTGAGTCTGAATTGAGTAAACTTACCTCATCTGTCAAACAGGCTAGGCAGGGCGAAACCGGTGTCGGCAGAAGTAGAGCCGCCACTGTTAGCTCATACCTAGAAAGCGTCGTCGGCAAGAAGAAGTCATCGTGGAATGACGACGACCGGAGGATGTCCAACTCGTTCCAACGGTTCCTTGCGGTGGAAGAGAGGGCGTTGCGTGATGAGAAACAATCCCCTCTGACAGAGATCGAGTTCGACCAAATGCTCAACCGGATAACATCTAAGTATATCATCGAGGGCAAAATGAACTTTAACGACGAAGATCAATTCTTGGATGAAGAAGTTACGTTCGAAACTTTTAAGGACGATAACGTAAGTAAATACACTGAATGGTTGAGAGGGAACGGCTTAGAAGTTAATATGAAGAACTTAGGTTTAGCTAGGCGAAAAAACGTACTCAAATTAGAATAAGGTTAATCAGATGATAAACGAGCAAGGCGTTGATTTAAGTGAGTTTGATGTAAACCCACGTACTCAAAAAAAAGATACTGAGAATACTGAGGTTGACCTCAAAGGGTTTGAGCGGGCTAATAGCGTCAAGCTAAACTCTAACCTCACCGAGTCATACAAAGCTAAGCCTGAAGAACAAGCCGAAATCCTGCAGCTGTCCCGTCAGTCCGGTGTGCCCGTCGAAGCCGTCCGTTCAAACAAGGACTATGTCAAGTCGAACGTGGATCTTAAAGATTTTGATTCGGCTACCTTTAACCGAGAGTCTCCTGCTACATCCGAGTTCATATCGGACGACGTAAACAACGCGATCATATCACGTGACGATCTGAAATCTGGCAAGCTACAAGCTATTGAAAAGTCCTATGACAAGCTGTCCGGTCGCATGAAGACTGCCGCTGCTAACAGGGGTAAAGCAGAGGAACAGATCCAATACAGGAAACGCCTTTTCTCGGGTTTAGGTAGACAGATTGGCATTATGTTTGATAAAACCGCCGCCGGTGCTTCCCAAGTATTTGCGGATATTGATAAAGGAGTATCAGATAACCCAGTCTTTAACCGTACCATAGACAGCGCCATGCCATTCAACCTTCCTGCTATTAGCACGGGTGAAGCTGTACAGATGTCACGTGACGCGTATGCAGCTATTGGTATTAACAGCAACGAAGAATTAGATGCCGCAATACAAAGAGCACCGGAGGAGATACAGGCCGACATAACATCCCTTAATGAGCGATTTGAAGCACTACAACCTAAAGGGCTGACTGTCATCGAGGAGGGTGTACGGGGCGCGGTGCTGTCTACTGCTTACCAGATACCTTCACTGTTGTTAGCTCTGTCAGGGGTGGGTGCTCCCGCGACACTAACTGCCATGGGTACTCAAATATTTAACTTGTCATATGGTGAGGGTCGTTCCGGTGGCTTAAGCCCTGAACAGGCAAGCGGGTACGCAGCTGCAATGACTGTCATTGAGGTAGGCACTGAACTAGCGCCGACTAATAGCATTGTAAAAATACTATCAGGTAAAAGCGGTGGTAAGTTAAAGAAAGAAATAGCTAGGTTTATCACCCAAGATTTAGCCGGTGAGCAAGTAGCTACCCTCGGGGGCACGCTAGTTGACATCGCCTATGACTTAGATCAGCAAATGGAACAGGCTGAAACTCCTGAAGAAAAAATTGATATACAGTTACGCAGACAGGCGGTTACGTTTGTGTCGAGTTTCATCTCGTCTGGTGCCCAGTCAAGTGTAGCGGCGGGGGTAAACAGAGCCGTACAAGGCATTGACAACCGTGCTAAAGCGAAAAAAGAAACGGTCGAAACTGAAGAAGCCGCAGGCGAGGCCCAACAGGAAGTTGATATCACTGATCTTGACGACTTAGACGAAACAATTAAAACATCTAAGACTAAAGAATTAGACAGCGAAACCTTCATGCAGTTTATTAGCAGGGTTGACGCTGGCTCAGAGAAAGACGTTTATATCGATAGCGAAAAGCTGTTCGAGTATCTGTCAACTAAAAAACAAAAAGACATCGATGCTGATCCCACGCTGACCGACCTGTCCGAGCGCTTGAATAACACAGAAGAGGGGGTCGACGTATCGATGCCCATGGCGCAGTTCGCAGGCTTTGTGTCCGGTACTGAGCACTACGCTGAGTTGAGAGATCACGTTCACGTTAACGAAGAATCTCCTACGCTGTTCAGACAAGACGAGCGCCGAGAGTTCAACAAACAATACATCGACCAGATCGTTGCTGAAGCGGAGAAAGAGGGCAGCGACTACGTTGCTACACAGGAGGTAGTGACTGCCCTTACCGACAGCCTAAGCGACACCGGTCAGTACACTAAAGCTGAGTCTAAGGTGGTGATGACCACGGTCTCTGGTTATCTGTCACGCAAGGCTAAGGCTGAGAACAAGTCAGTTAGGCAAGTGTTCGAAGAGATAGGGTTCACCATCGATGGCCCCCAGACCGGCGCGGCTGCACGTATAGCCAGTGAGATGGCGTTGTTGCAAGAACCAGCTTACAGGGACGCGCCGGTTTTATTCGAAAATGTTAAAAACGAGTTCTTAGACGTTATTGAAGAAGATGCCACTGTTGACGATGTGATGGATGTAATCGGAGAGTTCCCTGCGGACCAGCAACGGTTGTTACGTGCGTTGGCTAAAGCGGAGTTTTTAGGATTTGAGTTCCCGTCACAAGCGATCAGCGCGGTCTTCTCTGAAGATATCGCTAACTACGACGTATCTGTTGGCATTAAGTCGGCGCTGGGCCGTATGGTTAATCAGAAGTTCCAACAGCAACCGTTACCAGATGGACCTACTGGCCCTAGCGCGGATGAGTTCGCTGACGCGTTCGCCCGTGGTACGGCCAGTAACCCCAACGCGTCATCTACGGCGATGGACCTTGACTCAATACAGGACGGATCTTCAAGACGATTCTTGCTTGACGACGGCAACATCGGCTACGTCATCGAGAATGACGGCACGCTCGGCTCAGTGTTCAAGAACCCCGAGTCATCCGTTAAGGGTGCCGTGAAGACTATCGTCGAAGAAGCAGTGGCTAACGGTGCATACAAGCTCAACGCATTCGAAGGAAAGCTGACCGAGATGTACGCAGCGAATGGTTTCGTCGAAGTCGGTCGTGATACATTTAACCCAGACTTCGCACCAGCGAACTGGGATACTGAAACCCAAGGGACACCGGACGTGGTGTTCATGGAACTACAAGGTGAAGCACGTGATAAAGCTAAAGAAACCAATGAGAGGTCTGTACAGGACGAAGAGAGAGTACGAGGAAGCGCTGAGTCGGTGGATGTCGGTACAGAAACACTTGAGCAAGGGCCAACCCCGCAGCGGGACGAAGACGGCTCCCTCGCAGGTCTCCCCCGAAACGTAGGTGACTACACCGCGCAACACAGCGATGCCATCGAGGCGATAGCACGTGAGTATGTTGAGTCTAAGGGCAGGGTCTACACACCCCCTAATGTTTACGCTAAAGTTAATCCCGAGCGTGCTCGGCAGATTGCTGCTGCGTATGATGAGATGCCCCACGACCCTGCAAACGCGGAAGTTAAAGCAGCATTCGAAGCCATGGCGACAGAGACCATCGAGCAGTATCAGATGGTGATTGACGCAGGCTTACAAGTTGAGTTCATTGACTTTGATGTGACAGGAGACCCCTATTCGAAAAGCCCCCGTGAAGCTACGGAGGACATCGTTAAAAACAACCATATGTTCGTGTTTAGCACCAAAGACGGCTATGGCTCCGACGGTGAGTTTGACTCATCAGAAAGCCCTATGCTTGCTGAGACTGAGTTTACTGACATCAATGGTACCCCGATGCTGGTCAATGATCTGTTCCGAGCGGTGCATGATTACTTCGGCCACGCTAAAGAGGGCTTAGGCTTTAGGGCAGACGGGGAGGAGAATGCATGGAGAGCACACAGTGCCATGTACTCGGACCTCGCACGTAAAGCCATGACTACGGAAACCCGTGGCCAAAACAGCTGGGTTAATTACGGGCCCAACGGTGCGAAGAACAAAACTGCTTCAGCCAACGACACAGTATTCGCTGACCAGAAGACCGGTCTTATGCCTGACTGGGTAAGCGAGGAGGCGCGTGGTGATGACTTGAGTGTGACACCCCGCCAAGAAGCTGCTGACCCCGCGAGTGATCCGACGTTCGAGCAGTCAGTAACCCTGCGTAACAAAAAAGAGACACTGAAAAAGTTCGGCCTCGATCCTGCCAAGCGACACAAAACCCGTGCCGTTGCTGCTGCTCTTGAAGCGAGACAGCGTAAGAAGTGGGGCAAGATTGACGCTAAAGATAACTCGAATAAAGCAAGAAATAAAATAGCACGTTGGATGGTCGAGGAGGTTCTGTTTGAATTAGAGAACCCCGAAAACTCTGGCGTGGGTTGGTATAGTGAAAAATTCCAAGCAGGCCTTGACGCGTTTTCAGAGGTGTTCCCCGAGCTAAAAACCGACAAGGCTGCTCGAGATACATTTACTGCGCTGGTTGCTGTCACAAGCGATGGCCAGAAAGTGCAGGGCAACTTCGCCATGGCTGAGGATATTTACCGCAACTACCGTGAGACGGGTAAATTTACAACTAGCAAAGGGACACAACGGCAAGCGAGCGTTACCGGTAACCTGAAAGTATTGCAGGAGTTGGTTGATGAGATGGGTGTAGAAGCTACCCATGAGTACCTGATGGAAGAAATGCTAGTCGGTGACTTGAAGAAATTGGCAAGAGACGCGGGTAAGGTATTTAAAAGCGACTACAAAGTAGATGTTAAAATGCCCCGCGCAGCGTTGATAATGGGGCCAAAGCTCGGCGCTTTCTACGCAAACCTGATGGGTGCCGATGGGTACTTGACAATGGACCGTTGGTGGTCTCGCACATTCAACCGATACCGTGGTACGTTACTGCAAAGTGTTAAAGGTTTGTCTGACAAGCCTAAAAGCAGCACGGGTAAGTTGATCGGACTAGCTCGGTTTAAAGACCTTATTGGCCAACCGGAGATCAGTGATGATGAGGCGATATCTGCTACGGTGGAGTACGCTGAAGCCTTTGAAAAGAGGAACTATAAGAACGGCACCACCATAGAGAAAGCTGCTAATACAATTTACAAGGCAGCGTTTATTAACGTCGAAGATGCGCCATTCAATGCTGGCGACAGATCATTCATGTTGGACGCTGTTAATCAGGCGGCTTCATTGTTGGAGAAGCAAGGTAAGCCAACCAGTGTAGCTGACATTCAAGCAATATTATGGTACTACGAGAAGAAGCTATACGGCGAACTCGGTGCTGTACAAACGGGGAAAATAAGTTATGAAGAAGCCGCAAACAACATCATCGCTGATCGTGCAGGAAGACCCTTTGCACAAGATGAACTGGGGGGAGATCTTCCGGTCGGAGAGGAAGTCTTCAACGAAGAAGACTCGGGCAAGGAAGCGCGTGGCTACTACGACCCCAAGAACAGTGTAATCAGACTGAACGAGTCCTCGGACTTAACTACGTTCTTGCACGAGTTCGCTCACTTTATGCTTGAGACCGAGATCAATAGTGACAGTCAGATATCCAAAGACGCGGGCGCGTGGTTCAAACGCAACGCTGCTGATGTTGCAGCTGAGGCCAACGGCTACGGGGAGGGAGACTCAATCACCGCTGAAGATGTTGCTGCGTATGTAGACAACAAGACCACCGGTGACGAGACCAAGGACTCACACGTCAGGCGTGCTACTCATGAGCAGTTCGCTCGTGGGTACGAGGCTTACCTGATGGAAGGCAAAGCGCCGACTGTGGGTCTTAGAAACGCATTCAGACAGATCGCTATGTGGATGGTCGAGGCCTACAAGAACATGAGCTTGAACGTCACGTTGGATGACGAGATGAGACAAGTGTTCGATCGGCTGCTTGCTACTGAAGATCAGATTGAGGAAGCGAGAACCCGTGCCAGAATGCGGCCCCTATTCACTGACGCGACAATGGCGGGCATGAGTGAAGAGGCGTTTGCTAAGTACACTGCTGAGAACGAAAAAGTCAAGGGCGCTCAGACTGAGACCCTGCGCGACAAACTGGTTGCTGAGCTAACACGCAACACTGAGGCGTGGTGGAAGCAAGAGCGTGACGACCTGATCGATAAGAATCTTGCTTCCCTTAAAAACGAAAGGGTGTATGTCACCGCTAATGCTTTGAAGAACACGGCGTCAACGGCGACCATGCAGGCAGATGTGGACGAAGTTACTACCGCGATCAAAGCCATTGAGAAAGAGATCAAAACGATCTCAAAGAGCAACGACACTGTCGGCAAATTGATCGCCAAGAAAGGTGGCCTAGACCGTAACAGTATGCAGGCCGAAGGGGTTGACCCTGCGGAGTTCAAGAAAAAAGGTAAAGTGTTTGGCAAGCCGCTGTTCCCTAAGACCGGTGGCATGTCAGTCGACGATGTTACTGAGCTTCTGAACCAAGAAGGCTTCGAGCTGGACGCTAGTGGCACGCTGGACCTGATCATGGAGATGCTTGACGAAGATACTACTTTCGTCGACTCGAACGTAGGCGCTGAAGTAGGCACCTTGTACGACGACATCGCAATGCTGGAAGAGCAGATCAGCGACATCGAAGGTGGCATGGCTACTATCAACATTAAACTTGACCGTGCCACTGTGAAAGCAGACTACGGTGAAGATCGAGTTGATAGCCGTGGCACTAAATCTCGGGTGATCCCAAACCGGCTAACGGGCATGACAGCCACAGGGCAAGAGGGCGCTCACCCTGACGAAGTCGCCGGTCTATTCGGGTATGACTCCGGTGGTGAGATGATTAACGAGTTGATCAATGAGCCTACTATCACCGATGCTGCCGCTACCATGGCTGATAAGCAGATGCTAGATAAGCACGGAGATATCCTCAACGACGGCACGATTGCCAAACAAGCTGACGAAGCGGTGCAGAATGACTTGCGCGGGGAGATCATGCTGCGTGAACTGAAAGCATTAAACAAAGGCACCCGCCGACCTAACTTTGAAAGAGAGGAGATAAAGCAGCTGGCTAAGGATCGCATCGGCACGTTGTCCTATCGCCAAAATAACCCTGCTAAGTACCGACGTGGTGAGATCCGCGAGGCACAGAACGCTGCCAAGTTTTTGGCCGCCGGTAACAAAGAAGCTGCGGCTAACGCTAAAACTCAACAGGCTGTTTTTCACTACTTAGCTCTGGAAGCAACCGCAGCGAGAAATGAGACAACGAAGACCGTCAACAAGATGTCTCGCTACAGCAAGAAAAAAGTCAGAGAAGAAATTCAAAAGGCGCAGAATGGGTACTGGGAGCAGCTCGTAAAGGTTCTTAACCGTTTTGAGTTTAAAAAGAGTGCCACTCTAAAGTCTGTTGATGAGAGAAACTTGGACATCAACGCGTGGGCCGCCGAGAGGATGGAAGTCGATGGTGATGCGCTGGTGCTGAGCACTGAGACTCTATCCGAGGGCTACATTAAGCATTGGAAAGATCTGCCTTTCAGCGAGCTACAGGGCGTGGCTGCGTCGGTAGCGAACATTGAGCACGTTGCTCGGTACTCTAACAAGATCCGCATCGGTGACGAGGTTATCGATTACAAGAAGTATGTCAACCAGTGGACGGGCCACATCGGTAAAAATGCCGCTAAGTTCGATACGAAGTCTTCACGCGGGCTGGTGCAAGATGCTGCCAAGGAAACCCTCGGGGATCAAACTCGACGCTGGGCATCTCAGCTAACTAAGATCCCGTATCTCGCGTCGTGGTTGGACGGGGGTGAACGTGCGGGCATGAGCCACGACGCGCTTATGACTGGGTTCAACAACGCGTTAGATGAGAAATTGAAGCTGTTGGAAAAGACTGCTTCGCCGATCATGGAGCTGATGAATAATCGCAGCAAGGAAGACCGAGCGCGTCATGCTAACTACATTTACATCGAAGAGATTGGTCAGTCGATAAAAGGTCACCAAGTGTTAGCCGTTGCTCTTAACGTGGGTAACAAAGGTAACTTGCGTAAGCTCCTACTAGGTGAGGGTTGGGCCGTCGACGAGAGCGAAGTTCGTTTAGATAATGTTAAGCTGCAAGCTGTGTTGAAGAACATGACCAAGACTGACTGGGAGTTTGTCCAGACTGTGTGGGACCAGATGAATACGTTGTACCCGCAGCTCGCTGAAGTGCATCGCAAGACCACGGGCCTTGTGCCACCAAAGATTGAGAGCACACCGGTTGTGACTCCGTTCGGTACATTTAATGGTGGATATTACCCTGTTAAGTATTCACCCCAGCGCAGCCACAAGGCTGATAAGAATCAAGATAAGGCTGACGCTCGGGGCGACTCATTGTTCAGCACCGAGGGCAGTATTCAGAACTCGGTTACAACTAGCGCAACGCAAGAACGTACAGGGTTCTATGATCGTATCAGATTAGATATCAACATCGTGCCTGAGCACTTTAACGAGACCATACACTTCATCACCCACCACGATGCAGTCAGGCAGCTAAACAAGCTGATCCGTGATCCTGCGGTGGAGGATGCCATCACAGCGGTGCTTGGTGAGGCTGAGTTCAAACAGTTAGCACCTTGGCTAAATGACATCGCTAAGGACGGGAAAGAAGGCCCGACCAAGAGCTACATAGACGAGTGGATGGGCCGGTTACGTTTCGGTACCACCCTCACCGTGATGGGGTTCTCTGCATCGACAGGACTGATGCAGACACTCGGCCTATTTACTACGGCGGGCGAGGTCGGCATGGGGCACACTTACAGGGCTATCACTAAAGTGCTAGGCCGGTCAAGGGTTGCTCGGTCTTTCCGTCGGTTGTTTGGCAGTGTTGAAGACATGGAGACTGGCTGGGAGTTCGCGGTCGCTCGGTCTAAAGTGCTGGACCATCGGCAGCAAACAATGGATCGGGAGATCCGCAATGCCATGAACCGTCTAAAAGACCAGAGGGGCATACTGGCTGCCGTACAGGAAGCGTCCATGAAGCATATCGCAGTGATGCAGACTTACATGGTCGATCTACCCACGTGGCACGCTGCTTATGACAAAGGGGTGCAGGACTTCGGCGATGAGGTTCGCGCTGCGAAGTACGCTGACTGGGCTGTTGAGAACCTACAGGGTAGTGGTGCCACTAAAGATATGGCCATGCTGATGCGTAACCAGAGTAAGTTGCAAAGCACCTTCACAATGTTTATGACATTCTTCAGCGCCATGGGTAACTACGTTCGTGATACAAAAAGGGCGATGGACAGTGGCCTAGACTCCCCGACAACTACTGCGTCTAAGGCGATGTTTTTGCTAGTCATACCGGTCGTCGCCGAGATGATATTGCGCGACGAGCTAGATGAGCCTGAAGACGAAGATGAGCGTCTATCTAACATGCTGACTAAAATAGCGTTGTATCCTGTAACATCGGTGCCTGTTGTACGTGATGTTGTTAGTGGACTCGGCACCGATTTCGGTTACAATACTTCCCCAGTGTCTTCCATGCTAGAGCGTGGTATCATGGGGACCAAGCAGTTAGTAAGCGCTCCCCTCACTGACCGAGAAGTCACTAGGGCTGCACTTAAGAACACAACTAAAGTCGTCGGTGCGGCACTCGGCATACCGGCAACCGGACAGGTGTGGAAGTCGGCTGATCACATATTCGAAGTGATTGAAGAAGGTGAAGACTTTACGATCAAAGAATTATTACTCGGACCAAACAGGAATTAGTCATGACAGTCAATACCACCAACATTACATCAGGGCCGTACACCGGTAACGGTCTGGGCGATGAGTTCGCATACGGCTTCAGGATCGAGGACGCGTCTGACCTCAAGGTTTTCCAGACAGCGGCGGGTGCGGAGACCTCGACACTGTTGACGCTGACCACTGACTACACGGTCACAGGGGTGAGTACCCTCTCGGGTACGATAGTGCTGGTCGCCGGTAACTTAGAGACTGGCGGTAAGATATTTATCCGGTCCGATTACTCACCTACGCAGCTTACATCTTTCCGGTCGCAGGGTCGATTTTCAGCGGCGATACACGAAGACGCGTTTGACAAAGCAATTAGGCTGATACAGCAACTACTCGAAGCCCGCAACCGGTCGTTGCTATTTGCGGAGGACGCTACTGCCACGGAGCCTACTACTATAGCGCAGCCCATCGAAGGGTACTCGCTGGTGTGGGACACTGACGGCAACTTGGTAAATACCTCTAACACTTTTGATGCGCTACTAAGCGCGGCGGCGGGTAGTGCTTCAGCTTCGCAGGTAAGCCGATTGGCCTCGGGCGTTAGTGAAACCAATAGTGCAAACAGTGCTTCAGCTTCGCAGGTAAGTCGACTAGCCTCTGGCGTTAGCGCAACCAGCGCTCAACTTGACGCGTGGATAGCAGAGGCAGAAGCTAAAACCTCAGAAAGTTATGCTGTCGAGCCTGAAAATGTTGTAGTAAAAACATACAGCTCAGATGGTGACGGCACGTTTACCGCGACCGCGACTACCGACTACTCCGCTTTACATCACGCCGCTCAAGCGGATTCGGCTGTAATTACAGGCACTGGTGTGACAAGTTCTTATGTGTCTTCTGTCTCCGTAGGCGGCACAACATTTAACCAGCCCGCTGTTATCGGAGAGATAAACAGTGACTTGATTGACATTGCTGTTAGTTACGCAGGCGCTACAGGCATAACTGTCACAACTTTATCTTCTGCCTCGACTTATGTTTATATAGATAGCGCAGGAGCCTTACAGCAGCAGACAACAACCCCTACGCGTGAAGATTGGGTGCGTAAAATCTTTACAATGCGTATTGGGGTAGACACTGTTGCAGGAACGATTCTCGGCTTTGAGTATTTAAACAACCCGATTGGTCATTATGCTAATAGCATACGAGACCTTTACGCGTTTCTTATCGCTCAAGGCATACCCCTTAAAAAAGATCAAGTTGTTACAGGTCGAGCGGGGGATTTAGGTTTTGATATTTCCGCTGGTAGCTTTATGGAGTTTGGTGGTACTGGCGACATATACAACCCCAACATCAAAGCGGTGGCGGCGGTAACAAACGCTAGTTACACGCTATTCTCAAGGACTGCGATAGTCTCTGTTGAAACAAACCTTTTAAAATTCTGGGATAACGCCACAACAATTACCGCACTAGGCTCGGGTACAGTGGTAGGTCACAGACTGTATCGTTTCAGCAATGGCAACTTAGCCATGCAGTACGGTCAAGGCAACTACGCCAATATGACGCTTGCTAAGTCAGGTGCATTGTTAGAAGAGTATGTGCTAAATGAGCAATTAAAAAATGCTACTTTCTTTGGCTGGTGGTTTATTAATGAAACCGCTGCGAATACTGGCGGCACAACTTTAACAGAGTTTAAAGAATACACGATTGGTATTCAAGGTGGCAGCTCTAGTGGTTTAGCAGGTTGCTTGCTTATAGGTAACAACGGCTCTGACATACTAGACCCCGCAGCATTCCGAGCAAATGCAGGAATAGAAATAGCTCCTAATATTGTGTCTCGCAACGCAGTACAAAACCAAGACCCAGTTAGCCAAGGCACAGCAACAAGATCGGGCATGTCGTCTACGATCTACAGTGGTACTAGTGCTGCACAAAGCATTTCCACTGGTGTCGATATGGACACTGGTGATCTTGGGGGATTGGTTTGGGTTAAAACTAGAAATGGTGTAGAAAATCACGTTCTTTACGACACAGTAAGGGCAGCGGGTAACTACATAATAAGTAACAGCACTGGAGCAGAAGCCCCCGCCGCGACAACATTAACATCTTTTGACACTACGGGCTTTAGCGTTGGTACTGACACACAGCAGTTTGTTAACCTTTCAGGTAAAACATACGCAGCATGGTCATGGCAGACAACAGAGAAAACCACTGGCACAACTAATCGCAACAAAGCGTATACGTGCCACTACAACGCTGACCTTGGGTTTAGCATTGTGGGCTATGAAGGTGATGGTGTAGGCGGTCACGAGATTCCGCACTTCTTGGGTAAAGAGCCTGAGTTGAGTATCACTAAAGGTCGGGATACTTCTTTTGATTGGATAGTTCAGAGTTCATTATTTGCTGATACTTCTGATTTAATATTACTTAACACTTCATCGTCTCTTATTAACATTGACGTTGTTTCCTATATTCCTTCTCCCACAACTATATCCATAGGCTCAAACTTAGCAAACAACGGCGCAGCTAATGATTTCATAGCCTACAACTTCACATCAATCCCCAACGTCTGCAAAATCGATAGGTACAAAGGCACGGGAGCTGCGGGTAACTATGTAGATTGTGGCTTTAAGGCTGCTTGGGTGTTGATTAAGAATTTGACTACCAACTCTGTGTGGGAAATTGCAGATGGAAGTAGAGGAGATGGCAGGATATTTGCTGACAGTTCTGACGCTGAAATATCTGGCGGCCCTGTAGAGTTTGTTGACGGTGGTTTTGTATTAGTTACTAATGCCACTTCGGCTAACTCCTTAAATGACCAATTTATCTTCATGGCTTATGCAGAAGGCACAGCATTCGACAGCACTAAGACGCTAACGAATTATCCTTATGCTACCACTGACGAAGTGCTGACAATCAACTCAGGTACATTGATGTCCTTTGCCGAAGGCTTTAGTGCCACTGGTCAGGTAGACACACAAGAGCTAGTAGGTGCGGGTGTTACTCTATCCTTTGGCGCAACCTACGAAGAGCAGACTCGCTACGTCTACAAAGACAAAGCAGGGTCTTATGACTCTACCCAGTATCGACCACTTGAAGGTATCTCACGCGCACAAGCTGATAAGTTTGGCCTAGTGTCTCCGTTAGATGCAGCAACTAGAACGACTGATAAGCACTTTGGCTATGAGTCTGCTACTGGTGTTGTACTTGCTAGTAGTGAGCTTGAGACTATTAACTATAATTCATGGAATGCGTTTGACAAAGACTCTTTTAAAGTAATATCAGGGGGCAATAAAAATACATGGCTAGCTAGCGCCACAACAGGTTGGCTACAGTATAAGTTTAGTTATCCTAGAGTTTTAAAGTCGTGGAGACTTAGATCAAGCAACACTACCACTCGAAACCCTAAACGCTTTACTATTGAAGGCTCTAACGATGGGTTTGCTTGGACAGCTATAGACTCTACTTACACTGCTAGTGACTATGTTGGAGAAGCCTCTTTGTGGGGTGATATACAAGACACCTCGGCTAACACCGTGGCCTATGTTTACCATCGTATTAACATTACAGCCAACAACGGTGACGCCCAATATGTGGGGCTTACAGAACTAGAGTTCAACACCATCACCCCCTCTGATTACTTAAACGTAGTTGATGGCCTTGTGTACAACAACGCAGGTACAGTAATCGACCGTGTATACCTTGCTAAGATTATGACGGGTGCAAGCGGTGAGCTTCTTAACTATGAGAACTTACCGGTAGCTAAGACCAAAGGTGTTGATGCTGAGTATCAGGGTAAGGTCACGGTGCATGGTGACATTAGCAACCGTGGTATCTGTACAGCATGGGTGAACTTTGATGGCACTACTAACCCACCAACGATTCGTGATAGCTATAATGTCGCTGATGTTGTTGATTTGGGTGCGGGTAGCTATAAGGTTGTGTTTGATACTCCTATGGATAGCTTAGGATATAGTGCTATAGCTAGTAATACTCAGCAAATCACTAATTACGATAGAGTTGAGGTGGCTAATTTAAAAATTAGTAGTTATGAACTTAGAATTAAAGACAACACAGCCGCTAGTAGAGATGGAAGTTGCTACTCAGCAGTATTCGGAGGAAAATCAATATGAGCTACGCATACGAGCTAGAGAATGGCGGTGTAGCACACTGCAACAATTTAAGTTCAGTACCAACGGGGGCTGTCTATGTGGAAGTCACAGATATACCCAATGCTCCTAGATATTCTTGGCGTATCCTTGATGGCGCATTAACTTTTGATACCGAGGTTGCAGCTAGTATCGTCGCTAAGGCTGCGCTAGTTGTGGCCAAAGAAGCCCGTGACTCTGGGTTAGACTTACTTGTTCACGATTTTGGTGACGGTCGAGTAATGCAGGTCAGGCTAAAAGATGAGCAGTTTATCAAAGGTGCTATCGAGCTGATGGAGATGACCGGCGTTACGTCGATGGACGGGTGGGTCATGGAAGACAACAAGAAATACACGGTGACTGTAGAAGAACTTAAAACTGCTAGGCTAACAGGCTTAGTAGGTGTTCAGTCTGCATTCGCATCTTATGAACCAAAGGGGTAAGGTATGAGCCTATTAATTCAAGTTTTATTTTTCTTAGCTATAGTGCTATTTGTGCTGGGTGTTTACATGATCTCTGTCTTTTATAAAAGTGCCACCGGTTTTAAAGAGTGGCTGAAGGGAGGCATTGCCAAAGGTGCAGGCGCGTCCGCTGCGCTGGGCATTGGTGTTACATTGTTTTTTATTGTGTTAGCATCATTGCTGCCAAACAACGCCAATGCTCAACGCAGCGATATGTTTACTGATGTTAAGTATCTTAATTATGTAGACGTTTATCTCGGTATCGATTATACCAAAGGCACGTCACCCCAATGCAAACCTTTTGGTGTTGACGACAGGGGCACATCAAACCTTGGGTTCAGGGTCAACTTGATCGAGTGGCAGCAAATACCACTGGCACTGAATTACAAACTTACTCATCATAGCTGCGTCTTGGGTAAAGACACTAATGGGTACGATGCGTTCTTTGGCGTTGAATTAGTCTATACACCATGGAGAAGAAAATAATGATTACTACACTGATCGCATTACTATCAAGCGGGGCGGGTGGCGGTTTGCTAGGTGGCATCTTTGGCTTGTTTAAACAGAGCCAAGAACGAAAGGAACGGGTTGAGATGGCACGCATTGAGCTTGACCGAGACACCGCCGAGTATGCTAACGATCAAGCCGAGCGAGATCACACGTTGCTCGTGCTTGAAAAGAGTGGTCGTTTAGAGATAGAGAAAGTGGCCACAGAATCCGAAGCAGCCATGGAGATCTCAAACCAAGAATCACTTGGTGCTGCGTCTATCGCTGAATTCAAAAACTTAAATACATCAGGATGGGTCGACAATTTTAGGGCTTCAATTAGACCACTGATAGCTGTGTGGGCTGTCTCATTATTTAGCTACATGCTAGTATGGGCATTCAGCAAATATAGTGCGGGTTTATCGGCGGCAGAAGGTAAAGAAATATTGTTAAATCTGTTTGCTACATTATCTTTCACAATAACTAGCGTGGTAGTATTCTATTATGTATCCCGTCGTAATTCTGCACCGACAATATAAGACCGATTGCACTTTAGCTACGTTCACTCTGCCGAGTGGCAAACAGTTAAAGACAATCGAGCGCCCTTGGCTGGATAACCGAGCTAACATCTCGTGTTACCCTGAAGGCGTTTATATGGCAAAATGGCTTGCCCGATCTGGGAGTGGTAAATACAAAAGAGTTTGGCATGTTATAGATGTGCCCAATCGTTCGGGTATATTGTGGCACCGAGGTAACTTGGTTAAGCATAGCCGAGGCTGTACAATAGTCGGGTCAAGGCATGGCTCGTTGGGCGGGTTGCCTGCGGTTTTGGGTTCTAAGTCAGGACTCAATAAGATGCGTAGGGAGCTGGCGGGTAAAGATTTTTTATTGGTTGTTACCTCTTAATCGTGTGATTCTAATGAAGACAATTAACATAATGGAAAAGAAAAGCATGATTCAAGAATTAACGCACAACTTCAAAGTTGCCACAACTGCCGCAGCCGCTACCGTAACAACCGGCGCGGGCACCATCCTAGAGTACATACCTGACGACATCGGCAAGGTTGCGACGGTGGTTGGTTTGGTTCTGTCAGTCTTGTTATTCCGCATTCATCTTGTGACATTGAAACAAAAGCAACTTGATTTTAAAATATCAAAAGATGAATACGAAAGGGCGAAGGCAGGGCGGGAGTCACCCCCTCAATAGAAGTTAAGTGTCAGGTCGTTAGTGGTGTAGCCTCTACGGTACCGATCGATCGCACTCTTCAAGCTCTCTTGGCCATCTTCCTTGCGACCGATGGCATCAGCCACTGCTAGATCCACGGTGTCATTGCACAGTATCCTGATGACTGACACGGGTCTAGTTTGTCCCTGTCGATCCAGTCTAGCTATCATCTGCAAGTACAACTCCAGTGACCAGTTTATTCCAAACCATACCAGTATCGATCCGCTGTCTTGAAGGCCGTCAACCCCATGGCCCATCGAAGCAGGGTGTCCGATCAACAACTTGATCTCGCCCTTATTCCAACGATCAATGATCTTACCCGTGTCGCTCGCTTTTGCTGCGGTCAGGTTGACAGGCCTGTACTTCTTGAACTTCTTCATGATACGTGCAGCGTCGGCTTTGAATGAGTAGCTACACAGCACGGGTGCGCCGCCAGCTTCCTCGAGAACTTCTTCAAGTGCGTCTAGCTTGGCATCGTGTAGGATCTCAAAATCAAGAGAGCCGCTGGCCACGTAGGGCGATCCGTTGCAGAACTGCAGACACTTGTTGGACACACTACTGCGACTGAAGACTTCTAGCTCACTGCCGTTGTCCAGCTCTGTGAACATCTCAGCCTCCATCTGGTCGTATGCTTTGCGGGCATTCAGCGGTAGGTCTACCATCATGTTGGTCACTATGCAATCAGGCATGTCGAGGTGGTCTTTCGCGTCCATGCTAATCACGATGTCAGATATCTTACTCTCGATCATCTGGGCACCGATCTCAGTCGGTTCGAAGTTCCAGCCGTTGTAGTCCTGCTTGAAGTAACTGTCTTTGTAGTGGGTGACATACTCGCCCAGCCGCTGCCCACCATCGACTGCTAGGAACTGGCCAAACAGATCTAGGTAGCCGTTGCTGGCGGGGGTGCCAGTCAATCCTGTGCGGTATTTAAAACCGCCCAGCATCTTGCGCCAGCCCGTCTTCTTGATAGGTACAAGTTCACCCCGCGCATCTTTGCGATCACGGGTGCCCCCTGCCATTCGCATCGTGCCACTGTTCTTCATCTTGGACACTTCGTCATAGACAATCATCTGGAATGGCAACGGCTTGCCCTGCGACGTGTAGTAGTGATCAAGGGTCTCAGCTAACCAGTTCATTGCTTCGTAGTTGATCAGGTATATGTCGGCCTCTCGAAACAACGCACGCGACCTCTTGTCTTTCGTCCCGTGTACGGTGCTGAAGTTGAGGTGTTTCGTGTGGTCCCACTTACGTGCTTCTCTCTCCCAGACCGACGTGATTACTCGGAGCGGCCCGAAGATCAACGTCTTCTGAACCTGCCCTGCCCGCATACGGTCTACGATGGTGGTCAACGTGATCGGTGTTTTACCGAGCCCCATCTGCAACCACATCATTGAGTCGTCGTGTGTGAGCTGGTGCGTGATTGCTTGTCGCTGGTATTCATGCAGCTGGTGTGGGTATAGCATTTTACATCTCTTTATTATATTGAACTGGATGGGGTCGTCGATACTCGCTTCAGCCATTTGATGAAATCATCAACGCCGCCCTCACCATACACGGTCTTGACAATGGCACCACAGTCAATCAGGCGAGTGTGCTCACGCTCTTGGTTTGATGTCAACTCACCGTCAACAGTCTTCACCTCAACGAATATGACCAACCCTCTCACTATAACGATGCGATCAGGCACACCGTCCTGAGAAGGGCTAACCCATTTACGGGTGATGCCACCGAGGGCAACGACTTCTTTGTCGAGATACTTCTCAACCTTATTCTCTCTAACGCCCATGACTATCTCCTAGTCTTTAGTGTATCGTTTAGTAATAAATCCGTCAGCGCCTAGCCACATATCCTCGCACCATTTGGGCTTGGATATCATGCACTCTCGTAGGGTGGCCAGTGCAGCGGGTGCCTGTAACGTGTCAACCTCTGCGGCTATCTCATCGTGTACGTGCAGCACAACAGGGAGCTTTGCTTCCGTGGCGTTTTGGATGCCATGCCACAGGATGTCTCCTGCAAGGGACTGCACTATGTTCTCCGTAGTACCACCCGCGTGAGCTGAGATCCTGACCCATTGGTTCTTGTCGTTCATGCCCATGTAGGTGAAGTTGTCGATCATCGCGGGCTTTTCCACGGTAGACCACGGGGCTTCCATCCTGCGTACCTCGGGCAGATAGTAGCTAAGAGCACGGCCACTGGGTAACCAGATACGCAGCATGTGATCGTCGCGCTCGATGGCCAGCCGGTACCCGCTGATGGGTGAGCCGGTCGATGTCGTATGCTTGACGGCATCCCCTATCCAGCGCCAGAACTTAACGATCTCAGGGTACATGCCCCTGAAGGTATCAACCGCCGCCTTCGCCTGTGTGTCTGTCATGTCAACGCCGTAGCCTTCCGCGTAGGCGATGAGTCCTTTCCACCCCAGCATGAAGCCGCAGCCCAGAACAGGGGGCTTGCTGAAACCTCGTTGCTCTTTGGTAACTGCGTCGTAAGGTATGCCGTAATAGATAGATGCGAACATGCGGTATGAATCGCGTCCTTCTCTGAACGTAGCATCGATGGCAGGACATTGCGCGATCCAGCCCAGCACTACCGACTCGATTGATGTAAGGTCAGACACCACGAACATCTTGCCGTCTCCAGCGCACAATGCGTGTCGGATAGATCCACCCAGCACACTGGACACGGAGTCCTTGTATAGCATGGGGATGAACGCAGGGTCTCCGGTCTTAATCGCAGCCACCACGTTCGCTATGGTCTGTGAGGTCTCCCCATAGATAGGCCTCTTCAGATTCTGTAGCTGGATCAACCGACCCCCGACCCTGTCAGTGCGTGCAGCCCCTTTGTATTGGAACATGCCCCGCGCACGGTCGTCGTCTCCTGATCCGTTAATCACCGCGTTATACTTCGACGTAGCTTTACCTTCTTTCTGCACCCACAATTCCACGAGAGGCTTGGCTTCTGGCGGCAGGACTTTTTTGTGCAGCAATGATGCTAGGTACTCTTTCTGAGTGCTCTCTAATACCACACCGGTCTGGTGCTCTATCCACTCAAGAAACGGTCCCCTTGTTACTTTAGGGATGCCCATGTCCTCTTGCATCTGAGCAGTGACTCTCTCTTTTTCTAGGTGCCACATATCTATCGCACCCCTTGCCATCGCGGTATCCATCGGGACACCACGGTCGTTTATTCTTTGATCGGTAAACCATTGCCGGTAGTCCCAGTCGTGCATCACGGGGAACTGTTGCATCCAGTGCCATAGCTGACGCTCTACGCGGACATCCTGTCGGCAGTAATCACAGAAATCGTGCCACTCTAGCGGCCTATTCTCCCAGTCATACCAGTCGGCTTTGTGATTCTTGCCCGCAGGCGTACAGAACATCGATATCAGTCTACCACCACGTGCGTCTTTCGGTACGAGGCCCACTGCTTTGAGCACCTTGTCTAGTCTCCCAGCGAAGCCGAGGTAGAACGCTTCAACCATGGTGCATCGCCATTCTTCGGGGGGCACTTCGATGCCGAGGCAGTGGCGGGTGATCAGTCTCTCGAAC
>TARA_R110002095_G_scaffold205094_1_pt1 | contig 25969 bp, 25 predicted proteins | sample TARA_R110002095 | Tara Oceans TARA_R110002095 (sample SAMEA4397255) | marine metagenome | biome: Polar Biome; feature: [SRF] surface water layer (ENVO:00010504); material: water (ENVO:00002006), including particulate matter (ENVO:01000060) such as... | depth 5 m | reverse complement strand
GATGACCGGGAAGTTGAGGCGTGTGGGGTTCTTGCTGGAATTAGCGAGGGAAGCATGCACCAGCAGTAGGTTGATGTATCAACCAGATAATCCGATCACCCTAAAAATGAAACTCTATTCATTTTCATTGCACTTTGTCTGACAGTTGTGCAGACTTACGAAATGGGAAAAGGATCTATCACGACTCAATGGACGAGAGGCCGAATGGACAAACCCACACTACCCAGCCACCAGCCTGTCTCCCGCGAGGTCAGGCTGGATCATCATGACAGTGTTCGCAATCATGTGCATCAGCAGGTGCGTTCGGAAGTAGAGCGCCTTGAGCGCCGGATTGAAACGCTTCGTTTAGTTAAAGCCCCGCACGCGGCGATCATGATTTCCACCTATGAGCGGATGATCGACCGGAAAAAGGGGTTTCTGCGGAACTGGGATCTGCACGAAGAGGGTTACTGACGATCTTCGATGATGATCGTAGTGTAGATAAAGGTTTCATCTCCACTCCGCTGGTTTCCGCAATATTGCGGATTGCGCGTTCTTGCGCCTCCCTCTTCCAGCATCGCGGGCTCGTCTTTCGAGGTAAAAACCCGGGCCAGCGTCTCCCCGTAATTTATTATGACCTTCACGCAATCCGGCTCTTCCCCGTTAATGACAATTCCCGAGGCGTTAGTGAGTGTCAGGGTATCGCGTTGGGTTCCGATGAACTCCTGAAGAAGCTCCACATTGCCAAGGGTGCGACCGGTATAACTGGTAGCGGAAAATTCCGGTTGGTTGAATCCGGTGGTACCAAACGTTTTCGAGCTGAATCGGCCGCTCCAGGCCGCGCTGGCTACTTCTGCCGGGCTCTCGTCATCCTCGGCCGGTTGCCTGGCAACAAACTGGCTGGCACGAAACACTTTCTTCATCGCAGGGTTGTAAGTCCAGTCCAGCATCACGTAGATCCAGGTGCTGTCGGCTTGTGAGGCGCTGTCCTCGCTTCCAGTTTCGGTGAACCGGATCAGTGCGTCGTTGGCCGGAGTGTTAAAGCTTGCGGCTTCGTCCCTTTCAATGCTGTCCCGCATCAGGCGACGCCCCTCATTGAAGTTATCCACCTGGCCTGAGCGAATCACCTCATTGATGAGGTCGAGAGGATTGCGCAAACTGATGTAATCGGACCCTCCGGAATCCGGCTCTGTACCCAGGAAGTCATCCAGATGATTTCGAATCGCCATGGCGCTTCCGCCATCGCTGCCCTCGGTTGCCGGCTCCATGCCCCGGTAGAGGTCCCGGAAGGTTGTGTATTGCAGAACCGGTTCGAGCCCTTCAGTGTCCCTCAGCCGGAAGGTTTCCAGTGCCAGGTCTACGTCGGTTGCAGGGTTCAGATAGCCACCACCGGACGTGTCCGGGTCGCACCCTGCCAGAAGCAGGGTCACAATGGAGGTTGCGACGAGCATGCAGGAATGTCTCATTTCAGAAGGCCCCGGGATGCGAAAAACCGTGTAAACGGCTAAAGTGAATGACCGCGGGGCGAATGCCCCTGTGCGGTGACTGACAATAAAACATAAACCCGGTATCTACCCTCGCGGAGATCACATTTTGCGGCAACGGCTTACATTGGCGCTCCCAGCGGTGACGCGTTCGTTGATGGTCCTGCTGTTCCTGGCCGCCATTACGATGCCGGCGTCGGCCGGTGTGGCCGGGCCCTGCCGTGATGGCGAGATTATCCTGAGCGCTGGTGTCGAGAGTATCCGGGATCTGGGGGGCTGTATCTGGTACCTGGAGGACCCGGGACAGACCCTGACCCTGGATGAAGTCCGCAAACTTGAGCCTGGCGCGTTTACCCGCCACGACGGCGGCGTACTGAACTTCGGCTACACGGAATCCGCCTACTGGGTACGTCTTGATCTGCGCCCAGGTAAAAATCCGGACCAGACCGACTGGATTCTGGAGCTGGCCTTGCCCCTGGTGGATGAAGTCGCCCTGTTCATGGTTCGCGACGGCACCCTGGTCGAGCGGCGGCGGGCGGGCTATGAGGATAACTGGGCGGAGAGGGACCTGGCGGTGCCCAATCCAACCTTCCGTCTGTCCCTGGTGCCGGATTCCCTGAACCGGGTTTACCTGCGGGTCACCAACACCAATACCTTCCGATTGCCCATCAGTCTCTGGCAGCCCGACAGCTATATTGAAAAGGTATCAGTGGATGAACTGGTCCGGGGCATCCTTCTGGGAGCGGTGCTGGCGATTCTGGCCTATAACCTTTTTGTCGCCATTTCGGTTCGTGAGCGCAGTAATATCTATTACGTGCTCTATCTGGTGTCAGCGACCGTCTTTATTGTCACCGAACAGGTCCACGGTATCCAGTTACTAGAGAGCCGGCCGGCCCTGTTCAACAAGCAGTTTCTACACTTCCAGATCACGCTGACCTGGTTCTGGGGGCTGCTGATGGCCCGGTCGCTGCTGGAAACCCGGGAGCGATCAGCGGATCTTGATCAGGTCATCCGGCTTAGTCTCTACGCCGTGGTCACCACGTTTGTACTGTCGCTGTTCCTGCCCTACCACGTGGCCATGGAATGGATTGTGGCCGGCTCGATCCTGCTGAGCCTGATCATGATCGTGGTCAGTTACCTGTCCTGGCGCTACTACAATCCGGCGGCGCGTGCCTATTTCTTTGCCTGGACCCTGGCGATGGTGGGGTTCGGGATCTATGCCCTGACGGTCATGGGCATATTGCCGCTGAATACCTTCACCACCTACTCGCCCCAGTTCGGTTTAACGGCCCAGATCATACTCTTCTCGTTCGCCCTGGCGGACCGGATCAAGCAGGTTCAGGGCGAAGCCCTTGACTGGAGTCAGAGAGCACTGTCAAACCTGCAGCGGTACCAGTCGCTGTTTGACAATGCCATTGAGGGGGTGTTCCAGATGTCTCCGGACCGTCGTTTCGTCACTGCCAACCCGGCGATGGCCCGGTTGCTGGGCTACAACAGCAGCCGGGAGCTGCTCGGGCGCAACCCGGACGTACTGGAGACCTGCATTGCCGATGAGCGCCTGCGCCGGCTGGTGGTGGAGCAGTTGGAGGCAAAGGGCACCGCCAAGGGTATTGAGGCCCGGTACCTGACCCGGGACGGCGAAGAGCGCTGGGCCACCATTTCACTGCATACGGTGTACGACGCCGATGGCAAACCGACGCACCTGGAGGGAACCTGCATCGATGCCACCGAGAGCCATAACCGGCAGCGCATCGAACGGGAACGAGAACAGGAGCGCCTGGAGAAGGAGCTGGCCCGCAATTCGGCCGAGGCGAAAAGCCAGTTCCTGGCCAACATGAGCCATGAAATCCGCACCCCGCTGGCGGCGATCATCGGCTATGGTGAAACCCTGCTTGACCCGGACCTGAGTGAGACGGAGAAACGAAGCAGTGCCGAGACAGTGGTGCGCAGCGGGCGCCACCTGCTGGAACTGGTCAACGATATTCTTGATCACTCGAAAATCGACGCCAACAAACTGGACGTGGATATCGTCTCGGTCAATCTGCCGGAACTGCTGGATGAAATCCGGGCTTTTTTTGCGCCCCGGGCCCGGGAAAAAGGTCTCGATTTCAGTATAATCTGTGAATACCCGTTGCCGGAACAGATCCTGACGGACCCGACCCGGCTGCGCCAGATCATAATAAATCTGTGTGGCAATGCACTGAAATTCACTGAAAAAGGCTCGATTTCCCTGGTTGTCCGATGTGATCATGACCAGGAACTACTGGTGGTCCGGGTTGTTGATACCGGCATCGGCATGAAGCCGGAGCAACTGGGCCGGCTGTTTGATCCCTTCGCCCAGGGCAGTGCCGCCATTTCCCGACAATACGGCGGTACCGGCCTCGGGCTCAGCATCTCCCGGCGGTTGGCGGAAATGCTCGGTGGCAGTATCCGGGTGAACAGCACCTACGGAGAGGGCAGTGAGTTCGAGCTTTCAATCCGGACCGGGCCGCTGGGTCAGGTGCATTTCCTGCGGGATGCCTCGGAACTGAGTCAGCGTCGCAGAGCCATGCCCATGGTAGTGGCGCCGCGACTCTCTGGCCGAATCCTGTGTGCCGAAGACAACGAGGTGAACCAGCGCCTGGTGTCCCTGCTGGTGTCGCGAACCGGGGCAGAGCTGGTGCATGTAAGCAATGGCGCCGAAGCACTGGAGCTGGCCCTTCGTGAGCCTTTCGATCTGATTCTTATGGATATCCAGATGCCGGTCATGAATGGCAGGGATGCGACCGCGGCGCTGCGTGAAGCCGGAGTGAATACGCCGGTGATCGCCCTTACCGCCAATGTAATGTCCGAAGACATTGCCGATTACCGGCTTGCCGGCTGCAATGAGCATCTGGCCAAGCCGATCGACAAACAGCGGTTTTTCGAAACCCTGGGCCGGTATCTTGTGGTGAGCTCGGACAGCCACCAGAAGCCCGCGCGGCGTTACCAGGGCAAGGTGCTGGTAGCTGAAGACAACGAGGAAAACCGCCAGTTGGTGGAGCGCATGCTGCGCCGCGAAGGGGTGGACGTGGTGGCCGTTACCAGTGGCGATGAAGCGGTCCGGACGGCGTTGTCGGATACCGTTCATCTGGTGCTTATGGACCGCCATATGCCGGGCATGGATGGTGTCGCCGCCACCGCGCTGCTGCGCCAGGCCGGTTTCCGACGGCCGGTGATCGCCTTTACCGCCGGTGATCAGCGGGAAACCGACGCACTCCTCGAAGCCGGTTGTGACGGAGTGCTGAACAAGCCAATTGACCAGTCCCGCCTCAGGTCCCTGCTGGACCGCTTGCTGGGTGCCGGCCCGGCTTCCCCCACGGATTCGGACGAAGACGCCGAAATCGCCCATCTGATTGCACAGTTTCTCGATGGACTGTCCGGCCGCCGGCATAGGATGGAAGAGGCACTGGCCCATGGTAATCGGGAAGTCTTAAGAACAGAAGCCCATCAGATCAAGGGAACCGCAGGGGCAATGGGCTATCCTCTGATGACCCGCCAGGCGGGCAGGCTTGAAGACCTTCTGAAAGCCACTGACCCGGACTGGGACCGGGTTCGCAGCGAACTGGAGGGACTCGGTGAAATGATAGACCGCGCCCTGACGGCTTCGGAGGCCCCGAGGTGATTCGACCCGTGAACAACCAACAGGAACAACGCAATGAGTGAGCTGCCTGAACGCCGAGAGCACCCTTCCCTCAGCATGATGTACGGGACCTATGCGGACATCCTGTTCGTCCTGTTTCCCTTTCTGATTATTGGCATGCAGCGGCTTTGGGAAGGCCGGCTCTACGAAGCCCTGCTACGACCGGACCTGAGCATTGCGGCGGCCATTCTGGCCGGTCTTGCCGTTGGCAAGTTTGTGCTCGGGCTGGTTACCAACCGGGACCTGGGGCGCTACAAGGAACGCATCGTTTTCTTTATCGCACTGACCCTGTTTGTGGTGCTGGGCCCGGCAATCATTCTGATATTGAGTATACTGGGAAATTCCGATGTGCCCGACTTCGTCACCTTTGTTCAGCCGATTCTCCTGATCATCGCTATCTCCCTGTACACAACGGCGGTGAGCATCAGCAATATCCTGACCCGATCTGGTATGGAGGATTCACTGACCGGGCCACGGGAAATATCGGCCTGTTCGGATCCGGGGGAGCCGGACCAGCCCCGCCCGGCGCCGCTGGATCTGCCCCGGCGCACGGCAACGACCCAACAGCATGACAGGAGCAACCCATGACAGATCTGAGAGTGTTGGTAGTGGAAGACGAGCCGGTGATGAGAGAGCGGCTGGTGGAGATGCTCTACAAGGCCGGGGCAACGCAGGTAGCCGAATGCGTGGATGCAGGCTCGGCCCGGGCGGCTTTTGAAGCCCAGGAGTTTCAGATCATTCTGCTGGATCTGGGCCTGCCTGACGGCGATGGCCACGAGCTGATGCTGGAGTTCAGGCGCACCCGGCAAGAGCAGCATATTGTGCTGGTGACAGCCGATGATTCCATTGAAAGCATCCAGCGGGCTATCAGTGCCGGTGCTAACGGCTATGTGGTGAAACCTTACTCCCAGGAAAAGATTTATGATGTGGTGAATAACTACGTCATGGTCCACGGGGGGGACATGGCCATGATTCAGGGCCTGAACCGGCGACACTGACCGGTTCAGGCCCTGAACGCTCCAGTCCCTAAAAAGGCATCAGGCGACCTGCCGCACAATCCAGGAGTTATAGCGATTAGCCAATGCCCTGACATAACGGGCCTCGGCACCGTCCAGATTGCCCAGAACACCGTTGAAGATCCAGCCACGCTCGTACACACCCAGCACCCGCTGCTCGTCATCCAGATTGACGCGCTGATTCAGTTTTTTGCAGATGGCATCCAGCAATGGCAGCTTCTCCGGGGGCCTGATCGGCCCTTGGCGATTATTCATGGGCTGGTTCGCTGCTCGTGTTGTCGGATGTCTTTTCATGATGTTCTCCTTGCCGTTTTGCGACTGCAAAAACAAAACCCCGGTGCCTGGGGCGACCGGGGTTTCGCGGAGAGGCTGACCCGGTCGCGACAGAGGCTCCCGGGACTGACCGAAAGCCGTTAGATGTCTTTCACCATCGCACGAACAGACTGCCCTGCATGGCAACCTGCGGCTGTGTAAGCACTGAACTGTGGAATCATCCTGGTCATACCGGCTCTTGTGTTTCGGTTCAGTTACCAGTGTATAGGCAAACGGGCTGTTTGCAATAGGCAGGGACCTTCGGCAAACCCCTACAGACGGCCGCCCGGGACGATTGGGATAATTTGCCCCGTCACGTGTTTTACGTTGTGCAATCTCAACTGTCTGCCGCGCCAGGCAGTTGATGGATCTCTCCTTTCTACGCAGCCTTTATGGCTGCGTTTTTTTACCTAGTGGGAAGCTCGCAGCCACTACTTCTTCGTACCGATTTCCGCCGCGCAGACTCCTGGCCCTGATGGTGGCACTGGGTCTTTGTCAGGCCTGGCGACTATGGCCGGTCAGCGGCATCACGGCGTCTTCTGCCTGGGCGATCCGTTCCCAGGTTTTGTGGAGGATCAGGGCGTCATTGGCCGCCCGGTGCACTGGCAAGCCGAGTTCCGAGATCACCTGCCGGCGCATGGCGGACCACTGCCGTAGTTGCTGCGGGTTCAGCAGTGCCGAGATGGATTCAAGCTGGAAAGCGGGCCTGATATCGGTTGCCCTGAACAACCGGTGCAGCCAGAAACTGTCGAAGGTCCAGGCATCGCAAAACACCTGTTCCGGTAGCAGCTCATTCAGGGCCCGAGCCACTTCACTGGCCGCAATGCCCTCTGCCTCAAGGGTCTGGCGGGAAATGCCGTGAATCTGTTCAGCGCTCTCCGACCAGTCCTGCCACAGAACCTGTGGACAGATCAGCCAACTGTGCAGGGTGCCGTCCGGCATACAGATGCCTACCTCAATCGGGTAGCTTGCGATCAGATCAAGACTGGATGCCTCGAAATCGATAAATACCGGGCGGATAGTGGTCATGGGATCAGTGTAGATGTTGAGTTGTTTTTAGCCGAGTTTACCCGCCCCGAACCCGAGACGCGAACCCAACCTGAGCCTGCACTGTTACAATATGTCCATTCATTGTGTAAGCCCGATGACAGCAACAGGTAACGGGCCCGACAGTAAACTTGCCGAACTCGAATCGCACCATACGGGGAGCCCGAATGACTGACACCGTGGTTGTAATCTATTCCGGAGGCATGGACTCCTACACGCTGCTGCACCTGGCCAGAAATCGCGGTTACCGGGTTCATGCCCTGTCCTTTAATTACGGGCAGCGGCACGTCCGCGAACTGGAGTGTGCCCGTTCAGTGTGTGAGGCACACGACATTCCCCACAAGGTGATTGATATCCGGGCCATGAGCGAGGTGATGGCCGGCTCGGCGCTGACCTCGGAACTCAAGGTGCCCGAAGGTCACTACCAGGAAGACAGCATGAAGGCCACGGTGGTGCCCAACCGCAACATGATCCTGCTGTCCCTGGCCACCGGATACGCGGTAACGGTGGGTGCCGGGGCTGTATGGTACGGCGCCCATGGGGGTGACCATGCCATCTACCCGGATTGCCGCCCGGAATTCGTGGCAAGGATGGACGCGGTGTGCCGTGTGGCCAACTATGAGCCGGTGGGCATTGAAGCGCCCTTCATGGCCATGGACAAGGGCCTGATCCTGGCCGAAGGCCTTCGTCTCGGGCTGGACTACGCACGGACCTGGACCTGCTACAACGGTCGTGAGCGCGCCTGTGGCCGCTGTGGCTCCTGTGTGGAGCGGCTTGAGGCGTTTGCCGCCAATGGTGTTCCAGATCCAATCGAGTACGAGGATAACTGCTGATGTACCGGGTCAAGGAAGCCTTTTATACCTTGCAGGGTGAAGGCGCCCAGGCCGGCCGGGCCGCTGTCTTTTGCCGGTTCAGCAAGTGCAACCTGTGGACCGGGCGGGAGAAAGACCGTGCCCGTGCGGTCTGTCATTTCTGTGACACGGATTTTGTTGGCACCGATGGCCAGAATGGTGGCCGGTTTGACTCACCGGAAGCCCTGGCCCGGCACATTCGCAGCCTCTGGCCGGATGCGCCCGGTAAACCCTATGTGGTTTGTACCGGCGGTGAACCCTTGTTGCAACTGGACACTGCCGTGATTGAGGCGTTCCACCGGGAGGGTTTCGAAGTCGGTGTGGAAACCAACGGCACCTTGCCGGCCCCTGCGGGCATTGACTGGCTGTGTGTCAGCCCGAAGGCGGATGCGCCGGTGGTCATCGAAACCTGTGACGAGCTGAAACTGGTGTACCCGCAGCCTCTGGCCTTGCCAGAGCGGTTCCTGCACATTCGGGCCAGCCACTATTTTCTTTCCCCGATGGCGTCGCCGTCAGTGCCGGAAGGCGGTGTTGACGGCGTCAGGCAAAGCAACACCCGCCTTGCCACGGATTACTGCCTGGCCCACCCGCAATGGCGCCTGACCCTGCAAATGCACAAGATCCTCGGTATCGATTGACTACCCGGGCGCCAGTATCCGGTCTGTTGGCACTGGTACGGAGCCCGATGCCCTCGAAGCATTTCGGTACTGGCTTGGGCTGGTAGTGGTCCAGCGCTTGAAGGCCCGGGTGAAGTTGGCGGCATCGGCGTAACCCAGGGCATCGGCAATCTGACTCAGGTTCATGCTGGTGTTTCGCAGCAGGTCGCCCGCCCGTTCCAGGCGGACCTGATCCACCAGCTGCTGGAAGCTGGCCTCTTCCTCCTGCAACCGGCGCTTGAGTGTCCGCTCGGAGACAAACAGGGTGCCGGCAACCCGGGCGAGTTTCGGTGGAAACGGGTGGCTGGTTTCAATAACCCGCCTTACCCGACAGGCGAATCCGGCGTCCTCGGTCAACCGCCGCAGCGCCTCTTCGCATTGGGCCCGGGAGGAAGCCGCCAACTGGTCGTCGGTGAACCGCACCGGCAGGTTCAGCCGGGAGACGGGAATCACCAGGGCATTGTCGGTGGCACCAAACTCCACCGGTACCGGTATCTGTGAGCGAAACCGCTGAAAATATGCGGGTTGCGGGCACCGCCGAAGGATCCGCAAGCCGTCAACGACCGATCCGGTCAACTGGGCTCCCATGAACACGCAGCCGAACAGCATGGCATCCATAATGAAGCTGTGCATCGGCCCGAGATCGACATCGCAGGTCACGATGTACCAGACGAGGCTGGCGTTTTCGCGCTTGCTGATCTGGAGGTGAGGCACCCGAAGGGTGAGGTACCGGGTCATCAGCTCCAAGGCGTCACCCAGGGTGCGACTGCTCATGACGGCGGTACCGAGGGCACCATGAAGTGGAAGCTTCAGTTCCCGGGCGAGCAGGATGCCCAGACCCGGCTCTGCGCTTTCGATGATGGCCCGGGTGACAAACTCGCTGGCCTGGGCCTGGCTGACCCGGAGTTCGGTGGATTTCAGCCTGGCCGGGTCCAGCCCGACCCGGAGCAGAAGGTCCTGCTCATCAACACCAATGGTGTTCAGCAGTTCGGCCAGAAGGTGCAGGTAAATGGCGGGCATGCCAAGATCCTGTGCCGTTGATACTGAGGCGCGCATGGGGTTTCCTCGTCTGGTCCTGTTCTTGTTATTTGCCGGATCGCATAGTGTGTCCGATTATGGCGGCTCCCGTTGCATTTCCCCATGACTTCGCTGACGCATTAAAATGGCCCGAAAGGCCAACTGTCGGTCTGGCCCGGCGGACGGGCAATCAGTGGCCTTGGCGAAGGGGCCGTTCTCAGAGCCTGAGATCGATAATCACCGGGTTGTGGTCGGAGGATCGCCAGGGCCCTTGCTGATCGGATTGGGACATGCCCTGATAGCCGAGCGCCCGGGGCTCATCGGCATTCATCAGCCAGGTTTGAGCCTGGAGTACCCGTGGCCGGAGGCTTTGGGAGGCCAGGGCATAATCCAGAGTGCCTTTTTCGCCCTTGTAACGGTAGGTGTAGTGGGGGCAGGTCGCATGAGTGCAGGGGTGGAATTGGTGCACCATGCTGGTAAAGCCGGCCCTGGCCAGAACGGAAAGTGGCTGTTCACGGGCGTAACTGTTGAGATCGCCGACAATCAGGGTTCCGGCGGATCGGGGGTCCCGGGAAAAGGCGCCGGGCCAGTTGGCCAGGGCCCTGGCTTCGGCAACCCGCCGGTGGGTATAGCAACCCTGCCCGTCGGATTGATCCTGATCTTCGCCCACGGCGCCCCGGCAGGATTTCGATTTCAGGTGAGGGACAACAACCCTGACCGTCTGCTCACCGTCAGTACGGCGAAAATCCTGTGCCAGCGGGGGCCGACCTCCGGATCGAAAGACACCCTCGGTCAGGCGTTCGGGTAAACCGATGGGTGCTATCCGGTCGCGGCGGTATAGCAGGGCGGTACGGATTTCGTCGCCGCCGTCGTTACCCGGGGTGCTGACAAATTCCCACTGACTGCCGAGAAAACGGGCCAGCCCGGCGATTGCGCTGGCGGCGCCATAACCGTCATTTTCCAGTTCGGCAACCGCCAGGATGTCCGGGTCCGGCGCCTGGAGAGTCTGAATCAGGCGCTGTTGCTGTTGGCGAAACTCAGCCCGGGTTGCAGCGCCCCGCGGGGTGGGAAAGCCTGCGCCCTGGCCATTTCCGTTGAAGAAGTTTCCGAGATTCAGGGCCACCACCCGCACAGCATCGCCTGGCGGACGGGGAGGCGCCGTTTTGCGCGGGTTGGTCGCGAGAAACCGGGGCTCTTTCTCCGGCTGGATTCGCCAGGCATCAAAGCGGAAATCGAGGATGCCAGCGAGTCCGTCGATCTGATCACCGGCCCGCACGGTGGCTGCGGGCGACAGGCCTGTTGGCGGCCAGGGGACCGGCCTGGGGTCCCGTTGGGACCGGTTGTCATCCAGCAACACCCGGTTCTGCCGGTGGTTGGCGGACAGCCGGTGCGCCTGCTGTCCGGGCGCCAGGTATTCGGTGGGCTGGAGCTGATCCGATGCCGCCAATGCCAGTTCGCCGTATTTCGCGAGGTTGTAGTTATCCACCACTGTCAGGGGGTAGCGGAAGGTCACCCTCATGTTTTCCAGGCTCTCAGGGTCCCTGGACCAGGGCAGCTCGATGGTGACCGGCTCCGGCTGAGCTTCCTGGCCGCACATCCGGATGCTCCGCACGGCGACCAGTTCGGTCAGTCCGTGGAATTCCCTGACCTTGCCGGTTACCCGCAGGCGCATGCCGGGTTTTCCGGTATCCCGATTGGTATAGACGAAAACCGCTTCAGAGGTGGCCGGGTTGTTGTCGGTCTGGTGGTCTGCCTGCTGAAGGTAGAAGCCGCCAAATCCGCCGTTTGAACGGGAGTCTTGGGTAACAATGCCCTCCACCGTCACCGTCTGGCCGGTGAGGGCAGAGGCAGGGCCATCGCCCTGGACAGCAGAAATAGCTGTGGCCGGTGCACCACAGCCGGATTCTGCCGTTGCTGCCAATGGCAGCAACGGCAGAATCAGAAAACTGAGGAAGGGAAGAAACCGGGTTTTGGAGCTCACACCGGGCGTCTAGCAGAGGCCGGCGACGGCTTTGAGGGCCTGCTCGCGTTTGCTGCCGAAACCAAGCTGATCCGGGTTGGCCAGTTCAAGCTGTTGCACCAGAGGGTCCGGGTGCTGGTTATCGAAAGTAATCCCCAGGCGTGACAGCACGTAGGGTGCCAGGGCAGCACGGGTATCGATCTCCAGCCGGCCATGCTCCATGCCGTAGTCCCTGGCGATAATCTGTTGCTGGGCCTCGGTCAGGCGCTGATCCGGTGTCACCACCAGGGTAACTTCGCGGTTCCAGTCGTCGTCCTGCTCGCGGGTATGTTTTGCCCTTGACCTCAGAGCTTCCGGGGAGGCGCGGAAACGGCTCAGGGCGAAGTCGCGGAATTCCCGGTTTGAATCGCACCAGGCCCTTAGGTGCCAGCTGTTGCCGGCACAAACCAGGGTGTGTGGTTCAAGGATGCTTTCCACGGCTTCCGGCCGGCTCAGGGACGCGTAGCCGGCCCGTAGCTGTCGGCCCTGCCGCGTTGCGGTAACCACCGCCCGCATGGTTTCCGGCGCAATCACCCGGTTGGGACCCTGGACAAGGGCGCTGTCGGGCAGGCCGATGTTCAGGGACTCAAAGGTGTTGCTCAGGCTTTGCTGGCGGGCAAGCAGGTCCAGGTATTCGTTCACCAGTCCCCGGGTAACCACCGGTCGAAATTTCGCGGCTGGCACATAGCCCTTCAGGTGGCGATCATAAACCAGATTGCCGGGCGCCAGCTCACGCAGGTAGGTATTGATGTCCTTGGACGCTTGCTGACGACCAATGCCAAAGCTGTGACAGATGTGGTTGGTGGTCAGGCGACCTTCCCACAGGGCAATGGTTTCAATCAGTCGGTAGCGAAGCAGCAGATCCCAGCGGATGGGCCAGTCCGTTTTTTTCATAACCAGGCGCTCATGATCCAATGAATAGCTTGATTTCATGTTACCCGCTCCGGCACGCAGGGTCTGTTACGGCACATTAATGTAAAACTCTGTTAAACAGCAATATAGCGGCCCTTGCAGGCTTTTGTGACGCAGTTATCGGGTTTCGGGAACTGCTTAGTGGTTTCGCTTCAGGCTCCTGATCTAATACCTGGCCGGCAAAGTCCGGTGCTTGCTACTTTTAGTTTCATCCAATCCGACATATCCTGAAACGCCCGGAGCTGCTGTAATGACCCGAATGGTCGCCTCCCTGTCTGCCCTGATTCTGAGCATCATTCTGCTGGTCAGCGGCAATGCGTTCCTGATGACCCTGGTGGGTATCCGTCTCAGCATTGAGGCTGTATCGCCAGATATTATCGGCTGGATTCTGGTCTGTTACTCCATCGGTTTTGTGCTTGGCACCCTCTATGTCCACCGGATTATCGGTCGTGTTGGCCACATCCGTGCCTTTGCGGTGCTGGCTGCGATTGCCGCCGTGACTTCCCTGCTCTATCCGATGGCCATTTCCGAGATTTTCTGGGCGGCACTGCGAGTGCTTTCCGGTTTCAGCATTGCCGGGGTTCTGGTTGTTATCGAGAGCTGGTTTTCCAGCCGGGCAACCAACGCCAACCGGGGCGCATTGTTTGCCGTTTACCAGATAGTATTTTATCTCTCGGCCGCCGGTGGCCAGCTAATCGTCAATATCGGCGACCCGGCCAGCTTCATGCCCTTCTCGATTGCTGCGATTCTGTTGACGCTGGCTCTGGTTCCGCTGGCCATGACCCGCATGGAAGCACCGGTGATTGAACAGGTACAGCGTATCTCCATCTTTACTCTGGCCCGTGAGTCCTTCACCGGCGTCGCCGGTGCTTTGGTCTGTGGCATCATGATTGGCGGCTTTTATGCCCTCGGCCCGGTTTACGCCACGCTGGTCGGGCTGGACGTTGCCAGAACCTCCACTTTCATGGCCAGTGCCATCGTGGCTGCGATGATACTGGCCTGGCCACTGGGCCGGCTCTGTGACCGGTTTGACCGTCGTCGGGTGATGTTCTGGGTGGCGGTGCTTGCCGCCTCCGCGGCTGGCGGTATCGGGGTTCTGGGGGCGTCTGACCTTTGGTTGCTGACGCTGCTGGTGGGGTTGTTTACCGGACTCTCCGCCACTCTGTATCCGATTGCGGTGGCGATCACCAATGACCGCATGGAGAGTACCCGCATTGTTGCTGCCAGCGCCACGCTGCTGCTCAGTTACGGTGTTGGCAGTGTGATCGGGCCGGTCACCATGGCCGAATTGATTAACCTGCTTGGGCCGAAAGGGTTGTTTCTGGGCAATGCCGGGTTTTTGCTGGTGCTGGCGGTTATCATCAGCTATCGGATCAGTCATACCGAGGATGTTGCGGTGAAAGATCAGGAGCACTTTGTGCCGGCCATGCCGGAAGCATCTCCGGTGCTTACCGGGCTGGATCCACGGAATACCGAGTTCCACCAGTCTCCTGAAGTCGATGAGATGCAGGACGAGCTGCGTCAGGCCGGCTGACGCAGCTCTCGGTTTTCCCCGATTTTGTTTTTGCTTCCGCATCTGTTTTTATTGCAATGGTTAGCATACTATTGGTAACTTTCCAATAATGTGGTCTATTGGCCAGTCTTTCCGAAGGCTTGAACTTGTGCCTTTGCACGGAGTGACGACAAATGAGAGAGCAGTTTCCTTTTGCGGTAGCCCGGGTTACCCGCCGCTGGAGAAAAATGCTGGATGAGCGCCTGAAGGATCTTGGCGTCACCCAGGCGCGGTGGAGCACCATAGTGTATCTTGAGAAGGGCGGTGAAGGCCTGACCCAGCGTGAACTGGCGAGCCTCATGGCGATCGAGAATCCGACCCTGGTTCGGCTGCTGGACAGCCTGGAACAGCAGGGGCTGATTGAACGCCGGCCCTGCCCGAAAGATCGCCGGGCCCGCCGCCTGCACCTGACGGGCGCTGGCCGTGCCTTTATGGATGAGCTTTCCGGGCGAGCCGAGGTACTTCGGGAGGAAATGCTTGAGGGCATCAGCGACGAAGAGATCGAGTGTACCGTCGAGGTCTTCCACAAAATCCTGGAAAACGCTGAAAAGCAGAAGTAATCCTTGGCTGATAACTCGGTTGAGGGCCTGAAGGCACGCTACGGGGATCGCTGGCGTTGGCTGGCACTGGCTACGGTGGTTACGGGCACCATGGCCACTGTTCTCAGCGCCACTGTGGTCAACGTGGCGCTTCACGACATCATGGTGGAGTTCGGTATCCGTCAGGGCCAGGTGCACTGGCTGGCAACCGGATTCATCGCCGCCATGACCGCCACCATGCTTGCTTCCTCCTGGTTGCTGGACCATTTCGGGGTTCGAAAAACCCTGGCCACGGCCATGTTCCTGTTCACGCTGATTTCCCTGGCCGGCGGGTTTGCCAGCTCGCCGGGCCAGTTGATTGCCGCGCGGATTGGCCAGGGTGCCATGGCCGGTCTGATGCAACCCATGGGGATGTACCTGGTGTTCCGTATTTTTCCCCGGAACCGGCGCGGTCAGGCCATGGGCATCTACGGCATGGGTGTGATTCTGGCACCGGCCCTGGGTCCGGTACTGGGCGGCTTTCTGGTGGATCAGCTGAGCTGGCGATACGTGATGTTTGCGCCGGCTCCGGTGACGCTTGTGGGTGTCCTGATGGCATGGCGCTTTCTGCCTCTGCCAGTGTCGCGGCCGGCACCCTACCCGTTTGATCTTCCCGGCCTGGCGTTGCTCGGTTTTACCATCGCATTGTCACTCGACACTCTGAACAGACTGCAGCAGGCGGACGGACAGCAGGCATGGCTTGTGGCTGAGGTACTGTTGGCGATAGCAATCCTGTCGCTCTTCATTTTCCGGGAGCGGCGCATCCGGCACCCGTTGGTGAACATTGGCCTGCTGCGCAAGCCGGCCTTTCTCTATGCCTGCCTGGGGGCCATGGCACTGGGCCTTGCCCTGTTCGGATCCACCTACCTGATCCCCCTGTTCGTACAGACTGCCCTGGGGTTCACGGCAACAGAAGCCGGGTTGCTGATGTTGCCGGCCGGCATTGTCCTGGGCATGGTTTTCCCCCTGGCGGGCCGTCTGGCGGACAAGCAGAGCGCCCGCAAGCTGGTTATCTTCGGCATCGCGGTATTTGCCCTGTCGGCGGCGCTGTTTGCCCTTTCGGATCTGGATCTGGCCTTTGGCTGGCTGGCCCTGTGGGCAGTGCTGGGCCGGATCGGTATCGGCTTTATGCTTCCGGCACTGTCAACGGGTGCCCTGAATCCGCTGGAGGCGCAGGAGCTGGGGGCCGGCTCCAGTACCCTGAATTTCATGCGACAGCTGGGCGGCGCCTTCGGTGTCAACCTGGTGGCGCTGACCATTGAGTTTGGTGAGCACAGTGCGGGAATGCCCACAATTAACGCCTTCCACTGGGCCTGGTGGCTGGTGGCGGTGTTTGTGGCGGTCGCAGCGGTACCGGTATGGCGGATGCGCGGTTAGTTTCCATAGCGCAAACCGGTGACAGGACCCGGTGGCGACAGTCGTGCTCGGCGCTTGTGTCAGCCAGACCGGCTGGGTTATCCCGGTAGTCACGGTGGGGATGCTGCCAGCCAACATACCGGTTAATATAACGGAGGTTGGTTGATGGAACGGTTGCCCCTGGCCACAGCGCGATTTGGCGCGAGCGTTCGGTTTATTGCGCTCGCGCTGGCCACGGTATGGACAACTTACATGAACTCCTGTGAACTCCTGAAGGTACCTGCTGTCATTACCCAGGTGCCCCTGATGCTTTCGGAACTTTGTGTATGTGGTTGAGATCTTTAGTGGTGTTTTTCCTGGCACAGTCCCTGATGCTGCCGGCACTTCAGGCTGCGGAGCCTGAAGAGAGTGGGTCTGCACAGGGTAGAGAGAATGCCGGCGATCCCGAAAGCCCGGAAGCGCCGGACAGAAGCCCCCGTGTTCCGACCTTTCCAGTCGAGGGCGATGTGGCGGGACAGTTGGGAGTCTATGAAACCCGTTACGAGGATACCTTTGCGGCTATTGGCAACCGCCTGGCTCTGGGCTATCTGGAACTGGTGAAGGCCAATCCCGGCGTCGACCCCTGGCTGCCCGGGGAAGGCACCACCATTACGCTGCCGCGCCAGTACGTTTTGCCGGATGCCCGGCGTGAGGGAATTGTCATTAATCTGGCCGAATATCGCCTCTATTATTTTACCGGCCAGGGCGTGCAGGTTTATCCGGTTGGAGTGGGTACCGCGGAAAATCCGTCACCCCTGACCGATGCGGAAGTCACCATGCCGCTGGAGTCACCGGCCTGGTACCCGCCGGCCAGTATCCGGGCCGAGTACGAGGCATCTGGTGATTACCTGCCCCGGATGATCCCCCCCGGTCCGGAGAATCCCCTGGGTAGTCATGCCCTGTTGCTGAGTGAGAAGGGTTATCTGATTCACGGCACCAACAAAAAGTTTGGTGTGGGTATGCCCGTCAGCCACGGTTGTTTCCGGATGTACAACGAAGACATTTCAAGGTTCGTTTACCAGGTTGCAAAGGGCACGCCGGTTCAGGTAGTGCATGATGCCGTCAAGATCGGGTTTTCCGATGACGAGGTCTGGCTGGAAGCGCACCGCCCCCATGAGGACTACAGCAGTCAGGACCGGGACCGCCTGTGGCAGCAGGTGTTTGCCGAAGTTGAGTCTTTCCGGGCAAGCCATCCGGGGGTAGAGGTGAAGCGCAGTGCCATTGAGCTTGCCGTGGATCAGGCCGATGGCCTGCCCACCATGATTGGTGAACGGGTTACCCGGATGGCCGCGGACAGGACCGTTGACGGGAAGACGCCAGAATCTGCGGGCGAACCGGCGCAGCGGCTTTACTTCTGAAGGGGAGTCTCCGCTCCGTCCAGTCCCCGGCAACAACGAAAAACAGGGAGTGTCCATGAGTCAAACCATTCTGATTACCGGCGCCAGTTCCGGCCTGGGGGAAGGCATGGCACGCGAATTCGCGGCCCGCGGTGACAATCTGGCCCTGTGCGCCCGGCGCACTGATCGTCTGGAGAAACTCAAGGCGGAACTTGGCCGTGAGTACCCGGGCATCGCGGTGAGTCTTCGGGCTCTGGATGTGAACGATCATGATCAGGTGTTTTCGGTATTCAGGGCGTTTCGGGACGAGTTCGGTAGCCTGGACCGGATTATTGTCAACGCCGGAATCGGCAAGGGTCAGCCATTGGGCACGGGCAAGTTCGATGCCAACCGGCAGACGGCGGAGACCAATTTCCTGGCGGCCCTCGCCCAGATGGAAGCGGCCATGGAAATCTTCCGGCAACAGAACCGGGGCCATCTGGTCACCGTGTCCTCGGTCACAGCGGTTCGGGGGTTACCGGGCAATGTCAACACCTATGCGGCAACCAAGGCCGGGCTCGCATCTCTGTCCGAAGGGCTCAGGGTCGAGCTGGCCAAAGCGAAATCCCCGATAAAGGTGACTACACTGTACCCAGGGTATATTCGAACCGAGATCAACGAGAAAGTCCGCAACACGCCCTTCATTGTTGATGCAGGAACAGGGTGCAGGGCCATGGTCAAGGCGATTGAATCGGGTAGGGATGAGTGTTTTGTACCCGCCTGGCCCTGGACCCCGATCAGTTTTTTGCTTCGGCGTCTGCCGGTTTCGGTGCTCGCCCGAATATTCTGAATTTCTTCCGCATCCGGGGAGGCGTTATGCAGGTACACCGTCCCATGCGATCACAGAATCCGCCCCGTCTGCGGCTCAGTGCCCTGGTGCTGTTGACCGCTGTGCTTCTGGCACTGGCTTCTCTGGCGCATCAGGTCCTTGCCCAGCAGAAGTCGTCCGGCATCGCCCTGGTACTCACCGTTGAGGGTGCCATCGGCCCCGCGACCATGGACTATGTTACCCGCGGCATCCGCAGGGCTGAGTCCGAAGGCGCCGGCTTCGTTATTATCGAAATGGACACACCCGGCGGCCTGATGAACTCCATGCGGGACATCATCAAGGTCATTCTTGCCTCGGAAGTGCCCGTGGCCACCTATGTCTCGCCCCAGGGTGCCCGGGCCGCCAGCGCCGGGACCTACATTCTGTATGGCAGTCACATCGCCGCCATGGCACCGGCGACCAACCTGGGTTCGGCAACGCCGGTGCAGATGGGCGGGCTGCCGGGAAGTCAGGAGCCGGCCAGTGAACCTGCGCCCGAAGACACTGATGCCCGGGAAGGCGCTGAGCCCGGAGTTGAGTCGCCTGCAGCCGAAGAAAATTCCGGGGAAGAGAGCAGCAAACGTCGTGGCGGTACCGCCATGGAGCGCAAGGTGCTGGAGGACGCCGTCAGTTACATTCGCGGGTTGGCTGAGCGTCACGGTCGCAATGCCGACTGGGCCGAGGAAGCGGTTCGGGAAGCAGTGAATCTCGGTGCCGCCGAGGCGCTGGAAAAGAATGTCATCGATGTGGTCTCCCCGAACCTCCGGGATCTGCTTCAGCAGGTGGATGGCCGAAAGGTTCGCATGGCCTCGGGTGATATGTCACTGGCAACCGCCGATCTGGAAATCGTCAGATCCCAGCCGGACTGGCGCACTCGCCTGCTGTCGGTGATTACCGATCCGAACGTTGCCTATTTCCTGATGATTATCGGCTTCTACGGCATCATCTTCGAGCTGGCCAACCCCGGTGCCGTGGTACCCGGCGTGATTGGCGCCATCTCCCTGATTCTTGCGCTTTTCGCCTTCCAGGTGCTGTCGGTGAATTACGCCGGTCTGGCGCTGATTCTGCTCGGGCTGGCATTTATCGTGGGTGAGGCCTTTGTGCCCAGCTTCGGAATTTTGGGGGTTGGCGGAATTGTCGCCTTTGTGACCGGCTCGATCATCCTGATGGACGGCAGCCACCGGGATATCTCTCTGCCGACCATCGGAGGCACTGCAGTGGTGGCTGCCGGGTTTATCTTGTGGACGGTGACCCGGTTTATCGGTCTGCGTCGACGGCCTCCGGTCAGTGGTGCCGAACAGCTTACCCATGAGGAAGGCGTGGCACTGGATGAATTCTCGGGAAACTATGGCTATTACCGTGGCCATGTCCGTCTCAGCGGAGAGCGTTGGAATGCCATCAGCGAAGAGCCCGTCAAAGAGGGCGAACGGGTCCGTGTTACAGCAATCGAGGGTTTAACGGTAACCGTCAGGGTCATTCCGGACAACGGCTGACCCGGCAGACAAAGTAACGGCAATACAAGGAGGCCGTATGATTGGCGATCTGATTCCCTATCTGGCACCCACGGTGGTGATACTGCTGATTCTCGCTTCGGCCATCAAGATTCTGCCGGAGTACGAGCGTGGCGTTGTGTTCTTCCTCGGGCGGTTCCAGGGCGTTAAAGGCCCGGGGCTGATCATTGTTATTCCGGGCATTCAGCAGATTGTCCGGGTGGATCTGCGGGTGATCACCCTGGACGTCCCCAGCCAGGACGTTATCTCCCGCGATAACGTGACGGTGCGGGTAAATGCCGTACTGTACTTCCGTGTTGTGGATCCCGAGCGGGCCATTATCCGGGTCGAGGATTTCAACTCCGCCACCAGCCAGCTGGCGCAAACGACACTGCGTTCGGTGCTGGGCAAGCATGATCTGGATGAAATGCTCTCGGAGCGGGACAAGCTGAATTCGGACATTCAGGAGATCATCGATTCCCAGACCGAGGAGTGGGGCATCAAGGTCGCCAATGTGGAAATCAAGCATGTGGACCTGAACGAATCCATGATTCGTGCCATTGCCCGTCAGGCGGAGGCCGAGCGTGAGCGGCGGGCCAAGGTTATCCACGCCGAGGGCGAATTGCAGGCGTCGAAGAAACTGGTAGAAGCGGCGAATGTGATGTCAGCGAATTCGGGGTCGATGCAGCTTCGGTACTTGCAGACGCTGGCGGACATGAGTAATACCAATAGTGCCACCATCGTTTTCCCGTTGCCGATGGAGTTGATGACGACGTTCCTGAAGGAGAACAAACCGGTGTCACCTCAAAAGCCGGAGCCAGAGGCATAAAAAAGGCCGGAAAATCCGGCCTTTTCAGTATCATCGGCGTAAGCCCTACTTCATGCTTGAACGCTCGAGCATACGCTTGGCACGCTCGTTTGCTTCGTCAGCAGCTCTTTGAGCTGCCTTGGCTGCCGCCAGTGCTTCCTGCGCGGTCTGCTGGGCAGAGCGGGCAGTGCCGGCCGCACTGTTCGCGGTGCTCAGTGCATTTTTAGCAGTGCTCTCAGCGGAACTTGCTGTTGCATTTGCTTCGTCGACGGCACCCTGATCCGTTGTGGCACAGCCAGCGGTCAGAACAGTGGCCAGTGCAAGCCCGGCGATCATCAGTTTACGCATTGTAAATCCCCTTATTGGTCGAGTTATTTCCTGTGATTCGAGAACCAGTATAGACGACTTCCTGTCAACCTGCCCGATAGGCGCAATAGGCAATGACTACCGGAGTCGTTAAACAGTGTAAAACACTGTAAGGCAGAATGTTAACTCAGGATAGGTAAATATTCTTAGCCTATGACAACAACTTAATACTGTTGCCAGGCTTTCTTCAGGGATGAATGCTGATCGGGGTACCGTTGGACACGAGTTGCCAGATTTCGTCCATATCTTCGTTGGTAACGGCAATGCAGCCGTCGGTCCAGTCCAGGCCGCGGTAGGCAAACGCCATGTCTTCCTTGCCGTTTGGCAAGCCGTGGATCATGATGCTGCCACCGGGATCCAGCCCCCATGCAGAGGCCAGTTCCCGGTCTCGCTCGCTGGGGTAGGAAATGTGGATGGATCTGTAGAAATCACTTTCGGCGTTGCGCCAGTCGAGGGTGTAGTCGCCCTCCGGGGTCCGTTCGTCACCCTCGTACAGTTTATGGCCTTCCGGATTGTCGCCCAGGGAAATGCGATAACTGCGCACTGCCTGACCCCCGCTCATGAGGTAAAGGCGTCGTTCACCCTTGCGAACCACGACCTTGCTGACACCCTGGATATCAACGGGGGTGTATGCGGTTTTCGCAGGCATCCGGGTGTCGGCTTTGACCAGCAACTCGGCGGCCATAGCCTGAGGTGCCATTGCCAGCCAGAACAGGACCAGGGCGAAGGAAGCAGCGCGAGTAATCAGCATATCGTTAACTTACCAATGATTAATCTTTATACAGGCGTTTTATACCATAGCCTGTCAGCGATCTGTTAAGGGGTTTTGTTAACTTTTTTAGCGATCCGATTCGTCGCTCAGCTGTTTTGTGAGCTGTCCATCTTAAGACCCACCTTGGTCACCTGGTCGGCATTGGTGGCCCTGGCAACCAGTGTGACCGGCCCAAGGGTTACGATATCCCCAACAACCGGGTGCCCCTTGGTCCGTCTGGCGAAGCATTCGGCCAGGGACAGTTCCGGGGGCAGTTCGTCGAACTCGATGCCGTAGACCTGCTCCACGTCCCCCAGCAGGGCATCGCCATTGAGAACGAAATCACCAAAGAATGCCCGCTCGGCAAGGTATTTCGGTGCATGGCGGCCGCTAAGGGCCTTGCCGAGCTCTGGCAATACGCCGGGCGTGGCAAACATGGCCACCATATCGCCACTGGCCACTTCCAGATCGCCTTTCGGTTGCAGGCAGACCCGATTGCGGAAAACGCCGGCCACCGCCGTGTTTTCCGGAAATCGCAGCTGGCTCAGACGGCGCGGTGTCTCCCAGCTCTTACCGCGCAGGGGAAACAGCATCAGTTCGTGGTCACCCGCCGCAGGGGCATCCAGGGGTAGCCGGCGGTAAGGGCCCTCTCCGGCGGGAACCTCCAGGCGCAGTTTGCGAGCCAGCGGCGCCATAGTGGTTCCCTGAACCAGCAGGGAAACCAGGACAATGAAGAAGGCCGCGTGGAACACCAGCTGTGCCTCCGGCAGATCCGCGATGATCGGGAACAGGGCCAGAACGATCGGAACCGCCCCCCGCAGGCCAACCCAACTGATAAAAACCAGCTCCCGCCGGTTAAAGGCGAAAGGCCAGAGGGTGAGCATGACGGTGAGTGGGCGAATCACGAAAATCAGTGCCAGCGCCAGTATCAGGCCGCCACCGGCCAGTGGAATCAGGCTGGACGGACTGACCAGCAAGCCGAGTATCAGGAACAGGGAAAGCTGTGCCAGCCAGGCCAGGCCATCGTGGACCTGAAGGATCATCGGCATCATCCGCACACGGCGGTTGCCAATCACTACGCCGGTCAGGTAAATGGCGAGAAAACCACTGCCGCCCAGGGCGTTGACGGCGGAGAATACCGAGATTCCCGCGGCAGCTACCAGCAAGGGGTATAGGGACGGTGTCAGGCGAATACGGTTGGCCAGTTCCACTACGGCAAAGCCGCCAAGAATGCCCGCTATGCCTCCAATTCCGAACTGTTTGACCAGCATGACCAGGGCCGACCAGCCGGTCTGGTCGCCGGTGCTGCCGATCAGGGTAACCATCATCAGGGTCAGGAAAATGGCCATCGGATCGTTGCTGCCGGATTCGATTTCCAGGGTGGCACTGACCCGCTCGTTCAGGTGCAGGCCGCGGCCCTGAAGCAGGGAGAATACCGCGGCGGCATCGGTGGAGGAAATGATGGCGCCGACCAACAGCGCAGTCAGCCAGTGCAGGTCGAACACCCACCAGGCCACAACCGCTGCACCTCCGGCTGTCATGGCCACACCGAGCGTCGCCAGCACCAGGGCGGGTTTCAGGCCGACACGAAAGGTCTCGGCCCGGGTGCGCATGCCACCATCCAGAAGGATGACACCCAGCGCCAGATGGGCGATCAGGAACGCCAGTTCAAAATCATCGAACTCGATTCCGCCCGGGCCGTCCTCGCCCATCATCATGCCCACGATCAGGAATATCAGCAGCACAGGCATACCCACCCGGCTGGAAAGCGGGCTGAGCACAATGCTGATGACCAGCATCAGGGCACCGAGCAGGGTCAGGATGGGGTCCATTTAGTCTCCAGATAGAATGCTTGCCCATAACCGGGCTGACCGCTTATATTGCTCACGCGGCCATTGTTTTGCGGGTGTAGTTCAATGGTAGAACGGCAGCTTCCCAAGCTGCATACGAGGGTTCGATTCCCTTCACCCGCTCCAAACCACTATCCTTCTACGCCCTCGTACCTCCATTAAAGCCTTTTTTATCAATGCCTTGAGGCTCATTCCTATCCTTATACGTCTTTATAGATCCCGGCACGTCGGGCCCCGTTGTGTATAGCGATTTGTATGGTAATTTCAAAGGCGAACTCAGCCATACAAATACAGGGATCGCAATGAAGCGTCATGAAATCAAAAGAACTCCCCTCGCCGAGACGGTGCTGCGGAGTCTTGAACCTGAAAACAAACTTTACCGGATCAAGGACGGTTCAAACCAGCTTCATTTCACCGTGGCTGCCAACGGATCGAAGCGCTGGGAAGTCAGATTCAAGAGGCCTGATGGAAAATGGAGCTGGATGGGTGTTGGTGGTTATCCGGCTGTGAGCGCCAAGCTTGCCCGAAAACATGCCGACCTCATTCAGGCGCTTGTGTCGGATGGGAAGGATCCCCGAGAGGTTCGTCGCGCTGAAGATGCAGCGAGGAAGGAGCTGATTGAGCATCCTTTCTCCGAATCTTGCGAGTACTGGCATAGTAAAAAGGTAGATGAAGGCTACGCACAAAAAACTGCTAATCAGATGCGTGGATATCTCGATAATGACATTTTGCCTGAGCTCGGAAACATCCCGATCAGACAGATTACACCGAAGCAGTGCGCAGACCTGCAGCATAAGATCGAACTGGCGGGAACCCTCGACAAAAGCAAAAAAGTGCGTCAAGCATTGAATCAGATTTTTCGCTATGCCATTGGTCGCGGAATCTGCGATAACAACCCTGCGTCGGAACTCGGATATATCGCCACACGGCGAGGCTCAAAAACGTCCTATCCTCACCTTTTGGAACCAGAGCTGCCTAATTTCCTGAGAGCGTTGGGATGCTCCACTGCACGGAAGCAAACCCAGATAGCGACGAAAATGATCCTGCTAACCGCATCACGGCCCGGAATGGTCGTTAAGGCAGAGTGGACTCACGTAAACCTGGACCAGGCGTTTTGGGTTGTTCCAGACGGAAACATGAAAAACAGAAAACAGCACATCGTTCCGCTCTCCACTCAGCTTGTGGCCCTGCTGAGCGAGCTTAAGGCAATGACAGGTCGGTCTCGTTATCTGTTTCCCTGCATCGGGCCAAAGAACCCGACCATGCCAACAGACTCAATAAACAAGATGCTTCGTGGAATCGGTTATAAAGGGCGTTTGACCGGCCATGGTTCTCGTCACACAGCCTCTACCCTCCTCCATGAGCATGGCTGGTACCATTTCCACATTGAAGCTCAGCTCTCCCATAAGATGCCCGGCGTGGCGGGGGTATACAACCAGGCCGGTTACCTGGAAGCACGTCGGGTCATGATGCAATGGTATGCGGACTATCTGGATACCCTCAGAGAAGGGCTCACAGAAGACAAGAGAGCGGATTTCGAGCAACGTGTTATTCAGGCCATGCAGCGCTACCGGCCGGGTGACGCCTCCCAAAACATCGCTGCTTAAAGTTGGCCGCGCTCGTCTAAATCGTCTTTTTGCGAAATTAGACCCGACACAAGTGCTCAAAGCGTTAATAATATAGGTGTCGTTCTTAACAAATTCAGGAGCGACACTTATGTCCAGAAAGATTCAAAAAATCCTTATCCGCCAGAAAACCCTGATGGAGATGCTCGATCTCTCCAGTAGTGGGTTCTACGAACTTCGTAAGCGTGACCCCAGCTTCCCCAAGCCGATTAAAGATGGCAACTCCCAGCAGGCCCCAGCTTTCTACGTCTACGAAGAAGTCCGCTGCTGGCTCATTGACCGAATGAATGCTAGGGACAAGCAGGACTCCTGATGTCGATTTTGGACATAGAGTTATTTCCTGCAGGGGATACCAAAACCTCGCAGAAAGCCTCTGCCCCGTCCCAGAATTACTAATCCGAAATAAAGTAAGCGAACATTAATTTAATATGTAAGC
>TARA_R110002095_G_scaffold175419_2_pt1 | contig 26002 bp, 20 predicted proteins | sample TARA_R110002095 | Tara Oceans TARA_R110002095 (sample SAMEA4397255) | marine metagenome | biome: Polar Biome; feature: [SRF] surface water layer (ENVO:00010504); material: water (ENVO:00002006), including particulate matter (ENVO:01000060) such as... | depth 5 m | reverse complement strand
GCTCTGCTGCCCAATCCCGGGCCACCCAAGCGACAGCCAAGCGTCACCGTGCTGCCTGAGCGAGGTCGGCCGGGCGAGCCGCGCCGTAGCATTCACGATGCGGCGCAACAGATGCTGTTACCGGGCGTGCTGGCCAGAATCGAGGGTCAGCCGCCAGTGGGCGATTCGGCCGTCGACGAGGCCTACGATGCGCTCGGCAAGACCCACGCTTGTTTCTGGCAAGTGTTCGGTCGCGACTCGATCGACAACCATGGCTTTCCGCTTATCGGCACGGTGCACTACGGTGTTGGCTACGAGAACGCCTTCTGGAACGGCGCGCAGATAGTCTTCGGCGATGGTGACGGCGAGATATTCAACCGCTTCACGCTGTCACTGGATGTGGTGGCGCATGAGCTTGCCCACGGCATCATCGAGAGTGAAGCCGGGCTGCTGTATCTCAATCAATCCGGTGCCTTGAACGAATCTCTATCCGATGTGTTCGGCGTGCTGGTCCGGCAGTTCAGCCTCCAGCAGACAGCTCAACAGGCCGACTGGCTGATCGGCGCCGAGTTGCTGACCGACAAGGTGAAGGGCTCGGCATTGCGCTCGATGGCCAATCCCGGCAGCGCCTACGACGATCCGCTGTTGGGCAAGGACCCGCAGCCAGGGCATATGCGCGACTTCATCGACACCCGTGATGACAACGGCGGCGTGCACCTCAACTCTGGCATTCCCAATCACGCGTTTTATCTCGCCGCCCAAGCCCTCGGCGGCTACGCCTGGGACAAGGCCGGGCGCATCTGGTACGACACGCTCTGCGATCAGAGACTGGCCAGGGATGCGGATTTCATCGCGTTCGCCAGTTTGACCATCGAAAACGCAATGATCCGTTTTGGCGTCGGCAGCAGCGAGGCGCAGACGGTCAGGCAGGCATGGGCAGATGTCGGTGTTCTGGTGCGGTAACGGGCCCAACGAGGAGACGTGATGAAACAGTTACCAGCGCTGGGCACGGATGCCACCGTTCGCCTTTCCAGGCAGGGCGGGTTCGCCGCGATGCAGGCGCTTTCTCGGCCACGTGAGATCGATTTCGCCAGTTGCGATGAGCAGCAGCGGGGGCAGGTTTGCTCTGTCCTTGAGGGCTGCCTGCCGCTGGCGAGTGCCACCGCCGGGCAGGGTGATCGTCGTTATTATCAGATCGAGCTCCGCTACCGGGAAAACGACCGTGACAGCGAGTTGCTGCTGCAGGTCCCGGAAGAGCTGGCCCCAGGTGAACTGGTGCGGCTCTGGGACAAGGGCAAGGTGCTCTGACCGGTTTGGCTGCCAGCGTCATTGCGACGCTAGAATCCCATCCCCGGTATTCAAGGAGCCATCCCCATGTCTGATTTGCCCTCTATCGCCTTTGCTGGCATCGGCCTGATGGGATTGCCGATGTGTCGACGACTCCTCGCGGCCGGCTATCAACTGACGGTCTGGAACCGTTCCCCCGAAAAATGTGCGCCGCTGATCGAGGCCGGGGCGAGGCAGGCGGGCAAGCCTGCCGACCTGTGTCGCGACGCGGACGTCGTACTGCTCTGTCTGGCCGATACCGCGGTGGTGCGAGAGGTGGTGTTTGGCGCTGGCGGCATCGTTGAAGGTGCTCGGACCGGGCAGCTCTTGGTCGATCATTCCAGCCTGGAGCCAGCCGCCACGCGCGCCATGGCTGCCGAACTCGAGTCTCGGAGCGGCATGCGCTGGGTCGATGCGCCGGTGTCCGGCGGAACGGCAGGCGCCGAGGCGGGCAGCCTGGCGATCATGGCAGGCGGGCGCGGCGAAGATATCGAGCGGGTTCGACCTGTATTGGCGCACCTCGGCCAGCGGCTGACCCACATGGGCGATGTCGGTGCCGGCCAGGTCACCAAGGCCTGTAATCAGATGATCGTCGCCTGCAATGCGCTGGTCATCGCCGAGGTGGTGGCTTTGGCCGAACGCTCAGGTGTTGATGCCAGCCGCATTGCGCCGGCCTTAGCCGGTGGTTTCGCCGATTCCAAACCGCTGCAGATCCTCGCTCCGCAGATGGCTAACAGCGAGTTCGAACCGGTGAAATGGCGGGTTCGCACCCTGCTCAAGGATCTCGACACGGCCGTGCAGCTCTCCCGCGAAGCAGGCAGCGCCACGCCCATGACCGGGCTCGCCGCACAGTTGATGCGCCTGCATGGCAGCGGGGGCGAACTCGAAAATGATCCCTCTACGCTGGTCACGATGTTCCGGGAGCAAAAGCAATGAGGATCGCCGCCAACCTGTCCATGCTGTTCAACGAACTGCCCTTGGCAGAGCGAGTCCTGGCCGCCCGGCTTGCTGGGTTCGACGGTGTGGAAATTCAGTTCCCTTATGAGCTTCCGGCGATTCGCCTGAAGGAGCTGCTTGAGCGTGCGGGTTTGCCGCTGGTGCTGATCAATCTGCCGGCCGGTGATTTCATGCAGGGCGGTGCCGGGCTGGCGGCGGTGCCGTCTCGGCAGGCTGAGTTCGACGCGGCCCTACAGGAGGCATTGACCTACGCGGCCATGGCGCGGCCGATGTGCGTCAACGTACTGCCCGGCCGGCTGGCCGAAGGCGTGACGCTTGAGCAGGCACTGGAAACCCTGGCCGGCAACCTGCGCAAAAGCGCCGAGGCGTTCGCACCTCTGGGGGTGCGAGTGGTCTGCGAGGCGATCAATCCGCTGGACATGCCGGGTTTTCTGATCAACACCCCGGCGCATCTGCAAGCGCTGCTGGAGCGCGTCGATCATCCCAATTGCCAGGCACAGCTGGACCTCTATCACATGGCCCGACAAGGGCTGGATGTTGCTGCTGGGATAGCACTGCTTGGCGCCCGGATCGGGCATGTGCAGTTTGCCGACTGTCCCGGCCGAGGGGCGCCCGGCACGGGCTCGATAGCTTTCGGGCCGTTGCTCGACGCCTTGCGATCGGTGGGCTACACCGGCTGGTTGGCGGCCGAATACCGCCCCGACAGCCCGGATACTTCGACCGGCCTTGGCTGGCTGGAGGCTTGGCAGCAGAGCTGAACCGTCGCATCGACCGGCATCAGCGAAAATGATGGTGACAGACAGACGCCTGCGAGAACCCTAGAGTCAGTTTCGAGAACCGGTCGGCACACGGCCGGTGCATAACAATAAATCGAGAGCGACGTCATGCAGCCATCCACCCAAGCCGCGAACGCCTGGCGCGTCCTGTTCCTGCTGTTTCTGGCCAACCTGTTCAATTTCTTCGACCGCACCATCCCGGCGATCATTGCCGAGCCGATCCGCCTGGAGTGGGACCTCAACGACTTCCAGTTGGGCCTGATCGGCACCGCCTTCACCATCATCTATGCGATCGCCGGCGTGCCGCTGGGCCGCATGGCCGACATCGGCTCGCGGCGCAAGATCATGGGCTGGGGCCTGACCGTCTGGAGCGGCCTGACCGCCGTCAACGGTCTGGCCTGGAATTTCTGGACCTTTCTGTTGGTACGCATGGGCATCGGCATCGGTGAGGCCAGCTATGCGCCCGCTGCCAACTCGCTGATCGGCGACCTGTTCCCGGCGCACAAGCGGGCTCGGGCGATGGGCATCTTCATGCTCGGTCTGCCGCTGGGGCTGTTGCTGGCCTTTTTCACCATCGGCTCGATGGTGGAGTACTTCGGCAGCTGGCGCGCGCCATTCTTCATTGCTGCAGTGCCTGGGCTGGTGCTGGCGCTGTTCATCTTTTTCGTCAAGGAGCCACAGCGTGGTGCGGCGGAAACAGTGAAGGTGTCGCAGACGCCGGTAGAACAGCCGATTCGCAAAGTGTTTGCGATCCGCACCTTCTGGTGGCTGGTGCTGGCAGGGCTGGCGTTCAATTTCGCCACCTACGCCTGTAACGCCTTCATGGTGCCGCTGCTGATGCGCTATCACGCGGTGCCGCTGGTGGAGGCCTCGATCGCCACTGGGGTGATCGTCGGCTTGACTGGCTTGATCGGGTTGACCCTCGGCGGTTGGGTCGCGGACAAGATCCACCAGCGCTTCGCTCGTGGCCGTCTGATCTTCGCCGCCGTAAGCATGCTCATCGCGACCGCTCTGACCGGTTATGCATTGCTCGCCGGACGGATCGAGGTTGGCGTGTTCGTTGCGGTCTTCAGTATCGGCTGGCTGTTCTCCTACAACTTTTACACCTGCGTCTACACCGCCATTCAGGATGTGGTCGAGCCGCGTCTGCGTGCGACCGCCATGGCGCTGTTCTTCGCCGGGCTCTATCTGCTGGGCGGCGGCATGGGCACAGTGGTAGTGGGGCTGCTGTCGGACCATTTCGCCGAGTCGGCAATGCTTGCCGCAGGCGCCAGTGAGATGAGTGAAGTGTTCCGGGCCGAAGGTCTGCACGGGGCCATGTACCTGATTCCAGCCTCGCTGCTGCTGACCATGGTGTTTCTGTTCCAGGCATCGCGCACCTTCTGCCATGACTCCAAGCGCATGACGGACGGCATGACCGACTCCGCAGCCGCGGCCGAGCCGGCACTCGCCTAACGGCGCGCCGCTGCGACAGCACTCGGCTGTCGCAGTGGTTTGCTTGGTTGAGATCGCCGACGATTGGCCTGCATTTGCCGGCCGGCTCGCATAAACTGCGCGGCCGTTTTTGGTAGTCCGGACCGCACATGCACAACCCGTCTCCCGCCCGCGCCTGCGGCATCGACTTCGGCACCTCCAACTCCACGGTCGGCTGGTGGCGTCCCGACGCTGAGCCACTGTTGACCCTGGAAGGCGATCAGCAAACCCTGCCCTCGGTGGTGTTCTTCAACGTCGAGGAGCGTCGTCCGGTGTACGGTCGTCTGGCCCTGTCCGAATACCTTGAGGGCTACGAAGGGCGCCTGATGCGCTCGCTCAAGAGCCTGCTGGGCTCCAAATTGCTGAAGAGCGAAACCACCGTGCTGGGCAGCGCGATGCCGTTCAAGGACATCCTCGGATTGTTCCTGAGCACGCTCAAACAGCGCGCCGAAAACCAGGCCGGGCGCGCATTCGATGAGGTGGTGCTGGGCCGTCCGGTGTTTTTCGTCGACGACGATCCGCAGGCAGACAAGGATGCGGCCGATACCCTGGCTGCGGCTGCCCGGAAGATCGGCTTCAAGGATGTCTCGTTTCAATACGAACCCATCGCCGCAGCGTTCGACTACGAGTCGCGCATCGAGCGGGAAGAGCGGGTACTGATCGTCGACATCGGCGGCGGTACCTCGGACTTCTCGCTGGTGCGGCTGGCGCCGGAACGTCGTCAGATCGATGACCGTCAGGACGATATCCTCGCCACCTCGGGCGTGCATATCGGCGGTACCGATTTCGACAAGCAGCTCAGCCTGCAGGGCGTAATGCCGCTGTTCGGATACGGCAGCCGGATGAAAAGCGACGCGCCGATGCCCACCAGCACCCACCTCAACCTGGCGACCTGGCACACGATCAACGCGGTGTATGCGCCGGCTTCGCTGCGTGCGCTACAAAGCATGCGCTACGACATCGTCGACCCCACCGGAATCGACCGGCTGTTCAGTCTGATCGAACAGCGCGCCGGGCACTGGCTGGCGATGCAGGTAGAACAGGGCAAGATCGAGCTGACTGACCATGAACGCTTCCAGATCGACTTCGCACGAATAGAACCCGGCCTTGAAGCCACTCTCACACGTTCTGTATTCGAAACGGCGATCGACCCCCTGCTCGAACGAATCCGCGCCAATGTCAGTCAATTGCTGATGAGTGCTGGGCTCAAGCATGAGGACATCGACACGGTCTTCTTTACCGGTGGTTCCAGCGCGATCCCTGCGCTGCGCCAGAGCGTCGCCGCTTTGCTGCCGCGGGCGCGCCATGTCGAAGGCAATCGCTTCGGCAGCATCGGTAGCGGCCTGGCCATCGAGGCGCGCAAGCGCTACGGTTGAATCGCCCGTCATGCCTGCTGCCTGAGCGTGGCAGCGGGCCTGAATGGGAGTTGTCATGGGCTACAAGCTGCGTCCGCAAGACCCTGCAGCCGAGGTGCGAAAAGTCGCTCGGCAGGGCATCGACAAGGCCATTGAGGCGCTGAGCGTTGCACCTGAAGAACGCGCCGAAGGGGTGCATCAGGCGCGTAAGCGGTTCAAGGAGCTGCGGGCGCTGCTGCGTCTGGTACGCAAGCCGCTGGGGGACGAGTTCCAGCGTGAAAACCATCGTTTGCGGGATCTGGGCCGCGCCCTGGCCGAGTCGCGTGATGCGACGGCCATGCTGGAAAGTTGGGATGCCCTGGCAAAGCGATTTCCGAGCCTGTTCGCCGAGGCAGATTTCAAAAAGACCCGACGTCGCCTGCAGGCGCGGGCGAAGCAGGCTGAAAGCGGCGCTACCGACCTTGATACGCGCATCGGCGAGGTCATCGATCAGCTGCAGGATGCGCGCAGCTGTGTCGACACCTGGCCACTCCAAACTAAGGGCTTCGACTTGCTGGCTGGCGGCGTCAAGCGCACCTACGCCGACGGTTGTGCTGAGCTGGCCAAGGCCCGGCACGATCTCAGCGATGAGCAGCTCCACCAATGGCGCAAGCGGGTCAAGGACCACTGGTACCAAACGCGCTTACTGGCGCCGAGCTGGCCGAAATTGATGCAGCTGCGCAGCGACTCGCTCAAGGAACTGGCAGATCTGCTTGGCGATGACCACGACCTGGCGATGATGACGGAGCTGATGCAGGCTCAACCAGCGTTGTTCGGTGACGACACACTGCGTGAGCGACTCGGCACAGCCGTAGCCGAGCGCCGCAGCGAGTTGCAGAGCGCCGCGCTCAAGCTGGGCGAGGAAATCTACGCGGAGGCGCCGAACGAGCTGGTGGCGCGCTGGCAGCGCTATTGGAATGGCGCCAGCGGCTGATAGACACTGGTCTGCCCAACGAGCCAGGCATCAGGCCGCCTGGCTGTTGATCTCGTGAATCTTGAGCATTTTTTCCAGCTCGGTGCGGACGAACTCATCGTTGCAGCCGGGCAGGTATTCGCGCAGCTTGCGGATCACCCATTGCTGACCGCGGTCGACGAAGGTCAGGCGCTCATCAAGCGATTCGATAGCCATCGCCTTGCCGTAAAACGCGCCGGTCTCGCGGTTGGGCTCGATGTTCAGGTGGTTCATGCAGTTGAGCACCAGCCGGCAGCTGTCGACCTCGCCCTGGCGGATCTGCTCGAGTAGCTTTTGCTGGGTTGGATCGTTGCACTGCTGCAGGCTTTCACCGGCGACCTTGGCCCCGGCACGCTCCGCGCTCAGCAGGTCCTGGAGCAGTTTTGCTTCCCCTTCCGTGGTGTTCAGCGGGCTCTGTTCACTCATGTCAGGTCTCCTGTTCAGCAAGCCGGTGCACGGCGGCTGCCGTGCACACTGTCGACCGAGGTCGAACGGTCAGAGTTTCTTCGCAGAGATGATCTTGACCGGCGTCAGCGGCACGTTCTGCATCATGCTGCGGTTGCCGGTGGGCACCTGAGCGATCTGGTCGACCACATCCATGCCGCGGACCACCTTGGCGAACACTGCATAGCCGAAGTCGCGGGTGCCATGGTCTAGAAAGTCATTGTCGCGGTGGTTGATGAAGAACTGACTCGTGGCTGAGTCGACGTTCTGCGTACGAGCCATGGCCAGCGTGCCGCGTACGTTGTGCAGTCCGTTGTCGGCTTCGTTCTTGATGGGCGCGCGGGTCTTCTTCTGGCTCAGGCCTTCGTTGAAGCCGCCGCCCTGGATCATGAAGCCTGGAATCACGCGGTGAAAGACAGTGCCGTCGTAGTAGCCGCTTTCGACGTACTCGAGAAAATTCTTCACGCTGACCGGGGCCTTTTCAGCCTCCAGTTCGATTTCGATTTCGCCCATGCTGGTGTTCAGCAGTACGTGAGGATTCTCCGCAGCGAGCAGGTTGCCGGCGAGCAGCAGTGAGCAGGCGGCAAGTACGAGTCGTTTCATGGTCTATATCCTGATATGGGTAAGCCTGGGTCTGCCCGTCTATGCAGGCCGGTAGCAAGGTGCCTTAGCCATCGTGCGAGTGATTGCTTACCGGCTGAACAGGCGATTGCGCTTGTGCATCGTACGTCCTGATCAGGTCGATGAGAATCTGTGTGGCCGGGCCGAGCGGTTTGTCGGGGTTAGTGTAGAGGTAGAAAAGCGGCCGGCGAATGCTGCCCTGGACCAATGGCAGCGGCTTCAGGGCACCTTCGGCCAGTTCGCGATGGATCATGTGGCGGGGCAGCCAGGCAAAGCCCAGGCCGCTGCTGACGAAGCCGACCGAAGTGGCCAGGCTGCCGACCGTCCAGCGCTGTTCGGCGCCCAGCCAGCCGATGTCGCGAGGCTGACGCTGGCCGGAATCGCGCACCACCACCTGCATCTGACTTTGCAGATCCTGAACGCTGAGTTTGCGCTGCAGTTGATGCAACGAGTGGTTGGGGTGGGCGACGGCGACGAATTCGACGGTGCCCAGTTCCTGGCCAAGATAGCCAGTGATATCCAGGCCGCTGATGGCCAAATCCGCTGTGCCGTCCTTGAGTACCTCTTCAACACCGGACAGTACTTCTTCGCGCAACCGCACCCGACAGCCGCGGCTCTGCGGCATGAAGGCGGTCAACGCGCGGATCAGTTTGGCGTTGGGGTAGGCGGCATCGACGACCAGCCGCACCTCGGCTTCCCAGCCTTGCTCCATGTGGTGGGCCAGCTCTTCCAGCTGACCGGCCTGGTTGACCAGTTGCCGGGAGCGGCGCAAGAGCACCTCGCCGGCATCGGTCAGCACCGCCTTGCGACCCTCGATGCGCAGCAGCGGCACCCCCAGCTGTTCCTGCATGCGGGCCACCGTATAGCTCACCGAAGATTGCGAGCGATGCAGTATTTCAGCGGCCTGAGCGAAGCCGCCGTGGTCGACCACGGCCTGCAGGGTTCGCCATTGATCGAGGGTCACACGTGGCACTTTCATTCCATTGCTTTCCTGTTGCGTCGGTCTGGTACGCTGGCGGTCGCCAATTGGAGGAGCCCATAACAAATGAAAAGACTCTGCTTCGCTGCGCTCGTCATCTTCCCACTGAGCGCAGTCGCCGTCAGCTATCCCGTGGAGCTCGAACAAGAGCTTAACGGCGCCGAGGTGCTGGCGAGCACCGAGACCATCGACCGCGACATGGCCGGACTGGTGCTGCAGAACTTTGGTGAGGGCCCTGTGGAGTGTACCGCCGTGTTTCGCAATGGGCCGGAAATGCCGCGCACTCGACGTATTACGCTCGAGGCGGGAGAGAGCAAGCCCATGACCGCCAAGTTCAAGCGCGACGTGATCAAGCTACGCGTCAAGTTGACCTGCGAATCTCAATGACGTCGGCATGACACGCACCCGTCACCGAGCCAGCGGTGAACGCCCGGTGGCTTTTCTCTTGCTGACCATCTGACCGTAGCGGCCGGCTAGCCTGTCGCCGCGCTGTACAAAGACGCCTCTGCGCGCGTCGAACGGGTTACTCTATGCCACGTTTTTTTCGACTTGCTTGAGGTGTCACCCTTGTTTGACCAATTCGCCCTCCACGAACGCCTGCTCAAGGCGGTCGCCGAACTCAAATTCGTCGAGCCGACCCCGGTGCAGGTGGCGGCCATTCCCCCCGCGCTGGAAGGGCGTGATCTGCGGGTGACGGCCCAGACCGGCAGCGGCAAGACCGCCGCCTTCGTCCTGCCGATGCTCAATCGGTTGATTGGCGATGCCGTGGTGCGGACCGATGTGCGTGCGTTGATCCTGCTGCCGACCCGTGAGCTGGCTCAGCAAACACTCAAGGAAGTCGAGCGCTTCTCGCAGTTCACCTTCATCAAGTCGGCGATGATCACTGGCGGCGAGGACTTCAAGGTCCAGGCCGCCATTCTGCGCAAGGTGCCGGACATCCTCGTTGGCACGCCGGGGCGGATGATCGAACACCTCAATGCCGGCACCCTGATCCTCAAGGATGTCGAATTGCTCATCCTTGACGAAGCCGACCGCATGCTCGACATGGGCTTTGCCGAAGACGTACAGCGACTGGTCGGTGAATGTGACAAGCGCCAGCAGACACTGCTGTTCTCGGCCACCAGCGGCGGGGCGGCGCTACGCGAGATGAGTGCCGCCGTGCTGCGGGACCCGCTGCACCTGCAGCTCAACCGCGTTAGCGAGCTCAACGAAGGTACGCGCCAGCAGATCATCACGGCCGAAAACACCGAGCACAAAGAAAAACTGGTGCACTGGCTGCTGGCCAACGAGACCTACAAGAAAGCCGTGATTTTCACCAACACCCGCGTGCAGGCCGACCGTCTGTATGGCCGGTTGGTAGCCGAGGGCGTGAAGGCCTTCGTTCTGCACGGTGACAAGGATCAGAAAGACCGCAAGCTGGCCATCGATCGGGTCAAGGAAGGCGGGGTCAAGGTGTTGGTGGCAACCGATGTGGCCGCGCGCGGATTGGACATCGAAGGCCTGGATCTGGTGATCAACTTCGATATGCCCCGTTCGGGCGACGAGTATGTGCACCGTATCGGCCGCACCGGTCGCGCCGGAGCTGAAGGTCTGGCGATCTCGTTGATCTGCCATAACGACTGGAATCTGATGTCGAGTATCGAGCGCTATCTGAAGCAGCGCTTCGAGCGTCGGGTCATCAAGGGGCTGAAAGGCAGCTATGGCGGCCCGAAAAACCTCAAGGCGTCGGGTAAGGCCGCCGGCACCAAGAAGAAAAAAGACGACAAGAAAAAGACTGCTGACAAGAAGGTCTCAGCCAAGCCGGTAGCCAAGCGTCCGAAAAATGCCAAGCGCGAAGCGCCGGCGTCATCGGTCGTCAGTCAGGACGGGCTCGCCCCTCTACGGCGTAAAAAGCCCGCCGCAGAGTGATCTGCAACAGCCGGGGCGGCATCACGGCCCTGGCTCGTTCCACCCCTATCGCTCTTCTGCTGGTGCTATAGGGGCCTGCTTCTCCGCCTGCTCCACGTGCTTGATGCGTTTTTCGTAGGCTTCACATTCGCTGCCGAGCTGCTCGGCAGTCTGCTTGATCTCCATATCGCGCAACTCTTCGTTGATCTTCGCGGCACGCTTCGGATCACTCTCGGTCAGGGCGTTGACGCGGTCGGCCAGCTCTTTGGCCTTGGCATTGATCTGGTCGGTGGTGCATTGGTCGGCGAACACTGGCTGGCTGGCCAGCAGGGCGAGGGTGAACGGGACGATCAGACGTTTCATGGTGCGCTCCTTAATTAACGACCTAACTGGTGGATCGCACCTGGCGCGCTTTAGTTCAGCCTATTGCGGTTGCGCTGGATCGAACCATGCCGCGGCGGATGGGGTCCGAATAGCGATGGCCGCCTCCCCGAAGCGGCGCAACAGGAGAACGGACATGACCTACGACTGGGACTTGATGCTACGCCTGCTGCGCGAAGCGCAGAAATCCGGAAACGAGAGCTTCACGCCACGTCAGTACGCTGACGAGCATGCCCTGGCGGCGGAAGAGGCCGGTCAGCCGATGCCCAACATGGCTTCCTTGAAGGCCGAAGCGCAGAACTACGAGAGCCTGCTGTTCGAGGGCGGATACATGGTGGCGCGTCCAGAGGAAGAGGGCGGCAATGGCGAGAATTTCGTGCTCACTGATCGCGGTGTACGCCTGATGGAGATGCTAGAGGGTGGTGCGGGTCGAACCGAGAACCGTCGCCGTCTCGATGAAAAAGGTGAGGCGGCGTTGGTCCCGGAAGTATTCGACGGTGTCGCGACGGCAGGCTAGTACTTAAACGAAAGTCGCCCCGCAGCGACGGGGCGCCGATCGTGCATTATCGCAGCGGGCCAACGGCCCCGCAGGATTTGTTCGCTGCGTGCTTCTGCAATATGGGCAGCTGGGGACGAGGCTTGCCGCTTTTCACGTCCAGTGACAGCGCATAGTCGCCCCACCAGGGGCCGGCGGCCCAGTAGGTGCTGGGAATGCAATGCTGGCCCAAATACTTGAGCATGTTGTCCATGGCAACCACGGCCGAGGGAGAGAAGTCCGGCGCCCCGTGCTCACCGATGAAGCCACGCAGGCGATACCTGTTCAGCCACTCCACAAAGGGTTTCGCACGCACCACACCAATCATGGGGTCGTATTTCTCGTATCGGTTGGTGTAGTAGCCCGAGTAATCCTTGTCGAAGTAGAGATGCGCCTCGAACATCAGGTTGTTGTTCGGGTCGCGCATCCACGCGTCCTTGACCAGCTGGGTGTTGTAAGACGGCCAGTGGAAGGCACTGGACCAGCGATCACCGGCGATGACCACCCACTTTTCGGCATCGATGCTGCGGATGCTTTTTGCCGCTGCCAGCGCGGCGGTAGGCCACTTGCCGTTGGTGGTGTGTGGCTCGTTCATCAAGCCATAGCCATAAACGGCCGGATGGCTGGCAACCTTTTGTGCAATGCGTCGCCAGGCATCGGCAAACGCGCTCACCGGCACCTCGTTGGAGCCGATCATCTTGCCGTGATAGCGGTAGTAGTTATGCATGTCGAGGATGACCTGCATGTTGTATTTCTTCGCATGGTCGAGCGTTGTCAGCATGCGGCGGAGTTCGACGCTGTTCAGCTCACCGTTGAGTCTTGGCTGAATTCGCTCCCAGCGAAAAGGCAGGCGGACCAGCTTCAGGTTGCGCTCGGCGTAACGCTTGAAGTCGGCTTCACCCGGGTAGATGTACTGCTTCAAGTACACCCCTGGGAGTCCGACATCTGCCCCGAACTCTGCCCCGGCTAAGTTGATCCCGACCAGGTTGATCGGGTTTTCCGGCGCTGCGTTCCCTGCCGCTGGCGTGCTGCCGACGCTGGGGCTTGTATTGCTGAAGCCGGTGCTACTGACCGAGAGGGTGCGGGGATAGCCCACCGCCTTGCCGTTGATGGGCCCGCCATCGACCATGACGGTCATGTTGCCGCCGGAGTGGTAGATAAGGTTGATGGTGCGCACCTGGCCATCGAAGAAGCGGATTTTCGCGCCCTTGTGGAAGGCCGCCTTGTTCTCCGCCGTCGCCTTGACCGAGACGCCGACGAACTTGCTGGTGTTGTAAATACCGTTGACGAAATCGCCGCCGTTAAAGGCGTTGAGTGCTGTCGTCATGGACGAGCCGGTCGCAGGCTGGCTAACGATCGGCTCTGGCGCCGGAGCAGCGGGCTTGCTTGGAGCAATTGGCGAAGCGGGGGCACTGCTGCTGGCGGTGGAGAACAGCTTGTTCGGATGCCCGAGCTTGCCGTTCAGCGCCGCGCCCGCAAGCATCACGCTCATGTTCTTGCCGGATACATACACGGCGTTGATCTTGCGCACCTGCCCGTCAGCCAGTTTTACCGAGGAGCCGACCTTGAATGCCGAACGGTTCGCGCTGTTGGCGGGTATGGAGAAGCCAGCCGACTTGCGCCATACCCCGTTCAACCAGTCGCCGTTGGTGTAGTTGTTGATGGCAGTGACGTGGGTCGAGGTGCTGCTGAGCTGGTCGCGGCTGCTAACCGAAGGTTTTCCATCGGCCACCGCAGCCGTACCTAACGCCGCAACGGTTTTCGGGTGACCATTTTTCGACGCGTTGAGGGTGGCTCCAGACAGCATCAGGCTCATGTGGGCGCCGGAGTAATAAATCACCTTGATGGTGCGAACCTGACCGTCGGCCGTTCTGACCTGAGCGCCTTTCCTGAAGGTTGCTTTGTTGGCGGCCGTGGCCGGTATGGACAGGCCGGCCGACTTGCGCCAGCTGCCTTTGAGCCACTCTGGGCCGGTGAAATCATTGACCTGGGCCGTGGCGACAACTTGTTGGGTAGTCACAGTGGCAGTGGCTGCTTGGGCAGGCTGGATTGGGCTTAAGCCTATACCTGCAGCGAGCAGGGCGGCACTGAGTAGCACGTTACGTGTGCAGACCGTCGTTTTGAAGAGCATTGAAATCTCCGGAACTTAATACGACAAAGGGGCTTAACCCTTTAAAAAGTGCGGAGGCATCCAAGGACCCATGCATCGAACGAAGCACCGACCACTGACGCCACCATGCAACGCGTTTTCGCGCCGGAAGTATCGTGGCGTCGCGTGCATAGTCTTTATATAGATGCGGGATTAATTACTGAAGTTAAATTGGCGCCATTAAAAGCAACTGTTGGCGAGGTAATTAATAGTTTTACCTATATGGCCACTATTGTGTGGCAGTTAAATATCAAATTGATTCTATCGATTAACTGTTTGAATTCATTGTGCTTATAGTTGCGTAGAACAATTTCGAGCGCCCAGCGGAGCCTTATCCGCCGCTTCGCTTACACGCCTCGCTTATAGCGCTCGTCTTGTTTCAGAGTGTTTCAAAGCTGATGCTCATGAGCTTCTGGTCATGAAGTGCGCTGCTGCTGAGTGTCAGCGCGGCGTTCCAGCAGAGGGGAATCGGTTCTCAGCGCACGTGCTGCAAACTGTCGACGGTCAATTCCAGTGCTTTGCGCATATCCAGACGGGCCGAGCGGCCAATGTCCTGGTTGTCGAGCCGGTAGCTGCGCTCCGATGGCAGGATCGGGGCTGTCAGGTCGTCGCCTTCGACGGCTTCGAAATCGCTGTTGCGGCCGATGGTCAGCGCGCTTCGGCGCAGCAGTTCGCGCAGCTGTTCAGGCTCCAGGGCCGGGTTAATCGATAGCATCGCACCGACTACCCCGGTGACCATCGGGGTGGCGTACGAGGTGCCGCAGTGCACTTCGCCGCGCTTGCCAGGTTCCAGCGTCGCGGCGCGGGTGCAGGCCGACGCGGTGATGTCGACGCGCATATCGATGTTGGAGGACGGGCGCTTGGTGACGTAGGAAGGATGCTCGACCGGCACGTCCTTGGTGAAATCACGCTGGTGAGCACCCACTACCAGGAGTTGTTCTGTGATGAACGAGGAGGGCAGGCGGTAATCGTCCTGACCGGAATGGGCCGAGCCATTGCCCGCCGAGTTCACCACCACCACATCTGGATGCTCGCGGCGCAACCAGAGAAAGAACTCTTCGAGCAGCTCTTCGTAACCGCTCATCGCGACACCGGAGCGCACCAGTGAATCGATCTCCTCTCCGTCGATATCGAGTGTGCCAACGCGGTGAATACCCCAGCTCCAGTTCAATACCCTCACGCCGTCTTCGACCAGATTGACCGAGGCCGCGACGTTGGCGGTGATGCCTGCGTCCGAGTTGCGCTCGACGATGACCTCGAACCCTGAACTCGCCGGCTCCAATGCGCTGAGAAAGCCGCTGTCGCCAGGGTCGACGCTGCGTGCCGCGAGGATGCCGGTAACGCTGGTGCCATGATCGGCTGGGGAAGCCGCATCACGGGCATAGACGCAGGTTCGTGGCTTGGCAGGGTCACAAGGGCCAAGGTAGGCGGCGAATTCGGGCGAGTCGAAGTCGACGTCGCGTTCAACAATGCCGATGCGCACCGGGTGAGTGCTGATCGGCGGTTTTTTCGCGGGCAGGCGATGCAGGTAGAAGTCCACTGCATCGAGAAAGCGGTTGGCCACCCATTCGCTGTTGCGCGGCTTGCTTTGCTGATCCTCCTCCACCGGCTCCTCGGCGCCGGATTCCTCCACGACCACAGCATCCACACTCGTCTCGCTGCCTAGGCGCAACACCAGCGCGTCACGTTCAGTCAGGTTGCTGGCCGGCAGACGCAGTTGATAGGTATTGAGCGGGGCGATGGCGCCGACGACTTCGGCGCCGTACTTCGTCGCCAGACGCTGCGACTCCTCGAGCCCGTCGTGATCCTCTTCGATGATCAGGCTGACCAGGTTCACATAGGTGGTCAGGCCGTCCATGTTCTTGGCGACGGCATCGGGGCCGGCGGCCAGCACATGGCTGCCATTGAGCGTAAGCCAGACCGGGTTGCTGCGGCGCCCGCCCTGTTCCAGCCAGAGGGGACCGCTCTGATGACCGTCCGGGCTCAGGGTCAAGCGCAGTCGGCCGCCATCTTCCTGGCGGATATCGACTGCCTCGCCGCTCAGCCTCACTTCAAGGCTGCTTGAGTCGAGCCCTTCGCTTCGCAGGCAATAGGTCAGCTGTTCGGTGGAAAACAGATCACCGCAGCGCTGCAGATCCTTGATCCGCAGCGGTTGTTCTGCTGCCGTTGCGGTGCCGAGTCCAAAGGTTAGAGCGAGAGCGCTCAGGCGGTAGATGAATGGCCTCACGGACGGCGTTGCAGGTAATGCACGCTGAACAACGCCTGGGCATCGGTCCACTGGCCACTGCAGTCGAAACCAGCACTATTGGCCAGATCGGCAAATGATTGCAGGGTGTACTTGTAGGAGTTCTCGGTATGAAGGCTTTCGCCGGCATCGAAATGAAACCGCTGCCCTTCGATGGTCACGTCCTGCGCCTCGCGGCTGATCAGGTGCATCTCGATCCGCGAGTCCTGCTCGTTGAAGAAGGCCTGGTGGGCGAAGCGCGATGGATCGATGTCGCTGTCCAGCTCGTGACGAATGCGCTGCAGAAGATTGAGGTTGAATGCGGCGGTGACATGCGCGCGATCGTTATAGGCGGCCTCCAGTACGCTGCGCTCCTTGACCAGATCGACGCCGATCAGCACGCCACCGCCGGGCGGCAGAATCTCGTGCAGATGGCCGAGCAGCTTGCGCGCTTCCAGGGGCGTGAAGTTACCGATGCTGGAGCCCGGGAAGAACACCAGTGGATGATGCAGGGTGAAGTCGTCTGGAAGCTTCAGTTCATCGGAGAAATCAGCGCAGGCGGCGTGCACTTCGAGCCAGGGATAGTCCGCGGCCAGGCGCTGGGTGCTGGTGAGCAAAAAGTCTTCGGAAATATCGATGCCCAGGTAGCTGACCGGGCGCAGACCCTCCAGAAGCAGGCGTACCTTGCGGCTAGCGCCGCTGCCCAGCTCGATGAGGTCGGTCTGCGGGCCGGCGATCTCAAGAATGTCATTCGCCACGTCGGCGAGGATCTTTTCCTCAGTGCGGGTCACGTAGTACTCCGGCTGCAGACAGATCTGCTCGAACAGCTCCGAGCCGCGCCGGTCGTAGAAGAACTTCGGCGAGATCCGCTTGGGCGAGGCAGCGAATCCCGCCAATGCCTCGTCACGCAATGACGTGTCGTGGGTCGGCTGGGTCTGGTCATGAAAATGGACGGCTAGTGCCATGGGTCATAGCTCCCTGGCCAGGCGCAGCCCGGCGAATTGCCAGCGCATCGCTGGTTGAAAGAAGTTGCGATAGGTCGCGCGGATGTGCGCCTCGGGTGTTGCGCAGCAGCCGCCGCGCAACACCATCTGGCCAGACATGAACTTGCCGTTGTATTCACCCAGGCTGCCTTCCAGTGGATGGAAGCCCGGGTAGGGACGATAGGCACTGGCGGTCCATTCCCAGACGTCACCGAACAATTGCGCCGGCCCTTCATGCGGCACGCTGGCAGCAACAGGTTGCAGATAGTCGCTTTCCAGAAAATTGCCGCGCCGGGGCTGGTCGGTGGCAGCCACCTCCCATTCGGCCTCGGTAGGCAGGCGGGCGCCGGCCCAGCGCGCATAGGCATCGGCCTCATAGAAGCTGACGTGGCAGACCGGCGCCTCCAGGTCCAGCGGGCGCATCCCGCCAAGTGTCATTTCATACCAGGCGCCGTCATCGCGGTGCCAGTACAGCGGCGCATTCCAGCCGTGCTGGCGAATATGTGTCCAGCCGTCAGACAGCCAGAGCTCGCTGCGCGCGTAGCCGCCGTCGGCAATGAACGACAGGTATTCGCGGTTGCTGACCAGGCGGTCGGCCAGCTGGAAGTCCTCGACGAACTGCCGATGCCGCGGCGTCTCGCAATCGAAGGCGAAGCCATTGCCAGCATGGCCGATGTGGTGCACACCGCCGGCGTAATCGTGCCAGCGAAGACGTTCGCTCTGCAGCGCAGGGGGCGCTTTCAGGTCGTCCCGGTAGACGGGGTGCAGCGGGTTCTGCGCAAGGATGTGCTTGATGTCCATGAGCAGCAGTTCCTGATGCTGCTGCTCATGCTGCAGCCCCAGCTCGACGCGGCGCACGATTTCGGCGGCGTGCTCTTGTGGGGGATTGACCAACAGCTCGGCCATGGCGCGGTCGACGTGATGACGAAAACGGTAGACGTCGTCTACACCGGGGCGGGAGATCAGCCCGCGCTGAACCCTTGGAAAAGGCGTGCTGTGGGTTTCATAGTAGGAGTTGAACAGGTGATCGTAAGCGGCATTCAGCGTTTTGTAGCCTGACTGATAGGGCTTGAGCAGAAAGGCTTCGAAGAACCAGCTGATATGCGCCAGATGCCATTTCGGCGGGCTGACATCAGGCATGCTCTGGATGACGTAGTCCTCGACCTGCAACGGTGCGCAAATCGCTTCGCTGGTGGCGCGAACCTGCTGGAAGCGCCGCAGCAGATGATCCATCTCGGCCAGGGCCGGTTGCTGCTTCGGCTGTTGTGCCAGGTTACCCATGGGCATCCCCCCGATCGATGCATGGAGCGGCCAAAAACCGCTTCTATAAGCGACCCGAAGCGAGGCGCAAAAGTTTCTCGCAAGAGGTGCCGGTCGCCTGTCTCAGTTATTCGTCAAAGCAGCCCAACGCTAAATAACCTGGTCTCCGGCCTGTCGTTCAAGTTGCAGTCATCTGATTTCGGGACGGCGCCTCCAGCTACTATTGAGCGCCGGTTAATCGTCTGCGAGCGGCGGGACGGGCCGAATCAGGATCTCATTCACATCCACATGGCTCGGTTGCGACAGCGCATAAACCACCGCACGGGCTATGTCTTCGGGTTGCAGGGCATAGGGTGGCGGCTGGTCGAAGAGTGGCGTATCGACCATGCCCGGCTCAATCAGCGTGACGCGCACGCCGGTGCCGCGCAGTTCTTCGCGCACGCTCAGTCCCATGCCGGTCACCGCCCACTTGCTGGCGCTGTACATCGAGCCGGGAATGACGAAGCGGCCGGCGGCCGAGCCGGTCAGCAAGACATGGCCCCTGCTGGCTTTCAGCGCTTCTAAACTGCAGCGCAGCGTCAGGCCTACGCCATACACATTGGTCAGCAGCATCTCGCGCCAGACTTCAGGGTCCGCGCCGCTGAAGCCGCCTTCGCTGCCCGGCATTCCGGCGTTGGCGTAGACCGCATCGAGCTGACCGAAGTGGTCGAGCACCCGCTGCATCATGGCCTTTTGCTCCGCGTATTCCTTCACATCACAGCGAATGGCCAACGCCCGGTCGGGACCGCCGAGTTCGTCCACCAGCTCCGTCAGCTTGTGCTCGGAGCGGGCGCCCAGGGCGATGCGATAGCCAGCCTCGGCTGCGATACGCGCGGTGGCGGCGCCAATCCCGGAGGACGCGCCTGTGATCAGAAGAACCGGATCGGTCATGCTTTCCTCTCGGAATCTAACGGATCAATAGTTAGGCGGCGTCTCTGGGATGCCGGTGTCGTCCGTTATGGCTGGCATGGTCCAGGGCTCGAGGCGTTGGTCCTTGTCTTCTACGTCCAGCCTGGCCTGTTCGATGACCCCGCCAAGGCGCTGCGGGCTGGTGTATTCCTCGCGCGACACGCTGGGCACGCGCAATATTTCGGCACCGCTTCCGGACATCACGGTAAAGCCGAAGCTGTCTTCGTCCGGGTTGGCGCTGGTCACGCAGCCACACGGAAGGAAGGCTTCGGAGACGAGTTGCATCGCTTCATCAAGATTCAGGGGTTGGTTGCTCATGGGGTTCTCCATCGACGGGCTGTCTCAAGTGGACCTCCAAGCGGCGGCGCCGTTTCCTTCTACCTGACGGGCATGCGACGGGCTGCGGCGAGACGGCCTTGTAGATGCGCTGCGTCGACAGCATATTCAGGTGATGACAAACTCCACCGTTCCCGACGCGCTGGCGACCTTCCACCCAGCAGTGGCTGGCTGGTTCGTACGCAGTTTCCCTGCACCGACTCCTGCTCAGGCACGCGCCTGGCCACTGATCCGTGCCGGCCGATCGACCCTAGTGGCTGCACCCACCGGCTCGGGCAAGACGTTGACCGCTTTTCTCGCCGCCATAGACCAACTGGTGCAGCAGGGCGTAGCCGAAGGTGGCCTGCCGGACCAGACCTCAGTGCTCTATGTCTCGCCGCTCAAGGCGCTGTCCAATGACATTCACGTCAATCTGGAACAGCCGCTCGCGGGTATCTCGGCAGAGCTGCAAGCGCTCGGCCTGCCACCGCTGACGATACGCACCGCTGTGCGCACGGGTGACACGCCACAGGCCGAGCGCGCCGCGATGCGCAAGCGCGTGCCACATATTCTGGTGACGACGCCGGAGTCGCTCTATGTGCTGCTCGGCTCCGAGTCCGGCCGGCAAATGCTGGCCGGTGTGCGTAGTGTGATCGTCGATGAGATTCATGCCATCGCCGGCAACAAGCGTGGCAGCCATTTGGCTTTGACGCTGGAGCGGCTGGAGGCGTTATGCGGGCATCCGTTAGTGCGCGTCGGGCTCTCGGCGACACAGAAACCCATCGAGGCAGTGGCTGATTTCCTGGTCGGTGTCGATCGTCATTGCGAAATCATCGATGTGGGCCATGGCCGGTCGCGTGACCTGGCGCTGGAAGTGCCGCCGGTCCCGCTGGAAGCAGTGATGAGTAACGCTGTCTGGGAGCTGGTCTATGACCGGCTGGCCGTACTGGCCGGTGAGCATCGAACCACGCTGATCTTCGTCAACACGCGGCGCATGGCGGAACGCGCGGCGCGACACTTGAGCGAGCGGCTGGGCAATGCCGTGGTGGCGGCCCATCACGGCAGTTTGGCGCGCGAGCAGCGGCTTGATGCCGAACAGCGACTCAAGCGCGGCGAGCTGCGGGTACTGGTGGCTACTGCGTCGCTTGAGCTTGGGATCGACATCGGGGACGTCGAGCTGGTCTGCCAGCTGGGCTCGCCGCGGTCCATCTCAGCGTTTCTGCAGCGTGTCGGACGCGCTGGTCACCAGGTGGGTGGCGTCTCCAAGGGGCGTCTGTTTCCCAGCTCACGCGATGACCTGATCGAATGCGCCGCCTTGCTCGACAGCGTGCGCCGCGGCGAGCTCGATACGTTGGTGATACCAGAAGCCCCGCTGGATGTGTTGGCGCAACAAATCGTGGCCGAAGTGTCGTGCCTGGAGTGGCAGGAGGATGCCTTGCTGGCGTTGATCCGCCGCGCCATGCCTTACGCCGGATTGAGCGAGGCGGATTATCAGGCCTTGCTGGCGATGCTCGCCGAGGGCTACACCACCCGCCACGGCGCACGCGGCGCCTATCTGCACCGCGATCTGGTCAGCCGCAGCCTGCGCGGACGACGTGGCGGTCGTCTGACCGCGCTGACGTCTGGCGGCACCATCGCCGACAACGCCGACTACTCGGTGCTGCTCGAGCCACAGGGCTTCAACATCGGCACGGTCAACGAGGACTTTGCCGTCGAGAGTCTGGCCGGCGATGTCTTCCAGCTGGGCAATACGTCCTACCGCATTATCAAGATCGAGTCCGGTCGCGTGCGGGTCGAGGATGCGCAGGGCCAACCGCCGAACATCCCGTTCTGGATAGGCGAGGCGCCGGGGCGCAGCGATGAGCTGTCCGCGGCAGTGGCGCGACTGCGCGGGGAAATCGATGAGCGCTTGGCCGAAGCCGAAGCCCGTAGGAGCGAGCTTGCTCGCGAATCCGACGCTGCAGAGGTATCGCCTTTCGCGAGCACGCTCGCTCCTATAAAAGTGGGCGACGGCGAAGCCTCCGGTGCTCCGTCACGGCCCGAAATCGGAGCCGATGAAATCGATGAGCGCCTGGACGAAGCCGAAGCCCGTAGGAGCCAGCTTGCTGGTGATGCTTTTGAGTCTGCTGGGATCGCCAGCGAGCTGACGCCTACAGAAGCGACCCACGAGGTGCGATCAAGACTGCAGTCTGCCATTGACTGGCTCACCGACACGCTCGGCCTGGCAGAAGCCGCGGCTCGCCAGATCATTGAGTACCTGGCCCGCGCGCGCTCGTCGCTGGGAGCGCTGCCGACGCAGCAGCGGTTGATCATGGAGCGCTTCTTCGACGAGTCCGGCGGCACCCAGCTGGTTATCCATTCGCCGTTCGGCAGTCGGATCAACCGTGCCTGGGGACTGGCGCTTCGCAAGCGCTTCTGCCGCACCTTCAACTTCGAGTTGCAGGCCGCGGCGACCGAGGATGCAATCATCTTTTCCCTGTCGACCAGTCATAGCTTTCCGCTCGATGAGGTTTGGCGCTATCTGCACCCCAACAGCGCCGAGGCGGTGCTGGTCCAGGCGCTGCTCGATGCGCCGCTTTTCGGGGTGCGCTGGCGCTGGAACGCGACCACCGCTCTGGCGCTGCCGCGCATGGCCGGTGGGCGTAAAGTCGCGCCTCAGCTGCAGCGAATGAAAAGCGAAGATCTACTCGCAACTGTCTTTCCGGACCAAGTCGCCTGCCTGGAGAACGTTGTCGGCGAGCGGGAGGTGCCGGATCATCCTCTGGTCGCCCAGACCCTCAACGACTGCCTGCACGAAGCCATGGACAGCAATGGCTGGCTGGCGCTGTTGCGGCGGATCGAGGCGGGGGATATCGAGCTACTGTCGCGTGATCTGCCGGCCCCGTCGCCGCTGGCCATGGAAGTGTTGGGCGCGCGGCCTTACGCCTTTCTCGACGACGCCCCACTGGAAGAGCGTCGGACCCAGGCCGTGCTGAATCGCCGTTGGACCGACCCCGAGTCCAGCGACGATCTCGGTGCGCTGGATGCCGCAGCGATCGAGGCGGTGGGGGAGGAAGCCTGGCCCCAGGCGCGCAATCCGGACGAGTTGCACGAAGCGCTCACTGGCCTGGGCTGCATCGCGGAAGCCGAAGTGCAGGCCGATCCGCAGTGGCTTGCCTGGCTGAACGAGCTGGCTCGTGGAGGGCGCGCGACGCGGATGCGGGTTGCGCAGGATCGCGCGCTCTGGTTGCCCGTCGAGCGTCTTGCACTGTTGCAGTCCATCTATCCCGAAGCGGCTTGCGTGCCGGTTCTCAAGCCGCTGCCCGGCTTCGATCAACCGTCGAGCGAAGACGACGCTTTGGTCGAACTGATCCGCGCGCGCCTGACGGGCTTCGGCCCCTTACCGGTTCCGCTGATTGCCCGACCGCTTGCCCTGCCGGCATCGGCGGTCGCGCTGGCGCTAACGCGTTTGGAGTCTGAGGGTTATGTGTTGCGCGGCCGCTTTACGCCTGCGGCAACTGACGATGAGTGGTGCGAGCGGCATCTGCTGGCGCGCATCCACCGTTACACGGTCAAGCGCCTGCGCCGCGAAATCGAACCGGTTGAGCGCGCTGATTTCATGCGCTTCCTGTTCGACTGGCAGCACCTGTCCGAGGCGACACGAATGCAGGGCCGCGATGCGCTCGGCACGGTAGTCGATCAACTTGAAGGCTTCCAGGCCGCGGCAGGCGCCTGGGAGAGCGACCTGCTGCCGGCGCGCTTGAAGGATTATGGCGGCACCTGGCTGGACGAGCTGTGCCGCTCCGGACGCATCGTCTGGACGCGCCTGGCCGGGCGAATCAAAGCCAGCAGCGGGCCGGTGCGCGGCACGCCTATCGTGCTGCTTCCGCGCCGGCAACTGGCGGCCTGGTATGCACTGGCCAGTGATGCGCCGCAGCCCGAGCTGACATCACGCGCGCAGCGGGTGTTCGAGACGCTGCAAGGGCAGGGCGCGTTGTTCTTCGACGAGCTGCAGCAGGACGCACGCCTGTTACGCAGCGAGCTGGAAGATGCGCTCGGTGAGCTGGTCGCGGTAGGGCTGGTCAATGCGGACAGTTTTGCCGGCTTGCGGGCATTGCTGGCGCCCGCCGCGAAGCGCTCACGCAGCACTCGACAGAGCCGCGGTGGCGCATTCATCGGTGGCATGGCCGATGCCGGTCGTTGGGCGTTGGTGCGCAAAGGCGCGCCGGTACCGGCCGAAGCCACTGCGCGCCGTCCAGTATTGGACCCCGAAGCGTTGGAACACATTGCGATGACCTTGCTGCGTCGCTACGGCGTGGTGTTCTGGCGCCTGCTGGACCGCGAGGCGGATTGGTTGCCGCCCTGGCGTGAACTCCTGCGCGTCTATCATAGGCTCGAAGCGCGGGGCGACATCCGCGGCGGTCGTTTCGTGGCGGGTGTGCCGGGTGAGCAGTTCGCCTTGCCCGAGGCGGTTGGTCTGTTGCGTGAGGTGCGCAAGCGCCCACTCGCCGGCGAGATGATCGCCGTCTCGGCGGTCGACCCGTTGAATCAGGTCGGCACGCTCCTACCCGGCGAACGCGTACCGGCAACTGCAGGCAATCGCATCCTCTATCGCGACGGCGCACCGCTGGCACTGCTGATCGGCGGAAAACCGGAGCTGCTGGAAGAGTTGGACGAATACGACCAGCGCAAGGCCAGGCAACTGCTGGCGGTGGCGCGGCGTTGAGGGCTGCGGTACTGCTCTCAGAAAGTTTGGGACTGATGAAGGGGACGGCAACCTACGGCGGCAATCAGTGCCGATTCGGATCGCTCGCCTATCGCGTTTCCCCCGAGCGTGGCGGGTCTGCTTGGAAAGCATGAAAAAGGCCGGCTGCAATCGCTCGCAGCCGGCCTTTCGTAACGCGGGTGGTCAGCCGGCTACCAGCACTCGGATCGCCTCCAGGCGCAGACCGGCCTTCTCCAGCATCCCCAGACCTTCTTCACGCTGCTTGCGCACGGCTTCGATCTCGCTGTCGCGTACGCTCGGGTTGACCGCCTGAAGGGCGGTTAGTCGCGCCAGCTCTTCGTCGAGGCTCGCCTTCAGTTTGCGCTGCGCTTCGGCGACGCGCTCGGTGTGGCGAGGGGTGACCTTGGCTTCTGCATCAGCGATCTGCTTGGCCAGCACGTCGCGCTGAGCCTGGACGAACTTGTTCGCACTGGCTCGCGGGACGCTTTCCAGCTGATCAGTGAGCGTCTCGAACGCCACCTTGGGCGCCAGGTCGTTGCCGTTCGAATCCAGCAGGCAGCGCAGCGCCAAGGGCGGCAGGAAGCGGTTGAGCTGGAGGGCACGCGGCGCCACCACCTCGCTGACATAGAGCAGTTCGAGCAGGACGGTGCCGGGCTTGAGCGCCTTGTTCTTGATCAGCGCCACGGCGGTGTTGCCCATGGAGCCGGACAGCACCAGGTCCATGCCGCCCTGGACCATGGGGTGTTCCCAGGTTAGGAATTGCATATCTTCACGAGCCAGGGCCTGCTCGCGATCATAAGTGACGGTCACGGCTTCGTCGTCACCGAGCGGGAAGCTGGCGTCGAGCATCTTCTCGCTGGGACGCAGAATCAGCGCGTTCTCGGAATGGTCTTCGCTGTCGATGCCAAAGGCGTCGAACAGCTCTTCCATGAAGATCGGCAGGGCGAACTGGTCGTCCTGCTCTTCGATGGCCTCGACCAGTGCCTTGCCCTGTTCGCCACCGCCGGAATTGAGCTCCAGCAGACGGTCGCGGCCGGCATGCAGGTCGGCTTCCAGGCGCACGCGTTCGGCGAGAGCCTCTTCAATAAGCTTCTGAAACTCGTCGTCGTCGCCTTCTTCCAGCTGGTTCAGCAGGCGCGGCCCGAACTGATGCTGAAGAGCATTGCCGGTGGGACAGGTGTTTAGGAACGCATTGAGCGCCTCGTGGTACCACTTGAACAGGCGTTCCTGCGGGCTGGTTTCCAGATAGGGCACGTGCAGCTGGATAACGTGGGCCTGACCGATGCGGTCGAGACGGCCGATGCGCTGCTCCAGCAGGTCGGGGTGCGACGGCAGATCGAACAGCACCAGGTGATGCGCGAACTGGAAGTTGCGGCCCTCACTGCCGATCTCGGAGCAGATCAGCACCTGCGCGCCGAACTCTTCATCGGCAAAGTAGGCGGCCGCGCGGTCCCGCTCGAGAATGCTCATGCCTTCATGGAACACGGTGGCCGGGATGCCGGAGCGCACGCGCAGCGCGTCTTCCAGATCCAGCGCGGTCTCGGCGTGGGCGCAGATCACCAGCACCTTGAATTTCTTCAGCATCTTCAGCGTGTCGATCAGCCACTCGACGCGCGGATCGAAACTCCACCAACGGTTCTGTGCGTCCGGCTCTTCCTGCTGGCTCTGGAAGCTGACTTCCGGATACAGCTCGGCATGCTCGCCCAGCGGCAAT
>TARA_R110002095_G_scaffold173052_5_pt1 | contig 26029 bp, 18 predicted proteins | sample TARA_R110002095 | Tara Oceans TARA_R110002095 (sample SAMEA4397255) | marine metagenome | biome: Polar Biome; feature: [SRF] surface water layer (ENVO:00010504); material: water (ENVO:00002006), including particulate matter (ENVO:01000060) such as... | depth 5 m | reverse complement strand
CGAGCCGCAGCGGGGGCAGAAGAATCGACCGGCATAGCTCTGCGCTTCGCCACTAATCCTCACCGCATCCTGCGGAAACACCGCGGCGGCATAGAAGAGAGCGCCGTGATGCTTGCGACAGTCGAGACAATGACACAGGCCAACCCGGCTCGGGAGACCCGTCGCCACGAGGCGCAGGTTGCCGCAAAGGCAACCACCAGTGAATCGCTCCATGCTGTGCTACCTCTGGCAGGCGGGCAAATTGGATCTGTATGAACAGTCATAGCCGAAATGTCGAGAAGCGACCGAGCGGCCGATCAATTGTCGACCGCGACTACGCATCAGTTCCTCTGCGACGCCCGCAGGCGACCGAACACTGAAAGTCGCACTAAATCGTTCACGACAAACGTCAGCCGCTTGTTAACGCTTCACGACCGAGTGCTCGCTTAACGGTCATCCGACCGAGGTGCGGAGAAACTGGGCGATTGCCTCGATCACCGTTTCAGGTTGCTCACGATGGGGAACGTGCTGACACCCATCGAGCGGTAGCTTCTGAACGTTGCCGCTTCCCAGCGCGGCGACCCGATGAAGATGGTCCAGCGAACCGTATTCGTCTTCCCGGCCATGAATCGCCAGCAGTGGGCAGGCGAAATTGGGAGCGCTTTCTTCTATCGTCCAGGTGGCGTAGCTGTTTGACAGCCAGGTGTTGATCCAGGCCCACAGAATCCATTCAGCCTTATCCCCGTGGTACTTGCGTAGCCGTTCCAGCTGGCCGGGTTCGGCGAATGCTGCCTGGGTGTCACGAATGCCCTGCAGGGTTCGGTCTTCGACGAACGCGAGGGCGGCGATGGTGATCAGCGCGCGACAGTTGTTAGGGTGATGGGCGGCAAGGCTGGCGGCCATGATGCCGCCGACGCTGTGGCCGAGTGCAATGAAGTGCTCGATGTCCAGGGCGTGCCGCACCGGCGGGAAGAATTGCTCGGCTTCGTCACGAATGAAGCTGTTGGACCAGTCACCCGGATGCGCTGCGGAGCGGCCGTAGCCAAGCCGGTCATAGGCAATGACGTCGTGACCGGTCGCCTCCGCCAGGCGCTGGGGAAGGTCGCGCCACAGTTCGACGCAACCAAGGGAATCGTGCATCAGGACGATGGGCGATTTGCGTGAATCACGGACGCGCCAGCGACGGGTGAACACGTCGCCGCGTGCCGTGGATAAGACGCGGTCTTCCGTCGAAACGATCATGAGAATCCTTGTGCCGCCGGTTCTGGTTGGCATCAATCTGCGCGCCGGGCGTCAGCGTCATGCATGGCGGCCTCAGGCAGGCCGCCTCGTCGCTGAGTAAATCGCGTGCCGTTGCGAGCTTTAAGGCCCAGGCGGCGCCGGAAGTACTGATCAGCGGCCGCCTGTCGCGGCCATGCCCTGACGTGCGCGTCGGCGCTGGCTTCAGTTCGCCGCGGCCGCTGCCGCTGGCTGCTGTGCCGCCACTTCTCGGTCGCGCAGCAGGAACCGCTGGATTTTCCCGCTCGGGGTTTTCGGCAGTTCGCTGACGAACTCGATTTCGCGCGGGTAGGCATGGGCGGACAGACGCTGACGCACGTGCTGCTGCAACTCATCGGCCAGCGCATGGCCGGCCTGATGGCTTGCATGCAGCACGACAAAGGCTTTCACCAGTTCGGTTCGCTCCGGATCGGGCTTGCCGATTACCGCCGCTTCGATAACTGCGGGGTGTTCCACCAGGGCGCTCTCCACGTCAAAGGGGCCGACTCGGTAGCCCGACGTGGTGATGACGTCATCGGCGCGGCCGACGAAACTGATGCTGCCGTCGGCGTTGAGTTCGACGGTGTCGCCGCTCAGGTAGTAGTGCCCAACGAAGGCCTTGGTGCGGCCGCCCGCATAACCATTGAACCAGAGCAACGGTGACTGTTTGCGGTCCAGTGCGAGCATGCCGGGTTTGCCAGGCTCCAGCTCGCGTTGTTGATCGTCGATGACCACGACGCGGTGCCCGGGCATCGCATAGCCCGCCGTGCCGATACGCACGGTATGGCTCAGTGCATGGTGGTTGCAAAGAACCATACCCAGTTCGGTCTGCCCGTAATGATCATGGATCGTGCAGCCAAGGCCGCTGCTGAACCAGCGGATGACCTCGGGAGTGAGTGGTTCGCCCGCGCTGCTCACGGCGCGCAGCTGCCCCTTGATCTTGCCTTCGACCTCATGCCGCGCGGCCAGCAGCAGGCGGAACGCGGTAGGTGAGCCGGCCATATTGGTGATCTTGTATTCATTGACGACGCGGCAGGTGCTGTCGACAGTGAATCCGCCCTCATAAAACAACGTCGAATGGCCCATCGCGAGCGGTCCGGTAACGGCGTAGTACAGACCGTACGCCCAGCCCGGATCGGCAATGTTCCAGAAATTGTCTTCGGGCCGGAGATCGACCGCATCACGCATATAGGTGACGAACGCCACGATGGCCTTGAGCGGTACATGCAGCTGTTTTGCCGGCCCGGTAGTACCCGAGGTGAACATGGCGAGAAAGGGCGCCTCGCCGTCCAGCAGCACCGGCTCGAAGTTGCTCGGTTGTTGATTGACCCGTGACCAGAAGTCGCCAGCGTCGTCGCCGACCACCAGACGACGCGGTGCGGCTTCGATGGCGTCCAGCTTCTCGCTGTTGGCAGCATCGGTGACGACCATCTTAGCGCCGGATTCCTTGATCCGATGCTCGACCGCTTTGGGGCCGAACGCGGTGAACAATGGCTGATAGATGGCACCCGCGCGCCAGGTGCCGAGGATGGTGATCAATAACTCGGGCGTGCGCGGCAGCAGACCGGCGACGGTATCGCCCGGCTTGATGCCATAACTGTCCAGCAGGTTGGCGAAGCGCGCCGAGGCTTCCTTGAGCTGGGCGAAGGTCCATGTAGCGCGTTGACCCTCGCGACCTTCCCAGATGAGGGCGACCTTGTCTGAATCGGCGTGGCGGTCACAGCACTCGACACAGGCATTCATCGAGGTGAGATCGCCGCTAAGAATGGCCGAGACCGTTTGCTCGTAGTCGAATTCACTGGCCGCAGTGGCATGGTCGCGCATGGCTGGCTCCTGGATCTTGTTGTTATTGGGTTGTCCGGATATTGGCGCTGCAAGGTGTCCGCAACAATGGCAAAAGCCACCAAGGTGGCTGAGCGGTTTGGACAAATGCCAAGAGCCAGTAGGGGCGCTGTTAGGCGCCACCCGCCCGTCGACAGCAATGCAGACACCATCAGCCGTAGCATAGGCGGCAACACTGATGCCGCTGCCACCGCGCTGGCGATTCATGCCTGGCGCAGAAAATGACCGGCGACGGCTGGGCTGATTGTTCTTGGGAAGCTGTTACATGCCCAGCCAAGTATTGCAGAGCCAACGACCTTGTCGGGATGTAGCTGGTCTCGGTCAGGAAAATCGATAAAAGGCATTTGTCATGGCTGCGCAGCACGAACCTCCGGTGGAGTATTGCCGCCCCAATGGGCGGTCTGCATGCCGCTTCTTGCTCTTTCCACGCGAGCGATATGCAGATCGCTAGGGCATGGTCCATGCAGGTCGAGCGCTTTTGCGAATGACTTGATACAAATCAGACCAGCCGTGGTGGTTATTGCGGTGATCGATGTGGATATGATCTGCCGCCCGTTTTGAGCTTCACGGGTCCTGACTGCCAACAACCTGAGATACCTGATGGAATCCCTCATCCAGCTGTTTTCCGAACCCACCACATGGGTGGCCGTGGCCACGCTGATCACCATGGAAGTGGTACTCGGCATCGATAATCTGATCTTCATATCGATCTTGACGAACAAGCTCCCAGAGCATCAGCGCGAACGAGCGAGGCGGATCGGGATTGGTCTCGCACTGATCATGCGTTTGGGTCTGCTGGGAACCGTGGCCTGGATCGTCCAACTCACCGAGCCCGTGATCGAGTTGTTCGGCAATGCGTTCTCCTGGAAGGACATGATCCTGATTGCCGGTGGTCTGTTTCTGTTGTGGAAGGCAACGAAGGAGATTCACCACAGCATGGACCCAACGCCCGGAGGGGACATGTTCGAGGGCAAGCCGCTCGGAAACGCGGTTGCGATGGGCTTCGGTACTGCGATTGCGCAGATCCTGCTGCTGGATCTGGTGTTCTCGATCGACAGCATCATCACCGCCGTGGGGATGACGGAGCATGTCTCGATAATGGTTATTGCCGTGGTCGTCGCAGTGACCGTAATGCTCGTGGCAGCCAACCCGCTAGCCAAGTTCATTAACGAAAACCCGACAGTGGTCATGCTGGCCCTGGGCTTTCTGCTGATGATCGGCATGACGCTGATCGCGGAAGGTTTCGGCGCTCATGTGCCCAAGGGCTACGTCTACGCAGCCATGGCATTCTCGGCGGGGATCGAGATGCTGAACATGCTTTCTCGACGTGCCAAGCGGAAGCAGCTCGACTCGACACAGGCCCGTTAAAGCGAACGACAGCGGCCGTCTTAACGGGTGATGGCCGCTTCGCCATCGATCAGAACGGAGATGCGGGGGAGGTGTCCTCATCGGGCCTGCCGCTCGGCGTGCACGATCGCAATGACTAACTCCTGAGTTTGTCTTGTTGTGATTGCGGGTAACAATGCTGATTGGCCCGTGACCATTGCCAGGCCACTCAGGGGGCAAGTGATGCAGGAATGCGTTACTTGTCGACATGCGGCCCGCACCAATCTCCGCAGCCTGCATCGAAAGTTGGAACCATCGACGTTCAATGCGAGGTGCTCCATGAGTATCGATCCGCTCGACAGACTCCACGACCAGCAGCCGGTGCCAGGGCAGGACCAGAACCCCAGCCATTCGCCTGAGCCTGATTTCATTACCGACAATCCTGATGTGCAGCCAGGGTCTAACCGTGGCAACGGCAGCCACCCCTCAGGCCCGACGAAGCGCCCGCCAGCTACCGACCCGAACGAGCCAGGGCTGGGCAATCCGCTGCCTTGAGTTCGTTAAGCTTCATAGCGACTGTACGGACGGAGCAGCCTTGCTCCCCTGAAGGGTGGCGAAGCCTCGGGGTCGGTTGCCCATAGGTTTTTCTTATCTAGGCCAACTCTTCGTCCTGGCATTGCTTCGTAAACGCGGCAGGTGAAGGCGGTCCGAGTAGTTTTCGGAACGTTTGTGGCCAGTGCTCTGCTGATGTCAATCGAGCTTTTGGGGAAGAGTGACTCATCAGCAGAGGCTCTGAAAAGCCGGCGATGTCAATGCGGGTTGTCCCCCGTCAAATACTTTGTAATTCATAGCCTTATGCTGGCGTCGTAGGTGGCGTCGTTGGCGCCACCGAGCGCATGTCTCAGCAATATTGGAAAAGCCGCGGCCGGCGCTGGCCGCTTGGCTAGCGCTCATGCGTGCCGACTGGTCATTGTCAACGGAGCGGTAGTGTGAGCGTCCCAGTGAGTGTCTCCTACGTATTGATTGCCTATAACGAGCCCTGGCGCGCTGACGAGCTTGCCCGCCTGGTCGCAGCACTGCGTCCAGGAATCCGTACTGTTCAGGTCAATGATGGTCAGGCGGCACTCCGGGTCTGCCGCAAGCAACCGCCGAGCTTTTTGATAGCTGACGGTGAGCTGGCGCAATTGGATGCTCGAAATCTATTGCACGAGCTGCGCAATCACCAGGCGACGCGGCTGTTGCCCGCCATAGTCATCAGCGATCGGGTGGACGGTGCAAGTGTTCGTGCCGTGCGTCCGTTGTCGCCGAAGGCCTATTTGAAAAAGCCTTATAGCTTGGGCGACTTGCGGGTTCGCCTGAACTCACTCTTGCCCGGTCCCCGTACAGTTAGCACACCGGCCGCTAGCGCAACCGGGACGTTAAGCGACTTTCTAGAACGGATGCGCTCAAACAACGCCGGTGCGCCAGTTATGGAGTCGGTGCAGGTTGCTGTCGCAGCCTGCATGCAAACGGAAGACTGGGACCTTGCGGTGCTGGAATCGAAGCTATCGTCAGATCCTCAAATTACGGCTCGCCTGGTATCCATTGCCAATAGTGCTGGGCAGCACAGCGGTGCCGTGTGCAAGACGCTTGGCCAGGCTTTGCCGCGCCTAGGTGTGAAGCGAGCACTGAATCTAACCTTGCAGCTTGCGGTTCAGAATAATGCCACCTTGTCGGATCCTCGCTTGAAGCATCTGGCGGCTTCTAGCACCGATTATGCCCAGCGCGCCGCAGAGCTTGCTCACTGGCTGGCAGGCAAACTCAAGCTCGACACAGAGATCTCCTACACCGCAGGACTGCTGCATAACATCGGCGAGCTTGCTCTGCTCAGAAGTCTGCAGGAGTGGTTGGATAGCGGTGGTGAACTGACGGAGGACGAAATCCTCTGTGCCTTGCGCGAACGCTCCGCCAGCTTTGGATCAGCCCTGCGGGCGCAGTGGCGAATACCGTTGCGGTTACGCCAGCTAATCGCCGCGTTCTATTCCCTGGGCGCGGAGGTCTTCACCCGAGAAGCGCTGGTTCTCAATGTGACCGGCTCATTGCTGCGCTTACCACCGTCCAGTCCCATTGACGAGCTACTGCAAGACAGGGCGGTTCGACTGCTTCGACTTGATGAAGCGATCCTTGAGCGAGCGCCGCGCGAACGAGCCTGAGCGCGAAGTCTGATCCATCGCCTCCTTTGCTTTGGGCGTATGCAACTCGGCAAGCGTTAAATGAACCTGGAATAAGGCTGCAGTATTCCGGCCGAGCGTAGGCAGACGTAGCCTCGACGCTAGCGGGCCAGTACCGGCCTGTATTCCTTCTGCTAGCCGTGCGCCGTCACCCCTAAAATGTTTTTTGACGGTTTGACTAAGAGTGATAGCATTTTGACTCTACGGCTCTATGGTGCTGTCATTCGATAGCCCACAGGGGTTTCGCTGTCTGGATGGACGCGTACTTGCCTGACTGTATAGGCGCCGTTCTGGAGACTGAAAATTGTTGCGACATTGCTCTATCGAGGCCAAAGCCGGGCTCGTGGTTATCGTTGCGTTACTGGCAACGCTGATACCCATGTGGGTCATTCTTAACGCGTGGCTCAAACATGAAAATGAGTTGGTAGAGAAAGCCGCGCGCAACGATGCGATGAACCTGGCGATAGCCTTTGAAGAGCATGTGCACAGTGTCGTCCGCTACGCCGACGCCTTGATACAGGACATGCGTGAAGAGCTGGTAGAGGACCCTGACGCGTTTCAGACGTTAGCCAAAACAAAACTTCCACGGTACGGCGCCCTGGTCGGCCAGCTCGCACTGATAGATGCAGAAGGATGGTTGGTTGGCACGTCTCTGGACTCGCTAGCCAAAAAAGTCGACCTGAGCGATCGCGAACATTTCCGCGTGCACCGAGACAATCTTGGGCAAGACCAGCTATTTGTGAGTAAACCCATCCTCGGGCGCGTTTCGGGAATCTGGTCCATACAATTGACCAGACCGGTCATCAGGGACGGAAAGTTTACCGGTGTGCTCGTTCTTTCGATTCCGGTCGCCTTCTTCACTGATTTCTACAAACAGATCAACATCGGACAGCATGGTCTGATCGCTTTGGTCGGTCTGGACCGAGTGCCACGCGCAGCCGCCTCTTCGATTAACCTGGATGCGCGCCTGGACGGGATGGTGGTGCCTGAGGATCGTCCCTATTTCGATAGCACTAAACCTGATGAAGGCTTCTATCGGGGACCGAGCGCCATTGACCAGATTACTCGCCTGACCGCATACCGCCGTCTGGAGGATGTTGGACTGATTGTTGTCGTTCAGCTGTCACCCGCCGAATACCTGTCAGCTTCTCGTGAGCGTCGTCAGTTCCTGATTTTTTGTGCTGCTGCCATCTCGGCTTTATTACTGGCCTTTGCTTCATATCTGTACTTCGCGACACGGCGCCATCTAAAAAACACAGCGGCCCTCAAGCGAGCGCATGACTCGTTGCGGCAGATCGTCAACATTGACCTACTGACTGGCGCACGAAGCCGGCGTGACTTTCTGGAAACCTTGGAAAATGAGCTAGGCCGTGCGTTGCGCCACGACGCGCCGCTCAGCCTGGTGCTGCTTGATATCGATTTTTTCAAACGAGTGAACGATACATACGGGCATCCGATTGGCGACGTCGTCCTGCGAGAACTGTCGGCACGGTGTAGCGCTGTTCTGCGCGCACATGATGTTTTCGGGAGGCTTGGCGGTGAAGAGTTCGGTTTGATTCTTCCTCAGACAGACAAGGAGGGTGCGCTGCTCGTCGCAGAGAAACTGCGCCTGGCTGTTGAGAGTGCTGTCATTTCAACAGAACGGGGCCCGGTGCAGATCACGATCAGCGCAGGCGTTGCGTGCGCCGAGTCGGCGGGAGAGAACTCAAGTCGTCTCGTTATCCGTGCAGACGATGCTCTCTACACCGCGAAGCAGACTGGCCGGAATCGAGTCTGTTTCGCGCCTGCTGCCGAAGGTTCTCCACCTCAACCAGAGACCGCAGGACCAGCAACAGTCTAGAGTTGCTCGGCACGCGCTTCGCTGGGCCGTTATGGTTGTACCGGTAGACGTGCCCTGACGGTGCGGTCCGGCCTAGTCGCCAACGCTTGGTGCACCCATCTGCGCGCTAAATCTGGCGTGTAAGTTCCCGTAGCCGCTTCGCTTTAGCCAGAAAGCAAGTTTCGTTGAGTTCGTCGCGCAGCTGCGCCAGATGCGGCGTCGCCAGTTTCACCACTTCAATCGGCTCAAAGCGGCAGCGCTACGAACCGGGCGGCGCGGCCCAGGGCTTTGTGATACGAACAGTCGGCTTTTAGTGGCGAGTACATCGGTGTTCGACCCTGACCGCCATGGCTACGCGTCTGCAGGGGGCGGCTCGGCAAAACAAAGAATCCCAGCGCGCCCCATCTTTTCTCTCGTTCTGCACGCGTCATATAGCCCGGCCAAGCATCTTCCCTTAGGCTATATGAGAATTATTATCTTCTGGCGATGGGTGAGCTCACCCGACAGGGAGTCGAGATGGGGGCGTATCTGGCTGAACTATTGGTCATCGAGGACGATCAGGTGCTGAGCGCGCAGTTGGGAGAGTTGCTTCGCCTGCAGGGGTACGCGGTGCGCTTGAGCCCGTTGGGCGAGAGTGGTCTGGCGATGGCACTGGCTAGCGCGCCGGACCTGGTTCTGCTGGACGTAATGTTGCCGGACGTGAGCGGCTTTTCGGTATTGCGTCGCTTGCGCGAGCAGCAACAGACCCCGGTGATCATGCTGACCGCGTGTGGTGCCGAGGAGGAACGTATCCGAGGCTTGCGTCACGGCGCGGATGACTACCTTGCCAAACCCTTCAACCTGACGGAATTGCAGCTGCGCATCGATGCCATATTGCGGCGCACACGCAGCGCCGATAGCAGGGCAGTCCAGCCCCCTTCGTTGAATATCGAAACGCTGGCGTTGGACAGACACACGCTACGCGCCCGCGTCGGAGAGCAGGACCTGGCGCTGACGCCTTTGCAGTTCCGGCTGCTCTGGCAACTGATGTTGCAACGCGGCGAAGTGCTGACCAAGCCGTATTTGTACCGGGTCGTGTTCGAGCGCGAGCACAGCGGCTACGACCGCAGCCTCGATATGCACATCAGCCGCATCCGCCGCCGACTGGCCGAAGCCGGGCTGGCCGCCGATCGCCTGCAGACGCTCCACGGCCGCGGTTATAGCTTCCAATGAACCGGCGATTGTTCTGGAAACTATGCCTAGGCGTCGCCCTGGGGAGTGTGGCGCTGTTCTGGGTCATCGCGCGTCTGAGCGGTCAGGCAGAGGAGCAGATGAGCTTCATCGATGCCGAGCACCAGCGCACCTTGCGTGAGTACAGTGCGCAGGCCGAGGCCCTGTACCGCGCCGGCGATGAAGAGGCGCTGCAGCAATGGTTGCAGCGGCTTCAGCAGCAAGAGCAAACCTGGGCGGCGATCATCGATCCCCAGTTACGCGCGCTTGCCGGAAGTGAACTGTCCGAGCGATTCATGCGGGAGTTCAGCCTTGGGAGGGATCCGTCCTGGAAGATTCATCTCTACTTTCAGGAAAACCCGATCATGGATGTGCCGTTCGCCGATGGGCAGCTGCGCTTCCTGATCCAGCTGCCGCAGCGCATGCGTCCGGGGCATTACTGGTATCCGGCTCAGCTGTTACTTGAGCTGGTGTTGCCGCTGGTGTTGTTGGTCTGCGGTTGCTTGTTGCTATATCGCCACCTGATGCAGCCGCTGAGAAGGCTGGAGCAGGCGACCCGACAGTTCAGCGAAGGGGACTATTCAGCTCGTGCGGGAGCGCTGTTGGGCTCGCGGCGCGATGAATTGGCTGGGGTGGCCGAAACCTTCGACGCCATGGCTGAACGCATCGGCGGTCTGATCATTGATCAGCGCCAGCGACTGGCTGAAATGTCCCATGAGCTTAGAACGCCGCTGGCACGCATCGAGATGGCGGCCAGCCTGGCGGAGCAGGGCGGCGACAGTGCTGCATTGCTGCCCCGCATTCGCCAGGATTGTTCGGCAATGCGTCGCTTGGTCGAGGATGCACTGACCCTCAGTTGGCTAGAGACGGAGCGGCCAATGCTGCGTGACGAAACGCTGGATCTGACGGACTTGCTGGACAGCATTCTCGACGATGCACGCTTCGAATATCTGGATCGCCAAATCGAAACGCAGCTACCCGCCGAAGCAGAGCTGGTTGGCAGCTGCCACCGCGCGCTTGGCCAAGCGGTCGAGAACATCGTGCGTAACGCACTCGATCACACCCCGCCTGGCAAAAAAGTCTGGGTTCAACTTCAGGCCGAAGCCGAAAGCTATCGGCTGGACATCATCGATCAGGGGCCGGGCGTACCACCGCCGTGGCTTGAGCGTATTTTTCAGCCGTTCGAGCGCGTCAGCGGTGATCGCCCAGGTTTTGGTCTTGGGCTGGCTTTGGCCCAACGACAGATTGGTGCGATTGGCGGGCGTCTGGCTGCGACAAACTACGAGCAAGGCGGGTTGTGCATGACGATCTGGCTGCCTCGCACCGGGGACACAACGTAACAGTTGTAAAAGTGATACGCGCTGACGGTATTGTGGGTGAGAATCGTTAATACGAAACGTTCGCATTAATGGTCCGAGGTTCTTCATGCAACACTGTCCTATCCCGCTATCGCTTCTCGGTTCGCTGTCGTTTGCTGCGCTGATGGTCGCCATGCCCTGCCAGGCACAAGCGCAGACCAAGGAGCCGTTGGAGCTGAGCGGCAGCGAGGTAACTGCACGCCACATACAAGGCGACAGCGTCGAAGCCGAACAGCTAGAGCATTATCAAGCGGCTGACCTACAGGATGTATTCGAGGCCAGCCCCGAGGTGTCTGTCGGCGGCGGCCCCGGTGTGGCTCAGAAGCTTTACCTGCGGGGTCTTGAAGATACGCTGTTGAACATCACCATCGACGGCGCCAACCAGCCGGGCCAGACCTTCCACCATACCGGTCGTATTGGAATAGAGCCGGAGCTGCTCAAACGTGCCGAGGTCCAGCCCGGCACCGGCGACGCAACGGCAGGGCCGGGCGCCCTGGGCGGCTCGATCCGTTTCGTGACCAAAGACCCGGACGACCTGCTGCGTGCGGGGGAGCGCGTCGGCGCGTTAGTCAAAGGGACCTACTTCAGCAATGCCGAAGGCTACAAGACCAGCACCAGCCTGTTCGGTCGGTTCAACGATGCGTGGTCTGCCATGGCGGTCGCAACCTACCAGGACCAGAACGACTATGAGGACGGCAATGGTCAGGATGTGCTTGGTACCGGAGCGCGCCAGAAGCTGGGGTTCGCCAAGCTGGTAGGGCGACTGACGGATGAGCAGACGTTGCGCCTGTCCTATGAGCAACGTACCGATGAGGGCGAACGCAGCCAGCGTCCTCAGTGGATTCCAAGCGGCTTCAACCCGCTGTTCCCGCTGGAGACGGAGCGCGAAACTCTGACGCTGAATTACGGCTGGAACCCACTCAACAACGACCTGCTTGATGTCGAGGTTACGACCTACCATACCTCTACCGAGCTTCAGCAAGACGGCCGCTATGGGTTGTACATCGGTGACACCACCAGCGCCGGGCTGGACCTGCGCAACACCAGCGAGCTGGGCGCCCATCGGTTGACCTACGGGGTCGACTACCGAGATGACCGGACTCGGCTGGGGCCGGAGGGTGACCGAGATCTGGATGAGGAAACTGGCGATGTGCTGGGCTTCTATCTACAGGACAGCTATCAGGCTACCGAAAAGCTGCTGCTCGGCATGGGCGTGCGCTACGACCGCTACCGCCTCGACGACCGCGACGGCCAGGGTTTTTCGGACGCCGGCTTCAGCCCCAACGTGAGTCTTCGTTATCAGCTGACTCCGGAACTGGCCCTGTTTGCCAGCCATGCGCAGGCGTTACGTGGGGTGCAGGTACGTGACGCGTTCAAGCTCGACGCCTCTGGCAACGATCCGGAACTGGACGCCGAAAAGGCTCGAACCAATGAGGTCGGATTCGAATATCGCCAGGGCGGGCTGGAGCTGTCCGGGCGGGTCTATGACACCCGCGTGCGTGATGCGATCTACGATCCGAGCGGCCGTCCCAACCTTTACGTCAATGGCGGGACGCTAGAGACCCAGGGTGTGCTGCTGCAGAGCGCCTACTACTGGCAGCAGCTGAGCGTCGGGCTGAGCTACCACCACAACGATACCGAGCTGGAGGGTGAGCCGCTGAATGTCTACGAGCACAATGGACTGGGCACGACACTGGGCGGCACCTGGACCGGTTTCGCCGATTACCGCGCGACGGACAGGTTGAGTTTCGGTTGGCAGGGCCGCTTTGTTACCGCTGTCGATTCGCTGCGTACGGGCGTAGGCACCGTTGATAAGGCCGGTTACGGTGTGCACGATCTCTATGCTCAGTGGGCGGCGTTGAGCGACGACCGGCTCGTCTTCAACCTGACGCTTAAGAACCTGTTCGACAAACATTACCTGGACCACGCTAGCAACGAAGACTTCGAGAACATCCCAGGTTATGAAGGTGTTCGAGGCAGTTACGAGCCAGGCCGTGAACTGCGACTGGGAGTCGCGCTGCGTATCTGAGAAGGGTTAAAACGAAGAAGGGAGAGTTGCCGGCATCAGGTGCCGGCAACCTTTGATGCGATCAGCCGGCTCGGCGGTGGAGCGGGTGGTCGATTGCAGGATCGGGTAGCTGATGAGGCGCCGACAACCGCGACTCAAGTTTCTGGACGAATGCTCGCGCCTCGGATTCACTGCGAAACGTCACCTTGTTTCGGTCCATGCGAACCTCCCAGCTGCTGCCTTCGAATGACGTAAGCGGTCGGACTTGGATATCCATGATGCCTCCGGGCTCTGGAAAAGACAGACGAACACTAGTCCTCAGTCCGCTACCCGTCAATTTGCATCATTGACGCAGCATCAGCCGCTTCGGGATCTCACTGGCGTCGCACGCTAGCCGCCCATCCGCGCGCTGATCTTGCGTGCAACCTCCCGCAGCCGCTTCGCTGCGTCGCCGTCCGCTTCAGCCATGAAGCCAGGCTCGCCGCCGACGATGGTGATGACACCGGCCAATCGCTGATCGCCACTGAACAGCGGCGCGGAGAGTGCGTTGACGCCGGCCATCAACAGACCGTGCACAGGCTGGATGTGAGTGCGTTGCAGTTCGCTCATGGCGTGCAGCAGCGCATCAGAAGTGGGGGCCGAGGGAAGCCGTAGTTCCGCTTCACGCAGTTGTGCGGTTTCGGCATTGGGCATGAACGCGTTGAACACGAGGCCGGTGGAGGAGCCCAGCAGGGGCAGCACCGAGCCCACCTGCGTCACCAGCGTCACGGCACGCACCGCCTGCTCGACATGCACGACAGCCGGGCCGCGGTTGCCCCATACCGCCAGAAAGCAGGTTTCGTTGAGTTCGTCGCGCAGCTGCGCCAGATGCGGCGTCGCCAGTTTGACCACGTCCAGTCGGCCCAAAGCGGCCAGCCCTACGAACAGCGCGGCGCGGCCCAGCCCGTAGTGGTTGGTCAGCGGATCCTGTTCGGCGAAACCGCTGGCCATCAGTGCCTGCAAATAACGATGGACCTTGCTGGCGGGCATGCCGACGTGATCGGCCAGGCGCGACAAGGAGGTCGCCGGGGCCAATTCGGCAAGCGCCGTGAGGATATCCGTGCCTACCTCAGCGGCCTGAACTTTCTGTCGACGTGGCGTCGTGTCCGCGTTGCTGTCTGCCATGGTTTCCAATGCCCGTTGTGCCGGCCTGCTTGAATAAGGCGCTGTTTATAGCTTGACGCCCCAGTGAGTTCAAATTACTTTTTGCGTAAACGAATTACGCAAAATGAGAGACGGCTATGCAACCACAACAACAAATGGGCGAAACCTCTCGATACCTGTCCGGCTTCGGCAACGAATTCAGCAGCGAGGCCCTGCCGGGCGCACTGCCGGTCGGCCAGAATTCGCCGCAGGCGGTGCCCTACGGCCTGTATACCGAGTTGCTCTCCGGCACTGCTTTTACCGTGGCCCGCAGCGAAGCAAGGCGGACCTGGCTATACCGCATTCGGCCCTCGGCCAATCACGGGCAATACCAGCGCCTGGAGCGGCAGCTGAACAGCGAGTTGGGGCCGATCACACCCAACCGACTGCGTTGGAATCCTGAACCCATTCCCGAGAGCGCGACTGATTTTCTCGATGGGCTGACGTGCGTAGTCGCCAACGCCGAGCCCAGTCAGCCTGCCGGGGCGAGCATCTACCGCTACGCAGCCAATCAGTCGATGGAACGGGTGTTCTTCAACGCAGACGGCGAGCTCTTGATCGTGCCGCAGTTGGGTGCGCTGAAACTGGTTACCGAATTGGGCGTGCTGGAGGTTGCACCGCTTGAGATCGCGGTGATCCCGCGCGGCATGCGCTTTCGGGTCGAGCTGCTGGACTCCACTGCGCGTGGCTACGTCTGCGAGAACCACGGATGTGCGCTGCGCCTGCCGGACCTCGGACCGATTGGCAGCAATGGCCTGGCTAACCCGCGCGACTTCCAGACGCCGGTGGCGCACTTCGAAGAGCGCGACGAGCCGGTGCAGCTGGTACAGAAGTTCCTCGGCGAGCTCTGGTCGACCGAGCTGGATCACTCACCGCTGGATGTGGCCGCCTGGCATGGCAACAACGTGCCGTACAAGTATGACCTGCGCCGCTTCAACACCATCGGCACGGTCAGCTTCGATCATCCCGATCCGTCGATCTTCACCGTGCTGACCTCACCCAGCGCGGTTCACGGGATGGCCAATATCGATTTCGTGATTTTCCCGCCGCGCTGGATGGTGGCGGAGAACACTTTCCGTCCGCCGTGGTTCCACCGCAACCTGATGAACGAGTTCATGGGCCTGATCGATGGCGCCTACGACGCCAAGGCTGACGGCTTCCTGCCGGGTGGCGCCTCGTTGCACAACTGCATGAGCGCGCACGGCCCGGACCACCTGTCGACCGAACAGGCGATCAAGACCGAACTCAAACCGCACAAGATCGAAAACACCATGGCCTTCATGTTCGAGACCGGCCAGGTGCTTCGCCCCACACGCCAGGCGCTGGAAAGCTCTCTGCTGCAGACTGAATACGACAGCTGCTGGGCCGGCCTGGCCAAAACTTTCGACAAGAACCAGAAATGACAGGACGGCACAGACCATGACCGTACAAAACGATCAACGCAGCTGGGTCGAGTCGGCCAATGGCCATTCGGACTTCTCCCTCGCCAACCTGCCGCTGGGCGTGTTCAGCCGTGACGGCGACCAGCCTCGCGGTGGCGTCGCCATTGGTGATTTCATCTTTGATCTGAGGGCAGCCTGCGAAGCGGGCCTGTTCGATGGTCCAGCGTTGGAAGCGGCAAAGGCGGCCAGCGGCAGTAGCCTCAATAACTTCTTTGCGCTTGGAGCCCCAGCGCGCCAAGCGCTGCGCGGCGCGCTGCAGGATCTGCTCGGCGAGGGCGCTGCTCAGCGTGAGCGGCTGCAGGGCTTGGGCGAATCATTGCTGCAACCCATGGAGCGCTGCCAGATGCATCTGCCAGCCAAGGTGGGCGACTACACCGACTTCTATGTCGGCATCCACCACGCCAACAACGTCGGCAAGCTGTTCCGGCCGGACAACCCCTTGCTGCCAAACTACAAGTACGTGCCCATCGGCTATCACGGCCGCGCTTCGACTATTGAGGTGTCCGATGCGACAGTCAAACGCCCCAATGGCCAGACCCTGCCGCCGGGTGCCAGCGAGCCGAGCTTCGGGCCCAGCAAGCGGCTCGATCACGAGCTGGAACTGGGCATCTGGATCGGGCCGGGCAACGCGCGTGGTGAGTCGATCCCGATCGGTGAAGCGAGCAGCCATGTCGCCGGTTTCTGCCTGCTCAACGACTGGTCTGCACGTGATCTGCAAGCCTGGGAATACCAGCCACTGGGCCCGTTCCTGTCGAAGAGCTTCGCCACCAGCGTCTCGCCATGGGTGGTGACGCCTGAAGCACTTGAGCCTTTCCGCTGTGCGCAACCCAAGCGTGCCGAAGGCGATCCGCAGCCGTTGCCGTATCTATTCGATGAGCAGGATCAGCAGTTGGGGGCGCTTGATATCGAACTTGAAGTGCTGCTGCTGACTGCGGCCATGCGCGACAAGGGTCAGCCGGCGCAGCGCATCGCCCTGAGCAGCACTAAGAACATGTACTGGACCGTGGCGCAGATGGTCGCGCACCACAGTGTCAACGGCTGCAGCCTGCAACCTGGCGATCTGTTCGGCTCCGGCACCTTGTCCGGTAGCAGCCCTGAAAGCCTAGGCAGCCTGCTGGAGATCACCGCGGGCGGCAAGCAGCCGTTGGAACTGTCCAGTGGCGAAACCCGTACCTTCCTGGAAGACGGTGACGAGATCATTCTCAAGGCGCGGTGTCGTCGGGATGAGCAGTCGTCTATCGGTTTTGGCGAGTGTCGCGGGCGGGTGATGCCGGCCTGATACTGAGAGCAGTGAGCAAAAGCCCGGGCATGTTCAAACAGCCCGGGCTTTTATATTTCTATAACCGCAATCAGGGCACCTTGGCGGTTTCCAGGGACGGTGACGGTATAGGCGCGATTGCCGTATCACGCATTTGTTCAGCCAAGGCTGCTGTGAAGTCATGGACAACGGACCAGCGCATATGAACCGCGTCGACAAAGGAGGTGACCGGCGTGCTCCAGTCCTTGTCGGCGTTCCAGTAGGTCCCACCGGTGGTGCTGAGGGTGTCCATGATTCGCTTGTCGAAGTCGGCCATGAAGGTGCCGTCCGGATCGTATTTTTCCTTCCACTTTGGATGCAGCGGCGTGGAGACAACCATCAGCTCACGGCCTTCTTCGGCCAGGCGCGCGCTCATCCCTCGCAGTGCGTCGAAACAATTGGAGTCGAGCGGGTCCGGGCGGCCATAGAGCAGCTCGCGGGTATTGCGGGTGTCCAGCGGGCCGTCGCCGAAGCGATTGAACACCAGCGGGTCCCATTCAATCTCGCCCGCGCGCTGAGCTTTTACCGTCAAGGCGTTGCGCGCCAACGACTTCGGCGAGAAATAACGCATGTAGTGTCCCCAGGGTGAGGCGTTTTCGTAGACGTAAGGGTCGACGTGCTCACGGTTGAACACTGCGGTAGGTACGCGCCAGCAACCGGCGAAATCTTGTGGGTCGGCAATCATCACCACGCTCTGAATGCTCGGCTGACGGTCGAGCAGCCAGTGCCCCACGTAAGTCGACTGGTTGGCGAACAGCCCACAGAATGCGCCGTTCATCGGCCGCACCTCTGGTAATGCCTCGGTCAGGACGTTGCCGTCCACATGGCGCCAGGCCACGGAGGAGCCGATGATCAGCAGATTCGGCGACTGAATCGGGTTCTCGCGCATGAAGTTGAGCTTTTCGTCAGCGCAGGAAATGTTGGAGAACGCGGGAGGCGGCAGGTTGCCGGTCCGATCCAGCGCCAACAGCGTCAGGCAGAACATCGCCAGCGCACCGAACAGCCCGGCAAACAGCGACAGCAGATACCGCGAACGCACCCGGCCCGGCGCGCGGGCCGTGATGCCTGCATCCTGCTCGGCATGGCTCCCGTCCTTGGGGACATCTGCTGTCTGGATCATGATTTATTTTCCCTCCAGCTTGGCGCTGATGGCCTGTGCGAAATGACCGACGTTGCGCAGCGACTCCAGCTCCGCCGTCCGAAACTTGATGCCGAAGCGCTGTTCGGCCGCAACCGTGAGCATGACGTGGGTCTGACTGTCCCAGCCCTCGATATCGTTGGCGGTCATTTCCGGGGAAAGCACAATGCTGTCGTCGTCGAACACATCGTGGAAAACCGGGGTGAGCTGCTTGAGTACTTCTGCTTCGGTCATGCCAATACCTCGATGAAATGGCGGGGTGTGCGGGGGGATTTGAGTTCGCAACGCCAGAAGGTCGCGTCTGGCTCGCTGTCGGAAAGCGCCGGATGCTGAACGAAGCCCAGCCGGGGGAAATGCTCCGCGACCATGCCGTTACGTTCGGTCGGGCGGTACTCACCGATCAATGCGCGATAGCCGGCAGCGGTGGCCGCGGCAGCCAGCACGTCGAGCACAGCGTCTTCGACCTGACGACCCAGCACGCGGCAGCTCATCAGCCAGCTGTCGATCAGCAGTTCGTCACTGGCCACGGACGCATCCGGGCGCGCCAGGACAACGCTGATCAGGCCGTTGTCGCCAAACTTGTCCGCCAGGCGGATTGCCAGGGCGACGGCCGCCGGGTCGCTGGCGATGCGCTCGACCTCCGCTTCGCTGTAACGGCGAGTGGTGAGGTTGAACTGGTTGGTCTTGTTGATCAGCTGCGTGCTGCGGGCCAGTTCGGCGGCGCCGATCGGGGTGGCGGTCAGCACCATCTCCAGTCCGCGCAAATAGCCTTCCATGTCGGTGGCCTGGCTCATCGCCGCCTTGCGCTCGGCATTCAAGGCATAGTTGCGCCCACGGGTGGCATCGTCAGAGGTAAAGGAGACGGCTTCGAAGTAGCCGGCGGCGGCAACGCGAGCGGGGTAGTCGGCTACGTCGTCCGGCAATTCCGGCACGGCGACTTCCGGCAGCTCGCGCCGCACGATGTCTCGCTCGGCCGGGTTGTCGTCGACGAACACCAGGCTGTCGAGGCCAATGTCCAGCATCGAGGCGATGCGTCGCAAGTTGCCGGCCTTGTCTTCCCAGTTGGCGACAAAGGCGGCGATGTCACTGCGCTTGAGCGCCATCTCCGGATGATTGAACGCCGCCTCGGCCACACTCAGATCATTCTTGCTGCACACCGCTAGGATGATGCCGCGGCGCGCCAGTTGTGCGGCATAGCGCTGAAAGGCGAGGAAAGCTTCGCCACTGGGCGAGCCCTGGCCGAGATGGATGCCCTCGACACCATCGTCGCCGACCACGCCGCCCCACAGCGTGTTGTCCAGATCCAGCACCAGACACTTGCGCGACAGGCCGGCGCTGGCTGCGGCGATGCGCGCCAGCTGGTCGCCATACAGCGGCGCCAGGTTCGGGCTGACCAGTTGCTTGGCCTGGTGCCAACGCACCGGTTCGGCCAGACCGTCGCCGTAGCTGCCGCGAGCCGCTTCCCAGGCCAGATCCATCAGCAGCACGCCGTCTTCACGGGCCGCGGCACGAATGGCAGCGTTGAGGCGCTCGATCAGCGCGTAGGGTGAGGCTGGGACCAGCGCTTCGAACGAGCCGAAAATCGGCGGGTCGGCAGGCACGATGGTCTGCTGAACGACCTGTGCGGCATAGCGCTCACGTGCCCGGCGCCAGAGCAGGCGCAACTCGTCGACACGCTCGGCCACTGCAGCATCAACGTCTTGCTGCGAGGCTTCGAGTGGCAGCTGCAAGGGTGCATCTCTGGCATCCAGCGCCAGGACGATCAGCTGCGGAGCAAAGCTGGCGAGCTCCGCATCGTCCATCAACAAGGCCTGACGGTACATGCCATACGGCGCGACGTGCACCGAGAGCGCCAGCCGGCGTTGCAGGCCCGCTACGCGAATGGCCGGCACCAGATGATCCACGGTATGCGACGACAGCAGGGCGATGCGCAGCGGCTGCAGCCCGCTGGTCGAGATTTCGTCGGTTGCCAGTGCGCGCAAACCGTCGCTTGCAAGCCGATCCAGCCGGGTGGTGAGGGTGAAGTCGCGGCGGTACCCGGCGAGCTGCGCGGCCAGACCCAGGCGAACCAAGGGGTCGGCTTCCCGTTTGGCCTCGCCGATGGCGAAGCCAAGATCCGGGTGCTGCGCTAACCAGAGAAGCTGATCCATTTAGCGTGTCACTCCTTTGTTATTGGACGGTTAGAACTGGAAGTAGAGAAACTCGGTAGGCGCCACGGAAAAAGCCACCGCCAGGGCAAAGAAGCCCAGCACGCCAATGGCCATCCCGATGACCGGCGTTGGGCTCCACATGGCAATCGGGAACCAGCGCAGCAGCCAGTTCTCGCGCGGCTGGGCGTCCAGCGCGGTACGAAAGCCTGCCATCCACTGCTGCACGTTGGGCATGATCCAGACGAAGGCAAGCAGTATGGCGACGGTGAGGTAGTCGGACTTGTCGAAGTCGGTGTGCAACTCGCTCAAGCCAACCATCCCCGTCAACATGGCCATCGCCGCCGTCACGCTGTTGGCACGGAAGAACACCATGGCCACGACTACACAGAGAAAGGTCAGCAGCACGGCGCCGGCGTGGTGCCAGAACTTGTCGCTGTCCAAGGGCAGACCATGGCGCGCCTTGTAGGCCCGGAAACCGTGGGCGACGACCAGGTAGAAGCCGTGCAACAGTCCAAACGCCACGAACTGCCAGCCGGCGCCGTGCCACACGCCAGAGATGAACATGGTCAGCACGGTGGGGTAGGCGATCAGCACGACAAAGGTTCCGACACTCATCTTCCCTCGCCGTGGCAACGGCTTGCCGACGGCCATCCGCTTGCGGGTGATTCGCATCACGATGGGGTTATAGATGTAGGCGGTGAGAAAGCGCGTCAGCGTCATATGCCAGCGCGACCAGTAATCGATCACGTTGTGCGCCTTGAACGGGCTGTTGAAGTTCACCGGCAGGCGCAGGCCGAACAGCAAGCCCAGGCCGATCGCCATGTCGCTGTAGCCGGAAAAATCGAAGTAGATCTGCAGCGTATAGCTGAGCGCGCCATACCAGGCGTCGTACAGCGAAGGCACGGTGCCGCTCGCAGCCACCGCGAAGATCGGCGAGGCGTTTTCCCCCAGCGGGTCGGCGAGGATCACTTTCTTGAACAGACCGAGCACGAAGACCGTGAGCCCCAGCGAGATATTGTCGATCCGAGGGCGAAAGGTGCTGCTGTCATTGAACTGCTTGAGCATCTCGCCGTGATGGGTGATGGGACCGGCGATCAACTGTGGGAAAAAACTGATGAACAGGCAGTAGTTGACGAAATCATGCTCGGCGACTTCGCCGTCGTGCGCGTCGACCAGATAGGCGATCTGCTGAAAGGTGAAGAACGAAATCGCCAGCGGCAGGATGATGTCGCCCACCGACCAACCGAGGTCGAAGGCGCTGTCGAGTGTGCCGAAGAGAAAGCCTGTGTATTTGTAATAACCCAGCAAGGCGACGTTAGCGGCAACGCCAAGTATCAGCACAGCCTTCGAGGGCCGTCGCATCAGGTAGCCACCGATCAGGTAGTTGACCACCATGCTGCCCACCAGCAGCGGCACATAGGCGGGGTTCCACCAGCCGTAAAACACCAGCGACGCCAGTGTCAGCCATATGGCGGCAAAGCTTTGTCTGCCGGAGCCCGCGAGAAGGATGAAGCCCAGTAAAACCACCGGAAGAAACCCGGCGATAAATACCATCGAATTGAAGAGCATTGTTCTTATTCCCTATCCCTGAACAAATAACAGCCGTTCTTCGGACCGGTGCACGTTGTGATGACCTATCACCTACCGAACTACGCTCGCTGGTGCGTTTCCGACGTCACTCACACAAGCCTGAAGTGCCTCTTGTTGCGAACAGTTTTCAGCTGCACATAACCAATGCCTGGTCTGTTAACTGTGGCACAGAGTTGTAAGAGAAAGTTGCGCCGCTCATCCCTTTGTCTAAACAGTCCAGACAGGCGGGCAAGCCAGTAAAATCAAGCGAAACGGCCGTTTTAGAGCCGTTGGCGAGAGATCGGGGAAAACGCAAAAAGAAGAGGCGGCAGGTTGCCGCATGCGTCAGGGCACACGCCGGCGCTGCGCGCTTGGATTCGCTTCGCCTCGAGTGGACGCTGAACCTAGGTAATCAGCAATTTCATCAACGCGACCAGCGTCGGAAAGCCACTAAGGATTCGCCTCGAACAAGCCGATATGCAGTTGCACCGAGCGCAAGTCTGTATTCATGCAGCTATTTGAAGCGGAGCGTGAAAAACGCTGCTCTGCGGTTCTTTCGCGGCAAGTGTGCTGGTCGTCGCAGAACCTCCACGTGAGGTTGGACCGGCGTAAAGATCCGGCTGAGTCAGTCGATGACTGATAAGTACTCACATACTCGGATGCCATCCATGCGACTCACGCTAAAAATTAAAGTCCTTCTTCTTGCGCTGGTGCCCGTCACCCTTTTTGCATTGGTCCTAAGCGGCGCCGCGGCAAAAATCCTTCACGGTCTGGCCGACGAAGAGTTGGAAACTACCCGTGAGCGTTTGATCGACGATGCTCGGACTCGGCTCGAGGATTACATGCGAATCGGTGTGAGCAGTGTGGCTCACCTCTACGAGCCGGCCGCGCAAGGTGATTTGGCCAGCCGTGAGGAGGCCATCGCCATCCTCAAGAAGATCAAGTACGGCAAAGACGGTTACTTTTTCGGCCATGACTCCAATGTGGTTCGGCTGTTTCGCGGGGAAAGTCCGGTGGATGTCGGCTCCAATCTGAGCGACCGCCGCGACTCCAACGGCGTCTACATCAACCGTGAATTGGTGGCCGTGGCGAAAAACAACACCTACTTCGTGAATTACTCATCGCCGTTGCCCGGTAACGACAAGGTATCGGTGCCAAAACTTGCCTACAGCTATTACCTGCCGAAGTGGGACTTGGCGCTGGGTACGGCGGTCAATCTCGACAATATCGAATCGGCCCTGGACCGGGTAAGGACGGACATCGACGGCCGGGTCAACTCGATCCTAACCAGCATTCTGGTTATCGCTGGCGTGATGCTGGCAGCGCTGTGCATCGCTGGCGTGGTGATCAGCAATTCCATCGTCAGGCCGATCCAGGTGATTCGCGCTCAGCTCGATGACATCGCCGCTGGCGACGGTGACCTGACTCACCGCCTGCCGGAAGATCGCAGCGACGAACTGGGCCAGCTGGCCGGCTCGTTCAACCGCTTCGTTGGCAAGATCCACACCATGGTCAGCCAGGTTGCCGAGATGACCGGACAACTGACCGGCATGGTCGCCGAGGTCGCATCCCAGGCACAGCGCTCCGAAAAAGCCATGGAAACCCAGCGCCAGGAAACCGATCAGGTTGCCACGGCAATCAATGAGATGTCCGCTGCGGCGCAGGAAGTGGCACACAGCGCGCAAGGGGCCGCTGAAGCTGCTCAACAGACCGATCAGGAAGGTCAGCAGGCAAAAGCCGTAGTCGATTCAAGCATTCGCCAAATCCATTCACTGGTTGAAGAAATCCGCAGCAGCGGCACCTCGCTGGATGCTTTGCAGCAGGATGTGCATGCGATCGTGGGCGTGCTCGACGTGATCCGTTCGATTGCCGAACAGACCAACCTGCTGGCGCTGAACGCCGCCATCGAGGCAGCACGTGCCGGTGAGGCCGGACGTGGCTTCGCTGTCGTCGCCGATGAGGTTCGCGCACTGGCCAGTCGCACCCAGCAGAGCACCCAGGAAATCCAGGGAATGATTGACCGCTTGCAGAGCGGCGCCAAGCAGGCCGTAGCCGCTATGAGCCGTTCCAGCGAAGCGGGTGATGCCAGCAATGCTCAGGCCAATCAGGCCGGCGCTTCGCTGGACGCTATTGCCCAGCTGATCGCCACCATCAACGGTATGAACGCACAGATCGCCAGCGCCGCCGAAGAGCAGACGGCGGTAGCAGAAGAGATCAACCGCAGCGTTCACCAGATCGCCACAGCAGTGGAAAACGTCGCCGAGGAAACCCAGCAGGGTGCCCAGACCGCGCGCAACCTGGCAAATGTGGGTGAACGTCTGGGTGGATTGGTGCGCCAGTTCCGCATCTGACGCGGCCTGATCCGGTCAGATCGGGCTCAGTTCAGCCTTAAAAAACAAAACCCCGCACATGCAGGGTTATCCGTTTAGCGCAGGCTAGCGCTCAAAGAGCCGGTCTTGGCCCATCAGCCAAAGACGTAGCGGCGGCACCCTGCGCATCCATTCCCATGCTCGCGTACGGTGGATCACGCTTCATCGATCCACCGGGTGGCGATCCACCGGGTGGCGCCCCACCGAGCGATGTTACGGTGGATGTAAAAAGCGACATCCACCCTACCGGGTTACAACCCGTTTCACCGCAATGCCAGTCGTCGTCTGCACGCCGTAATAATGGCGCTAATATATTGACCTTCCTGTGCGAAACTTATACAAAGCGGTCCGTTCCGTTCCTGTTTTGTAACACTTAAAGAAGGTTCCCATGAAAGGGTTACGTAGTCTCTTGCTCGATCTGAGCGTACGGCGCAAGTTGCTGACAGGCTTTGGCCTGGTGCTGCTGATCACCTTGATCATCGCCTGGATAAGCTACAACGCGCTGGATTCCGTGTTCGAACGGTTCGCCAAACTCAACCGTGTGGCTGAAATCAAGTCGCTCGTTTCAGATGCCCGACAAGGCGAAAAGAACTTCCTGCTCAGGCGAGATGCGGTCTTCCTGGAGGAGGCAAAAGACGCTGTCAACAAAACCATCGCCGTCGCACAGGATGCCCGTGAGTCCTTCGAAAGCGCAGATAGCATCCAGCTGATGGATCGCATTGAGCAGGATGGTAACGAGTACCAGGCCCGGCTTGCCCTGCTTGCCGATGCCATGCGTCAGCGGCAGAAGGCTGAAGACAACATGGAAGAAGCGGCTCGTGAAGCCCTTGCCGGCTTCAATGCAGCCGAGGCGGAACTGCGTAGGAGGGTGCAGGAGCAGATTGTCGCCACCGGTGACGCCGAAAGCATCCAGACCTTGATCCTATCCAACCAGGCATCCAACCTTGCCAAGCAGTTGTTCGATACCCGCCGGCTGGAAAAGAATTTCGTGAGCGGCGGTAACCCGCGCGACGCAGAGGCCCTGCTGGCCCAGCTGGACGTCTCAGCTCAGGCGGGCCGTGAGTTGAAGGCCAGCTTGCCGGACGGCCGCAGCAGCGAAGCGTTGGCGCAGGCACTCGCCCGTCTGGACCAGTATCGGTCGGAGTTTCTCGACTACCGCAAGGCACAGTCGGATCGCTTTGCCAGTGAGGACGCCCTGACCGAGCGGGCCCGGATGATCGTCGACGTTGCGCAGACGGCTTATGCCAGCCAGCTCGAGGAGCTGCGTACCGAGCAACGCCAGGTTCGGACAGTGCTGATCGTCGCCACGGTGATCGCACTGGTGCTTAGCGTGCTGTGTGCGGCGCTGATTACTCAAATGATCGTCAAGCCCTTGCAGGAGGTTGTTGCAGTGGCACGTCGTGTAGCCGATGGCGACCTGTCTACCAATCTGACGGTCGATCGCCGCGATGAACTTGGCCAGTTGATGCAGGCCATGCAGCAGATGAGCGAGAGCCTGCGCTCTTTGCTGACCCGGCTCTCGGACGGGATTGCGCAACTCGCCACTGCCGCAGAACAGATGTCGGCCGTGACCGAGCAAACCAGTGTCGGTGTAGGTCAGCAGAAGCTTGAAACTGACCAGGTGGCCACGGCGATGAACGAGATGACAGCGACCGTTCAAGATGTGGCTCGTAACGCGGAAACCGCCGCACATTCGGCGTCGTCTGCTGACATACAGGCCCAACAAGGCCGTTCGGTTGTCAGGCAGACCATAGAACATATCGAAGAACTGGCTCGCTCGGTTGGCGAGTCCGCCGAATCCATTGAGCGGTTGAAACACCACAGCGCCGGTATCGGCAATGTGCTCGATGTGATCAAGAGCGTTGCCGATCAAA
>TARA_R110002095_G_scaffold151490_1_pt1 | contig 26029 bp, 26 predicted proteins | sample TARA_R110002095 | Tara Oceans TARA_R110002095 (sample SAMEA4397255) | marine metagenome | biome: Polar Biome; feature: [SRF] surface water layer (ENVO:00010504); material: water (ENVO:00002006), including particulate matter (ENVO:01000060) such as... | depth 5 m | reverse complement strand
CGCCGTTCGACCCTGTTTGAAAACCGGCTGGAGGGGAATTGATGACTCAACCGCTCACATACTTCAAGGAAACTCCGTCCCAGACGGCCGGCCCTTATGTGCATATCGGCCTTACCCCGAACTTCACCGAGATCAAGGGCATCTATGACGAGGATTTGGGACATAATCTGGTCAATGATCTCACGGAGGGGGAGCGCCTTACCGTAACGGGCCGGATATTCGACGGCATGGGAGTCCCTTTGAAAGACGCACTGGTCGAAATATGGCAGGCGGATTCAAAAGGACTGTACAATAGCCCATCCGAATTCCGGGGGCAGGCGGATCCTAATTTTACCGGTTGGGGACGGTGTCCCTCTCATATGGAAAGCGGTGTCTTCACATTCGAAACCATCAAGCCCGGGCCCGTCCCCTTTAAGGATGGTCGCCTGATGGCGCCCCATATCGCATTCTGGATTGTGGCGCGGGGTATTAACCTCGGCCTGCACACCCGCATGTACTTCTCCGATGAGGAAGCAGCAAATGGGGATGATCCGGTTCTCGCCCGTATCGAGCATCGGGATCGGGCTTCCACACTAATTGGCGATCGCAAAGGCAATAAAGTCACGTTCGATATTCATTTGCAGGGTGACAGGGAAACAGTATTTTTTGATCTGTAAGGCAATTAAGGAATGTTAATATTCCAGTCCTTTCACGATGCTGAGCAGGAGAGGCGGATTAATCCATGACAGTTTCAGCTTTCGAGCATCCGTTTCTCGCTGGCATAGCCGGGCGCGACGAGATTACTGATCATCTCGGGGCAGAGGCGGAAATCCGCGCCATGTTGGCCTTTGAAACCGCGCTCGCCCGGGCGACAGCAGACGCTGGATTAATCCCGGATGGATCGGCGTTAGAAATCGAGACGGCCGCGTCCGCCTATCAGCCGGACTGGGCAAGGCTGAGGGAAGGAGTGATGCGCGATGGTGTTGTCGTGCCGGAGCTGGTTTCAGCCCTGAAAGAAACTGTAAATGAGGAAACCCGCCCTGCCGTGCATTACGGCGCCACGAGTCAGGATGTCATTGATACTGCACTCGTACTGCGATTACGCCCCATTCTCGATTTGTTTCGTGCCGACATTGAGGGTCTTCTGGTCCTTCTGCGTGACTTGACTGAAAGATTTGGACAGGATGAAGTAATGGGCCGGACTCGGCTTCAAGATGCCCTGCCTATTCTATTTCATCATCGTCTTGGAAACTGGCGCTCTCCCCTCTCAGGGTTGCTCAGGGATCTGGAAGGGGTGGAAAAATTACTCCTAAAGATACAGTTTGGCGGCGCCGTCGGCACACTGGACAGATTTGACGGTAAAGGAAAAATTATCCGGGCAAAATTGGCTCAACAACTCTCGCTTGCGGATACCGAATGTTGGCATACAGACCGCCGCTCCCTAGGCGCATTCGCAAGTTGGATGTCATCGGTAACTGCGGCGCTTAGCAAGATCGGAACAGACATAGCTCTCATGAAGCAAAACGGGCTGGATGAAATACGGTTATCCTCAGCGGGCGGCTCATCGGCCATGGCGCATAAAAAGAACCCTGTGCAGGCAGAATATCTGATGAGCTTTGCGCGTTTTACCGCTGGTCAGGCCGGAATATTCTCTCAATCGGCGGTTCATGAATTTGAGCGATCCGGTAGCAGCCTTACTCTGGAATGGTTGGTTTTGCCTCAGATGATTCAGGCTACCGGCGCAAGCCTGTCTCACGGCAAGGCATTGTTGGGCAGCATAACAGGGGTGGGCGCTCGCTGAACGGTTTCTATGGCATCTACCCATAGCAAGATTCCGGTTGCGTACTTTCTGATCACACTTTTTCTGACGTGGCTTCCATACTGACTCTAGATTTCCGGTTCCAAATTTTGTCGAAAGGCGTTGGGGGACAATCCCATGTTTTTACGGAACAGGCGGGAAAAGTGAGCTGGGTCCGCAAATCCCAGGGAATAGGCGACTTCCGAAACAGTCATTCTTGTATAGGCGAGGGAACGCCTCGCCTCCAGCATGAGCCGCTCCTGGATGAGATCTGACGTTGTTCGACCTGTTACCTGCCGACAAAGACGATTTAAGTGCTGGGTTGTGATCCCGATGGCTGCCGCGTACCCGCCTGCGTTATGACACTCGACAAACCGTTCTTCCAGAAGCGCCAGAAACGTTTGCAAATGTGTTTTTTCTGTCGATCCCTTTTTCTGAAGTTCAAAGCGGTTTTGCTCAAGTGCTCGCGCAAAGTCAATAGCCAGGATTCCGACAAGATGCGTCAGATATCCCCGTCGGCTTTTCCTTGGATGACTATGCTCCCTGTCGATCCGCATAATAGAGGCAGTAATTTCCGGCGTAGCTAAAACCACTGCGGGAGTTGAAAGCTCCTCACCAAGATCTGGGGTCGATTTCAATACCTCATCCAGTACTTGTTGTGGCACAGTGATGACCCACCCTTGTGTCTCCCGTTGAAACTGGAACCCGTGTACTGTCAGAAGCGGTATTGTGATTGCTACTGGCGGGGTCAGCTCATAAGTCTGTCCATCCATCGCAATTGAACCGCCGCCGCTTTCAAGAAGAAAGAACTGGTGCAGTTGGTGATGTCGATGCGGGGCTATCTTCCAGTCCAGCTGCCGGGATCTGGAGGCGATGGACTCACAATGCAGTGTATCGGGAAAGTGCGCAGGTCCCACTTCCCCGTAAAGCGCATAGTTGGGAATATCCGGCTTCTGCGCTCTATGTTCGATTTGTCCAATTATTTTTATGATCCGTCCATTCCAGATACGCTGAATTGTTATAAATTTTAATATATCAGAGACAGGGTCGTGTTTCAAAGCGACAAGAGGGGAGAATAACTTGCGAACCCAGGTGGCTATTATCGGCGGCGGCCCGGCCGGTCTGCTGCTTTCCCAGATTCTCGATTTAAAAGGAATTCGTTCCGTAATACTGGAACGCAAAAGCCGGGAGTATGTACTTGGACGGATCCGTGCCGGTGTACTGGAGCAGGGGCTCGCCGATATGTTGCGCGCAGCCGGGGTAGGAGATCGCATGGACAGGGAAGGCCAAATCCATGAAGGAACGGACATCGCCTTTGCCGGAAAACGCCATCGCATTGACTTTGCCGGACTTACGGGGGGGAAAACTGTCATGGTGTACGGCCAGACGGAAGTAACCCATGATTTATACGATGCCCGGGATGCTCTAGGCGGTTCCATTATCGACGAGGCAAAAAATTTAGAAATAAAAGGAATTGATACACATACTCCCTCCGTCGTTTATGAAAAGGACGGTCAGATACATACTCTACATTGCGACTTTATCGCGGGTTGCGACGGTTCTCATGGGGTATGCCGCACAAGTATCCCAGCTGACATCCGGCGTGAATATGAAAAGGTTTATCCTTTTGGTTGGCTAGGTGTTCTTTCTGAGACCCCTCCGGTCTCACGGGAGCTTATCTACAATCATCACCCGGAAGGTTTCGCTCTTTGTTCCATGCGCAGCAATAGCCTCAGCCGTTATTATGTCCAAGTGCCACGGGAGGAGAAGATTGACGACTGGGGTGATGAACGGTTTTGGGAAATGCTGAAACGTCGCCTTCCGGAAGAAATTTCTGCGTCACTCGTCACAGGTCCGTCCATTGAAAAAAGCATCGCACCGCTGCGTTCCTTTGTATCCGAACCGCTTTCTTACGGACGGCTGTTTGTGGCAGGGGATGCGGGGCATATCGTCCCGCCAACCGGCGCCAAAGGCCTTAATCTCGCCGCATCGGATGTTCATTATCTGTCAGACGCATTGATCAGCTACTATCGGACGAATGATGAAGACCTGTTGCGCCGTTATTCAGAAACGGCTTTAAAGCGTGTCTGGAAGGCGACCCGTTTTTCATGGTGGATGACCACATTACTTCATCACTTTCCGGAGAACGAAGGCTTTGGTGATCGAATCCAGCAAACCGAGCTGGAATATCTATTCTCGTCTAAAGCTGCACAAACGGTCCTAGCCGAAAATTATGTGGGACTTCCCTACGAACCTTCCTGATGACCATTTTCTCTTCGGCCAGCTTTCAAGAACGACAAAAAAGGTAGTTGCCAAGGTAAATAAGATCGGTCGCAAAGTCCGCCGGATGGACGTAGAGTAGTGTCATCCAATGGTTGGGATGGATTTTGGTCAGATGCAAGAGTGGATGGAAATGACGTTACTGAACGAAACACATGACCCAAATAGTATGAGTTGGGTTGAGTCTGCAAATGAACAGGGGAATCCCTTTCCGCTTCAGAACCTGCCATATGCGGTGTTTCGTAGGAAAGGGTCAGATGAACCGTTTCGTGTCGGTGTGGGGATTGGCGACAAAATTCTGGACCTGACAACGTTGGGCCAATCGGGAGTCGCGCGGCCCACTCAACTGGATATTCCGGAGAGTTTGTACGCATCCACTCTCAACCGCTTCATGGCGGAAGGAAACATCATCTGGACCCGTACCCGAAAAATATTGTTTGAGGTTTTAAGGCAAGGGAGCCCTTATGAGGGTAAAGTTCCGGATTGCCTGATAGATCAGTCAAAAGCGGAGTATGGGCTTCCGGCGACGATAATGGATTATACGGACTTCTATGCGTCGATTGACCATGCGACGAATATTGGAAAGCTGTTCCGGCCGGATAATCCATTAATGCCGAACTATGAATGGGTGCCGATTGCGTATCATGGCCGTTCGTCCTCGATTGTCGTTTCGGGGGAGCCGATTGTTAGGCCGAACGGCCAAATCCGACCTTCCGTTGATACCCCACCATACGTATCAGCGTGTAAAAAGCTGGATTATGAAATGGAGGTAGGACTTTTTGTCGGGGCCGGCAATCAACGGAATGTTCCAATTCCCATTGATGAGGCGGAACGTCATCTCTTCGGCATTTGCCTTCTTAATGACTGGTCGGCGAGAGACATTCAGGCATGGGAATATCAACCGCTCGGGCCGTTTCTCGGCAAGAACTTCGCAACGACACTCTCTCCCTGGATTGTGACCATGGAGGCGCTCGCTCCGTTTCGTACTTCTGAGAAGCGGGCAGGGGACAGAACCCTCCTTCCTTACCTTAATTCGGAAAAAGAAGGGGCAAATCTCGGCATTGATATGTATCTGGATGTTTCCATCCAGTCACCGAAAATGAAAGAAGAGGGCCTTCCGCCCAAATGCCTTGGCCTGAGTAACTTCAAATATTCATACTGGACGCCGGCACAGATGGTCGCTCATCATACGGTGAATGGATGCAATCTGCGGGCAGGGGACCTGTTCGGAAGTGGCACCATGTCGGGCCCGGGAGCAGATCAAACCGGTGCTCTGATAGAATTGACGCAAGGCGGCAAGCTCCCTATCCAGATTTCAAACACAGAAAACAGAAGTTTCCTGGAAGATGGGGATACGGTCTTCATGACGGCCTGGTGCGAAAGGGACGGATATCGGGCAATCGGGTTCGGGGGGTGCAACGGGACAATAATGTCCGCAGCTGACCAGGTAGACAGAAAATATGAAGGATAACTTGAAAGCTGCAATTATTGACGAAGATGAGGACGGGCGTTCAACTAGCACCGAACGGGTCTCGTGGCCTGCTTTCACTGGGCATGGAGGAGGCGTTGCTGAAGGTTGGAACTGAAACCACGGGTAAGACAATTTACCTTGGGGTGCTGCCGAAACTCGCGATTTCAGGCTCCTTGGAGAAGAAAATCAGTCTGGGCCCCATATCCGCTCAGCCGAAATAAGGCTGGAGGCGTTGCCTGAGGTTCAATCTCTCTTCCTTTATTGATGCCTAGTCATTTTGCACTGGAAATGCCATTCACTTGGTTGAGCGTGCGGACCGACTTCTCAAGGATCCAGCCGCGGATGGTTTTGTTAAAATTCAGAAAATGTGACGACGTCAGGTGGTTCTGAAAGGAATGCTGGTCAGAATATAATTCATACAGCGTAAATTGCGTTGGGTCGTCCGGATCGCAACAGACATCAAATTGATGACAGTCCGCTTCTTTGGTCAAGGAATCCTGCGCTTGTTTGACAAGGGCATTCTGGAAAGGTGTAACGAACTCTTCCTTCGCTTTAAAATCCACAAGAACGACAAACATTTTTATTGCTCCGGGTTGGGTAGAAAAGACTTGCCAGTGCCGTAGCCCTTTCTAAACTTACTGATCGCCTCATCCATCTGCTTTTTAGTCAGGATAGTTGGCCCCCCCACGGCTAATGTCCGACAAAAAACGTCGCACAATGTTTCCACTTCCTGTGCCATAGAAAGTGCCTGCTTTAGCGTGCCACCCAGGGCGATTTGTCCATGATTTGCCAGCAAGCAGGCTTTTCGGTCCTCAAGGGCAATTAGCGTGACATCCGACAACTCCTGTGTTGCAAAGGTCCGATAAGGAGCACAGCGGACTGAATCTCCCCCCGCGACGCCGATCATATAATGAAAGGCAGGCAGATCGCGATTAAGACAGGCAACAGTCATAACGGCCTTGCCATGTGTATGAACAACGGCGTTGACGTCCCGCCGGGTTTTGAGGATGTCCTCATGAAACCGCCATTCGCTTGAGGGTTTGCGGAGCCCGTTGGGACTCTCATAGTCGCCTGCGAACTTTTTGAAAACAATATCTTCCGGGGTCATGTCGTCGTAGGCCATGCCGGACGGCGTAATCAGATACCCGTTCCCTTCGCGGATAGATGCATTTCCTGACGTACCCTGATTTATGCCCAGCGCATTCATTTGCCGAACCGTCTTTATTAACTCCCGTCGAGCGTCAAGATCGTTCATGACCGTATTATTTCCATGGAATTAATTTGCACTGATGCTTTAAGAAAGAAATCCCGGGCGCCGAAGTTGCCGGATTTGAGAGCGAGTGCCATTGGCTGCCCTGAGCGGCTCAGTGTCCAAGGGACGCCGGGGTCAATTTGTGGACCTATTTCAAGGACCTGTATCGCGAGAGCATGGATTACCGCGCCGGACGTCTCTCCGCCAGCAACAATAAACCGGGTGAAGCCGGAGGCCTGAAGGGCAGAGGCTAATTGACCCAGAGTACCCTCAATGAGAGTACCGACCGCAACCCGATTTTTCTCATCTTGAAGTGCTATAACTTCTGTCGGAGATGCAGAGGTGTAGATCAGGATCGGCCCGTCTTCCCGCGTATTCTTGCTCACCCATTCCAATGTTTGACGGAGGACCGGTTTATCGTCGAGTATATCCTGAGGATTGATCTTCAAGGTCGGCATCCGGGACTTGGCATAGTCTATTTGCTCTAACGTCGCCTCCGAGCAACTCCCGGACAAGATGACGGTTCGTCCTTTCGGCGCATCGAAAGGACTATTCAGGTTGGGGGAGCCCAGAAGTCCTTTTTCCCGAAAGTTGTCCGGCAGTCCCATGGCGACAGCGGATCCTCCCGTGATCAGTTTCAGATCCTTGCAGGCTGAGCCGATGGATTTCAAATGGTCGTTGTTCAAGCCGTCCATAACGAAAATGGTTGTGTTGTCCGGATTGTGTTGATCAAATATTTTCCGGATTTCCTTATTTCCGAGATCGACGCTTTCAAAGTAAATATTCGAAATATGGTTGTCGCTCTGTCGGGACAATACCCGATTGAGGTTGGAGTCAGTCATGGGTGTAAGCGGGTGATTTCTGAGTGAAGACTCCGACAACAATGTATCATTAACAAATAAATGACCCTTATAAACTGTCCTTCCATTTTCGGGAAACGAAGGGCAGGCGATGGTATAGGGGCAGTCAAGATAATCCATCAACGCGTCGGTAACCGGACCGATATTCCCGTCATCTGTTGAATCAAATGTTGAACAGTATTTGAAGAAAATCTGTTTTGCTCCGCCGTTCAGCAACCACTCGCATGCTGCCAGAGATTGTTGAACCGCTTCCGCGGCGGGAATGGTTCTCGATTTGAGTGCAATCACAATTGCATCCGCGTCAGGTTTCGGTGTTGTTTCGTCCGGTATCCCGATAATCTGAACCGTCTTCATCCCTTCGCGCATCAAGATCATGGCAAGGTCAGTTGCCCCCGTCAGATCATCTGCAATACATCCAAGTACGATAGTCATTGATTTGTCCTCGGTCTCTCAGGAGTTTATTTGACGAATGATTTCCTGGGTTACCGCCCTCGTTCCCATGTCACCGCCAAATTCAGCCGGCCGTATGGCATTTTGAAAAAATCCCGAATGTATGGCGTCGGTAATGACATCTGCCGCATCCGACAAGGCTTGGATTCCTGCTTTATCCGCAAGATAATCCAGCATTAATGAACCGCTGAGAATGGCCGCCAGCGGGTTGGCTTTATCCAGGCCCATAATATCGGGTGCTGTTCCGTGCGCCGGTTGGAAAAGACCATGATTGTCTCCAATTTCTCCGCAGGCTGCCATTCCCATCCCCCCGACAAGGCCGCCTGCGAGATCTGACAAAATATCTCCAAACATGTTCTCCATCACCAGGATATCAAAATCCCAGGGTTTTCTGATTAGGTCCAGCGCTTGCGCATCGACATAGTTATATCCCTTTTCAATATCGGGAAATGCGCGGCTCCTTTCGTCAAAGATTTTTCGAAAAAAGGCCATAGATTTGAAAACATTGGCTTTATCGACGCATGTGACAATGCCTCTGGATCCTTTTTCCTTACGTTTTCGGGCCATGTTAAAGGCAAAATCATGTAATTTTTCGGTCGTCTTGCGCGTAATTCTAAGTGTGTCTTGCACTTCATCATCGGTTTCCACGGGACATCTGTCGTGAACGGCTGCCGAATAAAAAAGCCCTTCGGTCGACTCCCTGAGGATAATCATGTCGATTGCCGCGGCTCGGTCATCCGATAATTTTTGCGGGATATTTGGGTAGGCCTTTATCGGGCGAATGCCTGCATAGAGTTGAAAGCGATCCCGCAAGCGCAGGTGAGGGGAGATTTCCGTACCATTCTCATATCGAACGGATGGGAGGCCGATTGCGCCCAGAAATATTGCGTCCGCCGCACCAGCCATTTCCTCTCCTTCAGCCTCAATATCAAGTCCTGTCTCTTGGTAGTAGCCGGCACCTGCCAGAATTTGCCGATAGCGAAGAGAAAAACCGCCTACTCGGCTTTGGGCTGCATCAATTACGGCTAAAGTTGCGTCCGTAACATCTATCCCGATCCCATCCCCCTTGATGGTTGCGATTTGAAAAGACGGAATGGCCATAATTGATAATCCTGCAATGATTCACTTAACGGACGAGTTCGCAAGTTATGCGATTTGGTGGGTTGAGAAATAGTTGATGGAGCTTATCACAGCCAACCAACAAGGTTACGTCTTTTGAAAATCTCATTTCCTGTGATGGTGGAATTATCCCGCATCAATCACCCTGACTAACATTTTGTTTTTTTACGACTTATTTGGTTCAAACAGTAGGGATCCTAATGACCCGACGCATGTATTTAATATGGTATTATCAAATATGTCAATGTATACATAAAAAAATACATTGACATATTAATTACCGAATATACTGTACTGATGAAACTGGAGCACGGCAGGTTCTCTGGCCTGGCTGTTTTGATAAACGACGGTAAAAAATCACCGTAACAAGGGAGATATATTATGTTAAAAAATGTCAGTAGATTCACAACAGGGGCGTTGGTAGCTGTAACGGTGTTGTCTGGCGCCCTGTTGTTTTCCAACAACGTGTCTGCCGAAAAAGTACTGCGTTTCAGCCATACGGATAACCCTGGCGGGTCGCGCCAGGCCGCCGCAGAGGTATTTGCAAAGAAAGTGGAGGAATATACGGAAGGCCGGTACAAAATCCGGATTTACCCTGCCGGGCAGCTGGCAAATGATCCCAAAGCCATTGAGCAGCTCCAACTGGGCGGTGTCGATTTCACGGTCTCTGCCACAGGAAGTTATGCAACGCATCTGCCCAGCCTGAACCTTACAGCCATGCCGTTTCTTGTTGATACATACGAGCAGGGTTGGGAATTTTACGATAATTCGGAGTGGCTCAAGAACGAATTCTCCAAGCTCCCCTCAAAGGGTTTTCGTGTTTTGTCTACATGGGAAGCAGGTTTCAGAAGCTTCACGACTCGCATGGAGTTGAAATCACCCGCGGATGCAAAAGGGCGCAAAATGCGTGTTTATCCGAATGACATGATCCGCTGGACCATGGAAGCGATTGGGTTTCAGACAGTCGTAATGCCGATTACCGATGTTTACCTATCTATTCAGCAGGGCGTTGTGGATGGCCAGGAAAACCCGGTTGATACCATTAAGTCTTTGCGGTTCTATGAAGTTGCTCCGTATATTACATTGACGCGTCACGTTTACAGCCCACTTCCTCTGACCGTTTCCGAGAACACATGGCAGTCCTTTTCGGATACTGACAAGGCTGCCGTAAAAAAAGCTGCCGACGAGGCCGCCACTTTCAGCCGCAATCTGGTCAGGGATTCCGTCAACAGCCAGCTTGATGAAATGAAGGCTGCCGGGGCGAAAATAAGCACGCCTGAAATTGGACCGTTCAGAGACGCTGTTGCCTCTGTCTATGAAAAAGCAAAAGGCATCTATGGTGAAGACGTCGCAAAAGTTTTGGCGGATGCGGCCGATATTCGCAAACGGCTCCCAGCTAAATAAGCACGAATGAAATCAAACAGGCCCGCGTTAAATTGCGGGCCTGCCTCATTTCATCGTCATTAAAGGGGAGTGCAAATCGATGGACTACCGCAATCGCTATCCCGCTTTCATAAAAATGTTAAGCCGCTTGATTGATCTGTTTCTGGTATGTGGGGGCATCTGTGTCCTGACATTAATCTTCGCCAATGCGGTGCTGCGGGGTGCTGCGGGCTTCGATCTTGCCTGGTCCCTGGAAGTAACCGCGTTTTTATTGCTCTGGTTGACGTTTTTAGGATGTGCAGCGGCGGCGGCCCGAGGCGCACATATGCGCGTAACCGAAGTCGTCTCCTATCTTGTTCCAGACAGGCTGAAACCGGTTCTGGAGTTCATTATAAGCATTTCGATTGCCGTATTGTTGATATCGCTGATATTTCAGGGCTTTCAGATTGCTCAACACACATGGGCACAGAGAACGACCGTTCTGTACTGGCCTGTCGGACTTTTATATGCCTCCCTTCCTGTCGGTATGGCCCTGACATTCATCTTTCATCTGGCGAACACGATTTTTGACGTTCGGGATGGTTTCAACCCACCCGGAGATCCTTTCCGGAAATCTGATGATCCGGCATGGAAGGATTTCGAATGATTTTGCTTTTTATCTGCGCCGTTTTTCTCTTCACCATAATGATCGGTGTCCCGCTTGTCTGGGCAATATTGATAACGGCAATTCTTCCCATATTCGTGTTTGATTTAGGGTATCCCTTGCAAGCCGTTTACCTGAACCTGATTGGGGGCGTGGAGCCCAATCATTTCATTGCTATTCCCCTGTTTATTGTTGCAGGCGAATTGATGGGACGCGGAGGTGTGGGTCAGCGCATCATCAATTTTGCAAAAGCCGCGTTCGGGTTTCTTCCCGGCGGGCTGGGCTGCGTGGTTGTTGGTGCTTCTATGTTGTTTGGAGGTATCTCCGGCTCAGCCATCGCCGACTCGGCGGCAATCGGATCGGTCATGATCCCCAACATGGCAAAGCAGGGCTATTCGAAGGGATTTGCCGGTGGTCTGGTCGCCGCAGCGGGCACAATTGGTATTATTATTCCACCTTCTATACCCATGTTGATCTATGGATTTGTCGGCAATGTCTCTGTCGCCGATTTGTTCCTTGCGGGGGTCGTGCCCGGCCTTATCTTTGGTCTCCTCTTCATGGCCGTCTGTTATTACGTCGGTAAAAAGACAAAATGCGATCCCGGCGGCGCGACATCATCTCCTAAAGAACTATGGGATGCATTTGTCGCGTCGGCGCCCGCGCTCTTTATGCCCGTCCTTATCCTTGGGGGGATTTTCGGCGGTATTGTCACGCCAACAGAGGCCGCTGCGGTTGCCGTGGTATACGGCTTCTTTGTTACTGTAATCATATATCGCGATTTCAAGCTGAGCCAGCTTCCCGCGCTGTTTGTCGATTCATTCGTGACAAGCGCGATTGTCATGGTGGTGATCGGGGCGACTAGTGTGCTGGGATGGTTGATTACTTTGGAACAGCTTCCCCAGATTCTTGTTGAGTTTGTCCAGAGTGTCTCTTCTGACCAGATCACCTTCTTGCTATTGGTGAATTTGGTGATGCTCATCCTCGGGCTCGTTCTGGACCCCGTTCCGGCGATCCTGTTGACGGCACCGCTCTTTATTCCCACAGCAATGACCTTCGGTGTTGATCCCGTTCATCTGGGGGTTATCATGACATGTAATGTTGCTGTAGGCCTGTTCACACCGCCGGTTGGGGCAACCCTCTATGTTGCCTCCCGCATTGCCAATGTAGGGGTTCTTACAATCGCCCGTGCGATGGCGCCGCTTTATCTGGCCGCATTGACGGCGCTGCTGCTGGTGACGTATTTCCCGGCAATTTCCATGACATTGGTCCATCTTTTCAGATAAGAAGAACGTCATGATTAGCTTAAATGAAATAGAACGTGTCGGCAGTGGATTGAACCGCCCGGAATGCGTGCTGACAACCGCAAATGGCCGGATTTATACGGCTGATTGGCGCGGCGGTGTTGCCGTCACAGAAAGAGATGGATCAAGCTGGTGCCTGCTTTCAGATGAACCGGGTCTTGACATCCGCCCCAACGGGATTTGTCTGATGCCCGACCGGGGCTTCCTGATTGCTCATCTTGGCGATACGGACGGAGGGATTTATCACATAGCCGAAGACGGTCGGACGACTGCGTATTGTACAGAAGTGGACGGTGTTTCTCTACCACCCAGCAATTACGTGCATTTGGACCAAAAAGGCAGAATATGGGTGACTGTCAGTACCCGCCATATCCCGCGGTCATTGGGATATAGCCGGTCGGCGAGGGACGGCTTTGTTGTGTTGATTGACGATGGTCAGGCGCGCATAGTTGCAGATCACCTTGGCTACACAAATGAATGCCTGGTTCATCCTGACGGAACCAGATTGTTTGTAAATGAAACCTTTGCCCGTCAATTGGTCAGCTTTGATATTGCCGAAAATGGTGATCTGTTCAACAAGACCGTTGTTATGGAATTTGGTCATGGAACTTATCCGGACGGCATGACATTCGATGAAATAGGTGGGATCTGGATCACGTCTATTGTGAGCAACCGTGTTATCCGTATTGCGCCTGATGGCAAGAGTGAGGTCTTTCTGGAAGATTGTCATCACGAGCATCTTGACTGGGTGGAAGAGGCCTTTCAGACCGGGCAGATGGGGCGACCGCATCTTGACAATGCCCGAAGCCAAAAACTTAAAAATATTTCAAGTCTGGCCTTTGGGGGTCCAGATTTGTCGACAGGATATCTGGGATGCCTGCTCGATGATTGTATCTATACGTTCGAGTCACCGGTTAAAGGGCACGCGCCGGTTCACTGGAATTTTGAGGGGCCGCGACGCCATGGATAAAATTAAAGTTGCTGCCGTCGGAACGGGGTACTTCAGTCGATTTCAATATTCCGCCTGGGATCGAATTCCGGAAGTGCACCTCGTCGGGATCTGTAATCGCACGCGATCTACAGCGGAGGAGCTGGCGGACCAGTATCGCATCAACACTGTCTATACGGACTTTCGGCAGATGCTGGAAATGGAGAAACCGGATCTGGTCGATATCATAACGCCGCCGGTGACCCATGTGGATTATGTGACAACGGCCGTAGAGCTTGGTATTCCTGCCATATGCCAGAAACCGTTTACGTCTTCTGTCTCCGACGCGCGAAAACTTGTTGCCATTATTGAGGACAAGGGCGGTAAAGTTATTGTGCATGAGAATTTCCGTTTCCAGCCCTGGTATCGAAAGATCAGGGAAATACTGGATGAGGGATGGTTCGGACAGCTTTATGAGATTTCATTCGCATTGCGGCCCGGAGATGGCCAGGGAACAGCCGCCTATATGGAACGACAGCCGTATTTTCAGGAAATGGAACGCTTTTTGGTGCATGAAACAGCGGTTCATCTGATAGATGTGTTCCGATATTTATTTGGGGAAATCGGAGCTGTCTACGCCGATCTGCGCAGAGTGAATCCGGTCATCAAAGGAGAGGATGCCGGATTTCTTCTTTTCGATTTTCTAAACGGCGCCAAAGGCCTGTTTGATGGCAATCGCCTGAGTGACCATTGTGCGGATAACCGTCGACTGACCATGGGCGAGATGCGGATAGAAGGAGAAAGGGGCACTCTGACTCTGGACGGAAATGGCGGGTTGCGCTGGCGGGAGCATAGCCAGAATGAGTTCAAGGAGATTTCCTACGATTGGATTGACCGTGATTTTGGAGGAGATTGCGTGTATTCATTGCAGCGGCATGTGGTCGATCATCTTCTTTATGGAAAAGAGCTGATGAACACAGCTAAAGAATATCTTGCAAATGTGGAAATTGCAGAAGCATCTTATGTTTCAAATGAAAAAGCTGTCAAAATAACTCTGCGATGAGCAACCTTCGGGTTACTATTGCGAGATCCGGTGAGACAGATAATAGATAGTTGGGAGTGGTAACGATTGTGGCTGTGAAAGAAATGAAAGGTACAAGCAAGTCGCCCAAGATATCTATTGCAGAGCAAGCCTATGCGGAACTTAAACGCCTGATTCTGGAAAACGAACTTCCGGCTGGACACCAGTTGATGGAAGGTGAAATTGCAGAGTTGCTTGATATAAGCAGAACACCTGCGCGTGAAGCCATGATGAAACTGGAAGCAGAAGGGCTGGTGGAAATCCGTCCTCGTCATGGAATGAAAGTGAAGCCGATTTCCGTGTCTGACATGCGGGAAATTTATGCCTTGCTGACGGGCCTGGAATCTACCGCCGCATGGCAGGCCGCGTCGCTGGACCATGATGATGCTGAAATCCAAAAGTTGCGGGACAGTGTTGAGAAGATGGACAAGGCGCTGAAGGCGCAGGATTTACAAGGTTGGGCCGACGCCGACGAGTCCTTTCATCGTCAACTGGTTGCCATGAGCGGTAATAAACGATTGATAGAGCTTGTGGATCGATTTATCGATCAGTCTCACAGAGTACGTATGCTCACGCTCAGTTTTAGGCCTCCACCTCTGCAGTCGAACGAAGACCATGCCAACGTCGTTGACGCGATTTTGAAAAAACAGCCAGATGAAGCGCGTAGACTTCACCGAATTCACCGTGAAAATGCCGGGAGGTTATTGGTGGAGCTTTTGGAAAAGCATGGCCTTACTCAGCTGTAACCAAGCTATGGTCAAGTATTGAAAAGAAGGACTGATTGTAGGACCAATGAAAACTGACGCCGAAGAACAAGTGGCAGAAAAAGACGCGCCTTTACAGGATGATATCCGGTTGTTAGGACGCCTGCTTGGCGATACAATTCTGGAGCAGGAAGGAGAGGCCATTTTTGGTCTGGTTGAGGCCATCCGGCGTTCGTCCATACAGTTTCAGCAGGGTAATTCCGTTGCAGACCGCGAAGAACTTGAAAGCATCCTCAATAAACTTTCGACGGAGCAGGCGGTTTTGGTCCTCCGTGCTTATAGTTATTTTCTTCAGCTTGCGAACATCGCCGAAGATCAGCACCATCTCCGGCGAAACCGATTTCATGAAATCGCCGGCTCACTGCCGCGCCCGGGGACCATGTCACACGCGTTGACAAAGGCAAAGCATGAAGGCGTGACCGCAGAGCAGCTCGACCATTTCTTTAAAACAGCTCTAGTCAGTCCTGTCCTGACGGCGCATCCGACGGAAGTCCGGCGCAAGAGCACAATGCGGCGGGAAATGTCGATCGCAGAATTGTTGGAAAAACGGGAGCGCGTCGATTGGACAAAGAAGGAAACTGACCTGATCGACAAAGCCCTTCGCAGGGAGGTTCTGACGATCTGGCAAACCGATATTCTGCGCCGGACAAAATTACAGATTTCGGACGAAATACAAAATGGCTTGTCGTACTATGACCAGACTTTTTTCGCCGAACTTCCAAGATTTTATGTCGACCTGGAAGAGGAGTTAGAGCAGCAACAGCTGAACCCGAAACCTGTTGAAATTCCTTCGTTTTTACGGATGGGCAGCTGGGTTGGCGGTGATCGGGACGGGAATCCGTTTGTAACGGCGGATGTGCTTCGCCAGACGCTTCGGCGGCAGAATGCATATGCGCTTAATTTCTATCTCGAGGAAACGCATCAGCTTGGAAGCGAATTGTCGATTTCAACGAATATCGTTGAAATGTCACCAGACTTACTGGCGCTTGCCGACAAATCGCCTGATCATTCGCCGCACCGGCAAGGGGAACCCTATCGGCGGGCGATATCGGGTATTTATGCGCGACTTGTCGCAACTCTGACAGAATTTGGATCGGCTGCACCTGCACGTCCACCACTCGGGCTTGCGCACGCCTATGCAAATGCGGATGAATATCTGGCCGATCTCGATGTCATACATGCCTCGCTCATGGAACATGAATCGCAGTTGATTGCCGAGGGTAGACTCAAGCGGCTACGGCGGGCTGTCCGCTGTTTCGGTTTTCATTTGGCGACGTTGGATTTGCGGCAGAACTCGGATGTGCATGCTCGCTCAATCGCCGAGCTGTTGAGTGCGGTCGATCAGGATATCCAGTATGAAAATTTGGCGGAAGCGGAGCGGGTGGCGCTTCTCACCTCCGAATTACGTTCTGGCCGGCCTTTGCTCAGGCCCTACTGGACCTATTCGGAGGAAACGTCGTCCGAGATAGAAATCCTGAGGCTGGTGACTATGGCGCACCAACAATATGGCGAAGATGCCATAATGACGGCTATTATCTCGAATACGCAAAGCGTCTCGGACCTTCTGGAACTCGCGGTACTTCTCAAACAAGTCGGGCTTGTCTCTCCCGAAGGTCAAAGCAAGATCAACATAGTTCCCCTGTTTGAAACGATTGAGGACCTACGCAACTGCATTGGGATTATGGATGAATTGCTTTCGATTCCGGAATATCGACGATTAGTCGATGCGCGCGGCGGCGTACAGGAAGTGATGCTGGGCTATTCCGACAGTAACAAGGATGGTGGGTTCGTCACATCGGGATGGGAACTTTATAAAGCAGAAACGGCCCTTATTGAGCTCTTCGAGCGACACGGCGTTGGATTGCGCCTGTTTCATGGCAGGGGTGGGACAGTCGGGCGCGGCGGGGGACCGAGCTATGAGGCCGTTCTCGCTCAGCCAAAGGGAGCGGTGCAGGGGCAGATCCGGGTTACGGAACAGGGAGAGACCATCTCCTTCAAATATTCGAAACCGGAGCTCGGTCGCCGTAATCTCGAAAGCCTGGCGGCGGCGACGTTTGAGGCGTCGCTACTTGGCGACGACCGGAAGCCCATTCCGTCGCATTACATTGAAACGATGGACGCCTTGTCGGAAGAGGCTTTCAAGGCCTATCGAAATCTGGTCTATGAGACGGAGGGTTTCGAAGATTACTTCTGGGACTCGACGGTTATCAATGAAATTGCCACGCTGAATATTGGCTCGCGTCCGGCGTCGCGCAAAAAAACGCGTCGGGTGCAGGATCTGAGGGCAATTCCCTGGGTGTTCAGCTGGGCACAATGCCGGTTGATGCTACCGGGCTGGTACGGGTTTGGAACATCCGTCAAGAACTGGCTTGAGACGCATCCAGATAAGGGCCTGACTATCTTGAGGGATATGTATGTAAATTGGCCTTTTTTTCATACACAATTGTCGAACATGGACATGGTGCTGGCGAAAAGCAACATTGCGATAGCCTCAAGATATGCGGACCTCGTGCCGGACGTTAAGTTAAGAGAGGCCATCTTCGGACGGATAAAGGCCGAGTGGCAGAGTTCAATTGATGCTCTTCTCAGCATTGCCGATCACGATCAGCTATTGCAGGAAAATCCTTTGCTGGATCGGTCAATCCATAACCGTTATGCCTATCTGGATCCGTTAAACCATATTCAAGTGGAACTTCTGAAACTAAGTCGCAGCAATGCTGATAATCCAAGGCTGTTACGCGGTATCCATATCGCCATCAACGGGATAGCCGCTGGCTTACGCAACAGTGGATAAGGAGAAATTAAAGACGCGAAGGGCTGTTGTTTAAGTTGCCTTTGCAATGAAATTAGGCGTTGCCGGATGGTCAATTATGCGGCAATGCTTGCCATTGTGCGAAAAACACTAAAAAATACAAATTCGAGAGTGTCGTTTTCAATAAGTTTAAGGCATACCGGCTTTCGTCAATATATGAATTTTGCCGGTCGTCGGGTTGTTGTGGTGGCATCTTTTGTAAAATAAAAATATCTGGGGAACAGAAAGATGAATACCGCTTTTCAGGAATTGCTTGAAATTCGAAATCGTGCCGACATGCCGACGGTGAAGATAACCGGGAGTGATCCGGTATATTCCTCCCGGTTCAAGATCGCGGAAACGGGGGCAGCAGTGCTGGCTGCGACGGGTGTGGCGATTTCCGATATCTGGGAGATGAAAACCGGCCGACCTCAGGATGTTTCCGTTGATGTCCGTCATGCGGCGGCTGCCTTGAATAGCGTTGCCCACCTGATGCTTCGGCAACCGGACGGAGCCTACAAGGTATATGGAGACTCTCCGCTGGCCCAGATGGCCTATGATACGATCCGAGCCTATCCGACAAAGGACGGACGCTGGTTCATGCCGCATTTCGGAATGAAGCAGTTGAAAGAGCGAGTACTGGAGATTCTTGACTGCGAGCAAACACAGGAAAGCATCGCTAAAGCGGTTGCAAAATGGGACGCTGAGGATTTGGATCAAACTATTGCTGCCGCCAATGCGTGCGGCGGTATCGCCCGCACGGAGGAAGAGTGGCGCAACCATCCGCATGGCCGAGCGCTTGCGGCGCAGGCTGTGGTTGAGATAGAAAAGATCGGAGATAGCGCGCCTGAGCCGTTTCCAGAGGGTGGTCCGGCGCTTCAGGGGGTGCGGGTTCTCGATCTCACACGCATACTCGCCGGTCCTGTCGCGGCCCGCACGATGGCCGAGCACGGGGCAGATGTCCTGATGGTGAGTGCACCTCATGTGCCCCAAATCAAGAAATTCGTTCTTGAACTCTCCCACGGCAAGCGAAGCTGTTTCCTTGACCTCAACACACCAGAAGAAGCCGCCAGACTGAAAGATCTGGTGCGGGGAGCCGACGTCTTCTCGCAAGGCTATCGCCCCGGCGTTCTTGAGGCACGCGGGTTTGGTCCGGAGGAATTGGCGAGGGAACGCCCGGGTCTCGTCTATACGTCGATCAACTGTTATGGATCGGGTGGGCCGTTAAGTAATCGGGGAGGGTGGGAACAGATTGCCCAGACCGTGACCGGGATCAGCCAAGAAGTCGGCAATCCGCCCGAACTGCTGCCGGTCTATTTCTGTGATTACAGCACCGGCTATCTTGGCGCTTACGGCACGTTGCTGGCGCTGGCCCGTCGGGCGGTCGAGGGAGGCAGCTATCACGTCAGGGTATCGCTATGCCGATCGGCGATGTTCCTGCAGGATCAAGGGCGGATTGATTATCCAAGTGAGGGAATGGGTATTCCGGATGAGGAAGCGAGATCATTGCAGATGGACAGTGAGACAACCTACGGTCAGGTTCGCCACTTGGGTCCTGTCATCCGCTTTTCGGAAAGTACTCCCGGATGGTCCTGGCCGTCACCGGCCCTTGGCGCAGATAAGGCGGAATGGCTCCCCCGAGATATGGCAAGGTAATACCGCCGAGTAGGGGTTGAGGCAACTTGTTTTAAACTCAGAGGTTGCCTCAATTTTCAGATTCTTGCTTTCACCTGCTCCGCGAGCGCCATGACATTGCGTGCCTGCTTCAAATGCGGCATATCAAGCATCTTCCCATCAAGGCCTACAGTACCGAGCCCCGGATTCTGCTCAAAGACATCGATAACCTTCTGAGCATGGTCAATTTCTTCCGCCGATGGTGTGAAGGCCTCGTTGATGATTTCGGATTGTGCCGGGTGGATGGCAATTTTGCCGATAAAGCCTGATTGCCGGTCGCGCAGGCAATCTTCCTTCAGCGCATCGAGTGCGCGGTAATCAACGAAAACAACCCCGACCGGCTGGACATCAATAGCGCGTGCCGTCGACAGGCAAAGGGATCTTGCGAGCAGGAAAGGATTGTCATAGTCGCCCGTTACCGGATTGCGGTTAGTGCTGGCGCCGAGTGCGGCGGCAAGATCCTCGCCGCCCCAGGTCATCGCAATCAATCGGTCGCTGATGTTATCAAGATAGGTATGGAACGTCAGAAGAGATGCGGCTGTTTCTGTGGCAACGCAGTGTATTTTCGTAGAGCCCTGCTCAATACCTTCGCGAACCTCTAACACCGATAGATATTTATCGAGCGTATTTACCTCTTTCGCCGAATATACTTTCGGCAGAACGATGCCATCGGGCTTGCCCGGCATGACAGCCGTCAGATCAGGCAGAGATAGAGGATTATCAAGCGGATTTATGCGCACCCAAAGCTGCTGCCGGGAGCGATCCTGATTAACCTTCAAATACTCGCATACCATCTCTCTGGCAATTTCCTGTCGGTTGTCGGCGACTGAATCCTCAAGATCGAGAATGAGGGCGTCCGCAGGGTTATCAAGGCCCTTGCTGAGTTTTCGTTCGTTATCTCCCGGCACGAATAGCCATGAACGGATTATCATGACGGCTTCTTTTTCATGAGACCGGTCCGCACCACATAGGCAATCTCTTCATCGCGCTGGTTGAGGCCAGTATGTTCAAAAACGACGAGGCCTGTCGTTGGCCGGGAGGCGCTCTCTCGCATTTCCTTTATGCGGGTAACCACGCGAATGGTGTCGCCATGAAAAACCGGATTTTTAAACCGGATATCCGTCATGCCGAGATTTCCAAGCGTTGTCCCCAGTGTGGTGTCGGCGACAGTTACGCCAATAACAAGGCCGAGGGTAAACAGGCTGTTGACAATCCGCTGGCCATACATTGTCTCCTTGCTGTATTCCTCATCCAGATGAAGCGGTTGTGGATTATGGGTCATAGCGCAGAACATGACATTATCCATTTCCGTTACAGTTCTTCTCAGCGGATGGTCAAATTCCATTCCGGGTTTGAATTCTTCATAATAAAGACCTGACATAACTTTGACTTTCTCCTGTAGTTTATATGTTAGTTATTTTTTTGGGAGTGCGATGACATTCTTTTCCAGTAAGGATGCGATCTTCTCTTCGCTGTAACCTATTTCGGCCAACACCTCAGCGCTATGCTCTCCCAGCCTTGGTGCGGGCCGGGTTGGAGACGGCTGGGTTTCCGACCATTGACTTGGAACCGCCATATCCACCAACTTACCTTCGCTCGGATGATCGATTGTTTTAAAGAAATTCGTTGCCTTCAAATGCGGATCTTCCAGCAATGTGTCAGGCGTGTGCAATGGCATCGCCGGAATGTCGGCATCATCGAAGAGTTTTAACCATTCGGCCGTTGTACGGGTCAGCATCAAGGCGGATAGTTCCGCATAAATCTGTTTGATGTTCTCGGTCCGTGTGGTCATGCTTTTAAAGCGCGGATCGGCATCAAGTTCGGCTTCGCATCCAAGGGCCTGATAGAAGGATCGCCAGTGCCGGTCCGTATAGACCATTACGCAGACATAGCTGTCTTTTGTCCTGTAGGGGCGTCGATCAGGGTTTAACATCCTGGCATAACCGATTGCGCCAATAGCCGGATCGAATGTGTGTCCCGCCATGTGATCCGCGAGGACAAAGCTTGCCATCATTTCAAACATGGGGAGATCAATTTTCTGACCCTTGCCGGTGCGGCACTGGTAATACAGGGCGGCGTTGATTTGCCCGACTGCCCATAAACCAACGCCCCGATCGACGATCGCTGTCGGGGCGTAAGTCGGCTCTGCGCCATCCGCCATGTGGGAGAGCCAGGGAATAGAAACCGCGCCCTGGATCAGGTCATCAAAGGCAGGCTTTTTCTCATAAGGCCCGCCTTGCCCATACCCGAACAGGCCCGCATATATTATGCGCGGGTTGACCTTTGCGATTGTCTCATATGAAAGGCCGAGGCGCGCCATAACTTGTGGCCGGCGATTATAGACCAGAATATCCGCATCTTTCAGGAGATCAAGCGCCGTAGGCAGGCCCTCGGGTTGCTTTAGGTCCAAAAGAATACTGCGTTTGCTGCGGTTACAATTCAGGTAAATAGCGCCCATTCCGGCGTTTCGAGACGGACCGATTCCCCGGATGGGATCGCCACCCGGAGCCTCGATCTTAATGACGTCTGCACCCATATCCCCCAAAATTTGAGTTGTGTAGGGCGCCATCAACATGTTGGACAGGTCGATAACCCTGACGCCATCAAGAGGCCTGGTCATAGGGAAGCTCCTTCAAGGCTCATTTGCAAAGCCGGAAAACCGGTAAAGACTGGTTGCCCTCGGTTTTACGAAAGGTGACCTCGACGGCCTTGCCAATTTTCACATCGTCAAAATCGCTTTCAACAATGTTCGTCATCATCGTGACCCCTTCATCGAGGGTCACATAAGCCATGACATACGGTATTTCAGACCGGCGCATGATTGAATAGCTGTATATCTTGCCTTTGCCGCTTGCCTCGTACCATTCGGTATCTGAACTGAAGCAGACCGGACAAATTGCGCGAGGATAAAAATGGGTCTCGCCGCAGGAGTTGCATTTTTTCATCAGCAGTTGGCCGTTTTTCGTGCCTTCCCAATAGCGCTCGGTTTCCATGTTGATGCCGGGTTCTTTATATGTTCGTTCTTGCTGGCTCATGCGTCGTTCCTCCCCAAAATTACGGTTCCTGCCCCTGTACGTGCTGAAATCTGGCCTCCTGTGCCGTGGGCGAGGGCGAGCGTGCAGTCCGGGACCTGGACTTTAGGATGAGCTTCGCCGCGCAGTTGCCTGACAGCCTCAATAACTTTCGTCATGCCGCCGCGGTTGCTTGGATGGTTGTTGCACAGTCCGCCGCCGTCCGTATTAAAGGGAAGTTTGCCAACACCGGAGATCAGATTGCCATCGGAAACAAATTTCCCGCCTTGGCCTTTTTCACAGAAGCCGAGGTCTTCTATGGTTTCCAGAACCGTTATCGTGAAACTGTCATATATGGAGGCATAATCAATATCAGTTGGTTTCAAATTCGCTTCGGTAAAGGCAATCGGACCGGATTTGGCCGCGCCCGTGTAAGTGAGATCAAACCGGCCACCGTTCAAATGCTTAACCGCTTCACCGTGGCCCAGAACCTTGACGCAGCGATCTCCGAGTGACTTGGCGATTTCCGGGCTGACAACAATAAGGGCGCCGCCGCCATCGCTGATAACGCAGCAGTCCAACCGGTGCAGTGGGTCGGAAATCATCGGAGAATTGACAACATCTTCCACAGTCACAACGTCGCGCAACACGGCATGCTCGTTATGCTGCGCGTGATGAGAGGCCGCGACTTTGATCCAGGCGAGCTGCTCACTGGTTGTTCCATACTCGTACATGTGCCGCATCGCCGCCATGCCGTACATATTAGTGATGACTGGCGCATAGGGAATCTCGAAGCCACGTTCCGGCAAATCATCGCCTCGGGCCCGTGCGGCGAGCGATGAAACCCCTTCCGCCCTGGGTCGTCCTGCAAGCGTGATCAATGCGACATTGCATTTCCCGGCGGCAATTGCTTCAACAGCATGACCGACATGTACGACATAGGAGGAGCCGCCGGTTTCCGTCGTATCGGTATAGGTTATGTTCAGACCCATATATTCGGCCATCGACATGCCGCCTAAACCCGGTGCCTCGCCATCACAGAAATATCCATCGACATCGTCTTTTGTCAGGCCCGCATCTTTCAACGCGCCAATAGCAACCTCGGCGTGGAGTTGGGGGATTGTTTTGTCTATGGCCTTGCGGGTGGGGTGTTCATAAATACCCGCGATATAGGCCTTGCTCGTTCGACTCATGGTTTAACCTCTATTTTTTTATTTTGTTGTGGGTCTCAATTTCTTTTTAATATGATTTTGGAAGATCCAGGGCATTTTCTGCGAGATAACTCAGGATTAGTTGCGGGCTGACCGGCGCAAGCCGATGTATCAGGCATTCACGCATGTACCTTTCGACATGAAATTCCTTGGCATATCCCATACCGCCATGGGTCATGACAGCGTTCGTACAGGATTTGAAGGCGGCTTCCGCTGCGAGATATTTTGCTGCATTGGCCTGCAGGCCGCATTCCTGGCCCGCATCGTACATATTCGCCGCCTGAAAGGCCATGAGGTTTGCCGCCTCCAGCTCCGCCCAGGATTCCGCCAATGGATGCTGGATAGACTGGTTCATTCCAATGGGCCGCCCGAAAACCACGCGATCACGGGCATATTTGCTTGCTTTCCAAAGTGCCGCGCGCCCAAGGCCGACCATGGAGGCCGCAATCAGAATTCTTTCTGCATTCAACCCATGTAGAAGATAGCGAAATCCCTTGCCCTCTTCACCGACCAGGTGCTCTTTCGGAATACGCAGCCCATCGATAAATAACTGGTTGGAGTCGACACATTTCCGGCCCATCTTGTCGATGGGGCGAATTTCGACATAGTCACGATCGAGATCTGTATAAAATAGAGAGAGTCCGTCTATGGGCCGCTCTGTCTCTTCTTCCCTTTTTGTTCGGGCGATGAGCAGCATCTTGTTCGCGCGAAGTGCCGTTGACGTCCAGATCTTCTCGCCCTTGACGACATAATCCTTACCATCCCACACAGCGCGGGTTTTCAGTCTTGTCGTATCGAGGCCGGTGTTCGGTTCTGTTACGGCAAAACAGGCAACATCCTCCCGTTTTATTATGGGCGGGAGCCATTTTTGTTTTTGTTCCTCTGTGCCGAAAACCACGACGGGGTTAAGGCCGAAGATACCGATTATTAGGGCCGCAAAACCGGCATTGGCGGCGCCGGATTCCGTTATAGCCTGTGCCATGACTGCGGCATCGGTAATTCCCAATCCGCTGCCGCCGTATTTTTCCGGCATGGCAATTCCCATAAAGCCCTCATCGACAATTGCCTGGCAAAATTCCTCGGGAAATTTTCCGTCCGTGTCTCTTTGCAGCCAATAATCATCTCCGAATGGTTTGCATATTCTTGAAACACTATCTTTGATTTGCTGTTGTTCGGCGGTAAGCGCGAAGCTCATGTCCTGTCCTTACTCTTTATTTTTTTAATTGCTTTGGTACGAAAGTATGATCACTTCTTTAGTTAGTTCTCCTCGGCCCTGGCAAAGACGCCTCAAGTGCAATGCCGCCAGTTACTTTGGTGCATTCTTCCGCCGCCCGGAGGACAAACTGTTCATTCTGAACGGCGTTTGCGCGCATGCGCTCAGATGGTCCCGCGATCGAAATCGCAGCTATGACGTCACCAGTATTTGAATAGATCGGTCCGGCTAGCCCGCTTGAGCCCTGAACCTGTTCATCCGACGTTCTGGCAATGCCTTCCCGGCGTATTTTTTTAATCTCCGCCATGATCTCGGCCTTGCCGGTAAGTGTAGTGTCCGTAAAGCGCTTGCGATGATGCGAACGCAGATAAGTCTCTAGCTGATCGGTCTCGAAAAATGCGAGAAGGAGCTTGCCGCCAACGGTACAATATAGTTCGCGGTTTTCACCAAGGGGAACGGAATAGCGTATGGAATTGGTGCTTTCCACTTTATCAAGATAGGTCACCATGTCACCTTCAGGGTTTAGTGCGGCGATCACAGCCGTCTCGCCGGTTTGGCTTGAAAGAGCCGAAAGAGTAGGGTGCACTAGTTTCAGAAATTCCCGCCCTGACACAGCCCGCATCGCGAGGGTGATAAATCGCGGGCCGAGATAATATCGACCGCTTTCGTCCCGTCTCAGGCATCCTTCTTCCGTTAATCCGGCCAGCAGCCCGACGAGGCTTGTTTTTGGCGCAGATGCCGACACAGCCAGTTGTGACAATGTTGCGCCGGCATCGGTAGAGGCGAGAAATTCCAGAATGGAAAGAATGCGTCCGACGGA